>JAEEGK010000855.1_pt1 | contig 76494 bp, 45 predicted proteins | sample 8958771 | NCBI WGS metagenome assembly JAEEGK01 (sample SAMN16246547, study PRJNA631951) | gut metagenome | biome: gut microbiome; feature: rumen; material: SC-attached | host: Bos | place: Iran: Karaj | collected 2018-10
TGTAACCGAGAAAAGTGGCAAAAAGACTTCAAATCAAACAAAAAGCAACCGAAACGAAATCTCATATTTTTGTAAGAAATCATAAAACAGAATTTTTAGAACACACCTTAAACTATTATGATGATTCTGTTGATTTCATTTGTGACAACAAAACTATTTGTGTCAATTTGTGTCAATTTGTTGACTTCATATTTCTACACTGCAAATATAAACTAAAAACGCGAGAAAAAACAACTTTTTAAATAACTTAACACTAAAACACAACGTATTTCGAAATTTGGAACAAGAATAACAAGATTTTGTTCAGACGAAAACTTTGTTTCCCATAGCATATCTTGCCGAGCATTGCCTAACCCCCTCTAACGAGAAAGCCCAACTGACCCTTTGAATCAGTTGGGCTTTTCTCCTTCTCTATAAAACGAAGTTAGCTTATGATTTCCCAAAAACCGCCTTTGTCTGGACCAACACGGCGGAGATATTTGCCACGCATAGCTTCGATATTACGCCAGATGGAGATTTCACGAATACCTATGGCTTTAGCGAGTTCCACTTTTGTAATGTAAGGATTATCTATCATTAATTCTAATATCGCAATACGATTAGCAGACAACTTTTCTCCGTTAGAACTTGCTCTATCTATCAATTGTTTTATTAATGCATCTCCTTTTACAGTTACTTTTTGTTCGTTTACAGTTACTTTTTCAGTTACTTTCTCGCTGTTTACTGCTACTTTTCTTGGATTTACAGTTACTTTTTCTGATACCTTAGGCACCGTAATTTTCAATATGAAGTCATCAGTTCGGAAGGACAAAGCAGATGTTCCGTTGGCTTCAAGCTCCCTATAGATACGGTCAACACCCTCACCATATTCCTTGACATAATGATACGCCTTCAAGAAAGCTGCAATCTTCGGGTTACGAGAGAAATGGGTGTTGCGGATGTTAGACGGTTTTACCATTCCAGGCAACTTTCAACAAGGTTTTTCACCCATTGAACATATTCCATGTCTAATATATTTATTGACTTGCTCATATTTATCCGTTTGCCGCTCGACCCTAAGGTCGCTTTGTTTTACAAAGAAAGTTACACTTTTTGTTCAAAACCATCTCTTTTTCGAGTTACCCACTAACTATATTGTAATTACCCACAAACTCGCGAGAGATACCCATTAACTCAGAACGATACAGGCTCCTATTTTAATCTGTCATCATAGGGTAAACTTTCAATATAAGTTTTCATAAACTCCCAGTCTGGCACATAACCTTTTTCAGAGAATCTGTGAGTTTTATCTTTGTAAGGCTTTCCATTTGCTTTATATACTATAGGTAGTTTTATGATTTCATTTAGATACTTCTCTCTGGTTACTTTTCGCCCATAAGCATATTTGAATCGGATAGAGGAAAGAATCGTCTGAATAAACAAATAGACTTTTTCATCAGCTACATCCGCAGGAAGCAAAAGTATTTTTGCTGAATCGCCAACAACACATCCTTCTGGCTGATATGAAACAAAACCGGCAGAACCGCTTCTTGCAACTGTTAGACAAGGTTCTTCGGAAATGGCATAGTTTTGAGAAATACAGTATTCTTTATCAATCTTTCCAAGTACCCCATTATTTCCTTCTCCACTTTGTACTGCATTTAGTTCGCCTTCGTTATATTCAATTTCTTCTTTAGTGATGCCACTCCCATCTATTATTGTCAGAATAGAGGAAACCATAAACTCTTTCCACTTTTTTATGTCAATTTCTAAAGACGAGACTTTTTTGTGTCGTTTGACAAAAACCTCAATAAAATCCCATATTTTGCCTTCTTTAGCTAATTGTGACAAGTAATTGTTTTGTATCTTTTCAAAATTGGATTTACATAAATTCTTAAAGTCCGTTTTCATAAATGCTTCACAAAGCCATTCATCTTTACTTGTTACAACTGCTTTTGCTGATTTTCCCTCAACAGAGAGTCCTTTTCTATATAATTCTGTCCATTCTGCTTCTTTCTTCTTCCATAAGCTATTGTTATTATCGTCGAATTGTTCAACTCGTCCGAGATTTTTCTTTTTTTTGAATCCATCATCTTTACAGTAGCCAAAAAAGGTTTCTTTATCAGACGGGTGAGGCTTCCCGAGTGTAAATAACATACAACAAGCACTTGCTGATGCGCCTGGATAAAAGATTTCATTTGGTAGGGTAAAAACAGCTTCAAGGGTATTGTGTTCTAACATATAAGTTTTTTCATCATTCAATGCTTTACTATTACCTATTGCAGCTGCGACAGGTAGCAAGACCGCTAGTTTTACTGTTTTTTTTGCTTTACCCTCTTTTTCTCTCTTCTCGTTCATTTCCTTTATTACATCGGAGAGGAAATGAATAAAAATCATTCCTTTTGTAGGTTCTTCTTTGCCATCATACTCCACAAATTTATCTTTTTTAACTTTACCCCACTTGTCCGAATACTTCTTTGGTATAGATATGGGTTTGGCATTATATGGTGGATTCATCAGTATTACATCTGGATTTGCATCTTTTATAAAATCTGCACAATCGAAGCAACTTTCATAGATAATATTTGAATTTCCATCACCATGAATAAGCATATTTGTTGTAGCCAATCCAAATGCTTTTTCTTCATTTTCAATACCATAAATATGCAGCTTAGTTACTATCTCTTTTAGTTTTTTGGCTTCCGCATCAGTTTTCCCTCTATGACAATCTGCAAGTTCCTTGACCATTGCTTGTACTAAGAAGGAACCGCTTCCACATGTCGGGTCTAACACCACTGAATTCCTATCTATCTCAGTAATCCTTGCCATGAAGTCTGTAATATGGTCAGGTGTAAAAGCTTGGTTTTTGTCTGCTTTTCCTGTATATTTATTAAAGGCAATAAAGAAAAGATTCAAAATGTCTTGTCCCTCAGAACTATCTGCGTCAATATATTTATAGATGTCTGTCAATATAGTGTCTAATATTTTAACCCAATTATCTGACGTGAGTTTCAATACTTTTTGGTCCCCTAAAACATTCTTTTCTAATAATTCTATTTTCTTGGCTTTATTCTTTGAACCGTCAAGCAAGTCAGAAAGAGTCTTTCCGATGTCTGCAATAATTGAAGCTGGCGACATAAAAGACCATAGTTCATTTATAGACTTAACGAACGCATCATCAATCATATCAGCACCTTTTTTCTTTACTAATTCTTTTATATAAAGAAGGCATGTTCCTACAAATTGACTTCGTTTTGCTTCGTCAATATCAAGTTTGTGGAGCAGTTCATTTAAATCATAAGTATTCTTTAATACCTTTTCTTTGTCGTTCTGATTATTTATTTCAAACAGCTTCTTATAGTGCTCCATACTATCTATTACAGACTCACTCTCCAATATATGCTTTTCGTCAATATCGAATTTCCATACTTTTATTTTGTTATCATTCGTATTGGCAAGAATACAAATGATCTTCTTGCTATTATGGACGGCTCGCTCCTCTTCAAGATACTCTTTCAATTGTAATTCATCATCTTTCACAAAAGAAGGTTTTGTTTCGACAAGAATAACAACTCCTTCCAATTCAAATCGAATATCCAATTTTACATGCTTTACTTTATGGCCAACAAGTTCAATTAGTCTCTTTTTAGAACCAGCTGCTTTAACATAACTGTATTCTCCATTTTCAATATTTGGCTTATGATATTGAATACCTATCGCATTGATTATAGCTGTTCTGTCCATTGTATATTCAAATTATATTTCTTTTTCTTTTCTTATCTCATATAGCAATTTGCCGATATACGAGAAATACTTGGCACCTTGATAGCACCATTCGTCACTCATTTAGAGATAACAGCAGGATCTTTGTCTAAGATTTTCTCCAGTTGTTTGTTAGTCATTCCTTTCTCTGCAAGTGTGACTATCAAACGATTGGTTCTTTTGCGTTCCATTATTTAGATGATGCTACAAAGATACATTTTTATTTTAAAAGAAGTGCGAACATGGAAAAAATAATGATGAAATCGGCTGAAAATCGACTTTTCTTTCGATTTTTTTCAACTTTACTGAAACGCTTTATGGGATTTTTAGAAGCGAATTTGTGGATTGACTGAACCGCTCCTTTGAATTTAACTAGTTGCCGAAGGTTCGTCATCGACTTGGCGAGCCTTCGGCGTTGCGATGGCGAAGGTTCGCCGTGTAAACGTTGAAGGCTCGACGATTCAGTAAAATCAAAGAAAAAGTTCAGTATAAGCAAAGGAGAGAGTTTGTAGAATTAAAGGAAAGGGTCAGTAGAACCAAAGGATTGAATCAGTTCAATCAAAGGAGAGAGTCTGCAAAATCAAAGAAGAGTGTCAGTAAGTTCGAAGAAATGTAGCAGTTTCATCAAACTGAGAGCTAACAATGTTGTGTTATTTTTGCAAATGCATACGATGGATTTTGGTGCGAGAAGTGGTATTTTCATGGATGATGGATGCATTTTCTGAATAAAACCTTGCATATTTCAATAATTCTTGCGAAATTTGCAGCGGAAAATGATGCCAACTATCAGATTTCTTGATAGTTGGCGTTTTGATGCTCAATGATTTGTTTTGTGTTTTTTACACTATTTTTTAGTTTCTCTTAATAGGTGTTAAATACAGATAAAAGAATAGTTTCAAGTTTCAAATTTCAAAAGATAAAAGGTGAAAAGTAATGAATCAATTTAATACAAATGCGTTTATGAAGAAAATTTTTACTGTTATGTTGCTCTTTGTCCTGTCGCTTGCTGCAAGGGCATATACAGATGTGCTGATTATATCTGTGGACGGTGATTCAACAACAGTGCCAAGTTCCACGATTCTGATTGAAAAGACTGGTGACGATGTTTATCAGTTTGTGATGAAGGACTTCCAGATGGATGCCATCATGATGGGTGACATCATTGCTGATAACATCCCTGGTACGACAACGGATGGTATCACTACTTTGGATGTGACTGGGGTGCCTGTGACGATTAGTGACCCTCTGTGGGCACAGATGCTTCCTGGTCTGACCGTAAACATCAAGGCTAAATTCAATGATGAAAAGCTTTATGCAGTAGTCGATATTGACTTGACGGAACAGCTTGGGCAGATGGTGATTGCCACCTTCGGTACGGAAGAAGGTTTCGAAACGGTAGAGGATGACAAGCCTCAGTTGCTCAACGCTGGATTTGAGGATTGGGGAGTGGATGAAGAGATGGGCATCATGTTCCCTGCTGAGCCTCGCTACTGGCATTCATTCAGCAGTGCAACGGGTCCTTTCGTTCAGTTCGTGGGTAACCATTGTTTCAAAAATGAAGATGCACATAGTGGGCAGTATAGTGTAAGACTTATTTCAACCAATATTATGGGTCTTGCCATTGCCAATGGAACGATTTCAACAGGCCGTATGATTTGTGGTTCTATGACTCCAGACGAACCTGCCAACCATTCACGTCTCGACATGAGTCTCAAGGATGTGGACCGCAATGGTGATCCTTTCTATCAGACTTTCAGTGCTCATCCTGACTCTGTGGTATTCTGGGTGAAGTATAGATCCAATGCTGAAGGAGTGAGAGCGGGTATGGGTGCATACATTACGGATGGAACTTACTGCCAGATTCCTCTTCCTCACGACACGGTTTACACCAACAAGATTGGTATTGCTGAGGTTACCACTATCGAACCTTGCTCCGAATGGAAACGTATAAGCGTTCCTTTCACCTATCCAGAAACTGATCTTACTCCAAGGGCTATGTTCATGACCTTCTCTACTTGCATCATTCCTGGTGAGGGTAATGGCCGTGAAGAGCTTTGTGTTGACGATGTGGAACTCATCTACAACGATGAGGAAGAATTAGACATCTTCGAGGTGAGAACTTCAGCAAACGACCATTCGAATCTGAATGTCATCTACGACTTGCAAGGACGCCGTCATAGCACGCTCCAGCGAGGCATCAATATCGTGAATGGCAAGAAGGTGGTTGTGAGGTAAAAGCAAAAAGCCCCCCTCCAGCTCCCCCGAGGGGGAGGGAGTGAAAAATGAAGAATGTAAAATGAAAGCCCCCCTCCAGCTCCCCCGAGGGGGAGGGAAGCCATCCGGATGGTATTCTCCTCCCCTCGGGGAGGACGGGAGGGGGCCTCCTTATTTTTTTTATGAGACAAACTTTAATATTACTGACTTTTGCCTTGATGAGTGCCGTGGCTGTGGCGCAATCAACAGGAAGGGCAAATGATTGGAGAGGTCAAATGAGAGCAACTGATGCTGAGTTCTTCCAAACAGAGGAAGCACGACGCATCGGTGACCAAATGCTTTTGTGGCAACGAAGTACTGGTGGCTGGCCCAAGAATATCGACATGGCTTCGCCCATGAGCGACGCGCAACGCGAACAAGTGCTCAAGGAGAAGGACCGTCGTGACGATTCCACTATCGACAACGGTGCCACGACCATGCAAATGAAGTTCTTGGCTCGACTTTATCAAGCCACTGGCGAAGCAAAGTACCGCGATGGATTTCGCCGAGGGTTGGAGTATCTGCTGAGTGGACAATACAAGAATGGGGGATGGCCTCAGTTTTGGCCTGTCACTCGTGGTTATCAGGTGCATATCACTTACAACGACGATGCGATGGTGAACACGTTGGAGATGTTGCGTGATATGTATGAGGGCAGAGAACCCTACGGCGGTTCGCTCTGTGAACCATCGCTGAAGCGAAAACTGAAGAAGGCATTCGACAAGGGTGTGGAGTGCATCCTTGCTACTCAAATCAAGACGGATGGACAACTCACGGTTTGGTGTCAGCAGCATGACCGAGAAACTTATCTGCCTGCACCTGCTCGAGCTTACGAGTTGCCTTCTTATTGTTCTCAGGAAAGTGCCAGCATCGTTCGTCTGCTCATGCAGCTGCCAAACCCTGATAAGCGCGTGAAAGCTGCCGTGCATGGAGCGATGGCTTGGTTCGACAAATATAAGTTGACGGGACTTCGCTATCAGCGCGTTCTGACCAATAGTCGTCAATGGGAAGCCGTGTTGAAGACCGACCCTACCGCTACCGAACCGCTATGGGCTCGCTACTACGATTTGAAAAACACGGTGCCTTACGTTTGCGACCGCGATGGCATTCCGCGTCGCCGATTGGAAGACATCGGTTCGGAACGCCGAAATGGCTATGCTTGGTATGGCTCCCGACCTGCAGAACTTTATCCGCTCTATGAAGCGTGGGCGGAAAAGTATGATCCTCAGAACAAAGTGAATATCAGTCTCACGACGAAGGGTGCAAATGAAAATGGCACCATCCGTTTAGGTGTGGTGCCAAAAGTGGATGAAAGCCTTTTCGATGCTGTGGTGAAGCGTGGCGAGAGCATTCAGTCTGCCATCGAGAAAGCACCAGAACAGGGAAAGGAACCTTTCAAAATCCTCATCAAGAAGGGACTCTATCACGAAAAGGTGATTATCGACCGTCCAAACATCGTGCTCGTGGGTGAGCATCGCGACAGTTGCATCATTGTGGGTGCCGAGGCAAACAACTTGTCGATGCGTCCTGAATATCGAGGCAAGAAAACTTTGCATGGCATTGTGGTGCTTACGTCCGATGCCAACGACTGTGTGATTTCGGGATTGACGATGATAAACAATTATGGTACGACCGTCACCAATACGACCACCCATCAGTTCACTGTGTATGGCGAAGCAACTCGTACCATTATCATCAATAGCAATATCATTTCGGATGGAAACGATGCACTTTCCCTTTGGTGCAATACGGGTGGCATGTACTACCATTCCGACCTTTTCATCCGCTGTCCTGGAGTGGATTTCATCTGTCCGCGTGGCACTTGCTATGCCACTCGTTGCCGTTTTTTCGGCGATACTCGTGCCATCCTCTGGCATGACGGACGTGGCGACATCAATAATAAGTTCGTGGTGACGAATTCCGAATTTGATGCCATCAAACCAACTCCGCTCGGACGCTATCACCACGATTCACAGTTCTATCTGCTCAATTGTCGTCTTTCCCGAAACATCATCGATGCCGACATCGACCATGCCTATAAGAAGGACCCTGCTTTGGCAAAGGGAAAGACCATTGACCCATGCCCTTGGGGACATCGCGTTTATTATTATGGTTGTACGCGTGATGGAGGACATAGTGGATGGCTCAATAACAATCTCAGTACGGCAGCAGGCAGTCCTGAGTTTCATGCGATTACGGCTCAGTGGACTTTCGATGGGAAATGGGACCCTGAGCAGCGAATCCGCGCACTTTGGGATGTGTTGGCGTATTGATTCTTTTGTGGAAAGAGGATTATTTCATTACTTCGTACCTGAAATAATTGAATCTTGCTTTCCCTTCTGCGCTTGATTCATTATAGCAGAAAAGTCCTAAGCGTGGACCTTTCCAGTACTTCGCATGGATGTCGATAGCATCGCCAGCCTTTGCGAAGTGCTTGCCATCGCTGCTGTATTCCAACTGGAAACGAGTCCCATCTACATTTACTCGCAAATACGCTGTCTTACTGGCATTGCCTAACATTTGTACTTGTCCGTTCACCTCTGTGTAGAACTGCAGTTTTCCGTTTTTCTTACAAATGCCGATGCCTGCAAACTGACTGCCTAACACACACAATCCAGCGCGAGTGGATTCCGTGAAGGCACTGGCATCGAGCTGAGTCGTTGCCTCTCCTGCATATCCCATCACCTTCTGCGAAAGTGTGTTGCGAGCCAACATCAACTGTGGTGCTGGCAGTGCTTCGAGCGTCAACCAACCCTTGCGTTCTGTCAAACTCCACTTCTCATGCACAGGATTGTGATTCCATTGCCATTGCAGTCCCAATCCATCCTTTCGCTCTCCCTTGTAAGTCATTTCTTCTCCACTGAATTCATCACTATGAGCGGGAAGTATGGCTTCCGTTTTCGCTTTCGTTATCGTTTCCGTTCGAACGTTCGGTTTCTTCCACACATACACAGGCTCTCCGATGCCATTCATGTTTTGATCCACTCCCGCCATTGGCCATCCTTCCAACCATCGAACGGGTTGCAGATGCACCACACGTCCCTGTGCGGGCGTGTCTTGAAAGTGGAAAAGCCACCATTCCCCTTCGGGTGTTGCAACCAAATTGCCTTGATGAGGACCATTCACAGGGGTTACTCCTTGTTCCAAGATGACTTTCTTCTCGTAGGGTCCATAGATATTCTTCGAACGGAGTGCCGTTTGCCATCCCGTTCCCACACCTCCTTCAGGGATAATCAGAAAATAATAGCCCTCGTGCTTCAGAAACTTCGTCCCTTCTGCCACGGGACCCGTGTAAACCGTCAGTCCATCATCGAGCAATTGCTTGCCATCAGCCGACATCTTATGAATGATGATAGGTCCTGCCCCCACGCGAGAATGTCCCAAATATGCCTGTCCATCCTCATCCCAGAATGGGCAAGGGTCTTCCCATCCCTTGATGCTCTGCACGCAATGGAGTGGGGCCCACGGACCACGGGGATTCGTGGCGGAACTCATGAAAAGTCCCTCGTCGGGAGTGCAGAAATACACGTAGTACCTGCCATTGTGCTCCACCAAGGCTGGTGCCCAGCAACCGCCTGCATAGTGCTTCATTTCATCCCATCCCTCCACGTCGAAATGGTCATAAACCTGACTGATATACTTCCAATTCACCATGTCGTCCGACCCCAACACCTGCATTCCCATGTAGTTGAAATCGGATGCCACCATATAGTATTTCTCACCCACTCGAATCACGTCGGGGTCGCTATAATCCACGTTGAGTACGGGATTTACATACGTTCCATTCCCTTGGTCGCCCCATGCCAACGACTGAGCTTGTGCTTGCACCAAAATGAATGTAAAAGATAGTGTAAGTGCCAAAAATGTTTTATTCAGGTTCTTCATTGTTGCAAGTGTTTTTAAAGAATGAAGAATTAAAAATCAAAATTAAATACAAATATCGTTATTTTGATATGATTTTGCAAATAAATCAAGTGATAATATGAATATAACAAGTTTCAGTTGTTCTTTTATCCATAGACGGAAGGTTGTCTATTCAAAGAAAAAACCTTTCCTGCACACTTGTATTTCTCCTGCTTGCCTATGTCTGTTTCTTCTACTTTTTTAAGAAATAATGTGCATTTGTTTTTTTTCATCGGTCGATTTTTATAAATTTGCAGTCATATTTAAATGGGTGAAACAAATCATTGTTTGTAAAATAACAGAACTTCTTGAATATGAATAAAATATTATATCCGACACTCATAGTTTTTGCTATTTATATTCCTATTATAGGGTATGCACTCTATGAACATTCTACAGAAAGTCTGTTCGCCTCAGGCATTGGGACAATTTTTGTATTATTAGTAGCTTGGAAAAGTAAAGATAACTTCTGGATAAATCGTAGATTGCCTGCAATGACTCCAAATCACTACAAGACTGCTAATGTGAATATTGACTCAATTGAAAAAAATGTAAATGTATGGGATGAGGATAGTTGTATAAGGTTTGCGCTTGATTTAAAAGATAATAAATTCCGAATCTCAAGGATTATGTTGATGAATCCTAAGCGTAGTTCAAAGGAGTATGAAGAAAGAAAATATCAGTTTCATACGAGAATGGAGCAATCGTTAATACCATATAATGAATTAATGATTTCTTTGTATGATAGCATTTTCAGCTTTAAAGTAATTGTTGAGTTTGATAGAAAAAAAGCAACAATCGACAATATAAGGACTGTCAGAAGCATTATGATGGATTTAGGTAAAGATGATTTCAATCAACATTTGTTTGTCAGAGTCACTTATGAGAATCAAATCGTTCTTTTAGATACATATCAATACAATCTTATCAGGGCTATGCTCTTGGTGAACGAGTCGGTTGTTGAAAAGTACAGTTCAATCAAGACTGTGGATGTAAGTACAACCAAATCAGATACACTTGTTCCTTTATTAGAGAAGTATTTTGAAAAGAACAAGTTAGCCAAGATATCGATAGACGATATCATAGAAGAAAAAGATTTTGAAGAATTGTGGAATAAAGAGGAAAAAGACTAACGATTAGTTGTTATATCTTCATCACAATGGATGATGCGGATGTGAAGTGTTGATTTCATCATTTGAGTTTGATGATTTCGCTCCAGCGGGTGGTAGGATTGGGACTGCGGAAATCGTGCTTGATGGCGTTGGCAAACACGTTTGCCTTGCCCTTGCCGTCTTTCTGTGTGTATTGTTGAGAACCCAGCACGATGGTCTCCGAACCGTTCAGTTTGTTGATTCGGTCCACGACGGCATCGAGTTGTTTCATCTTCTCGAATTGTTCGGCATTGAAATCGAAAAGGTCCTGCTGGATAGGTGAATTGGGACTGATGCCCATCACAATGACTCCCGCCTTCTTGTATTGAAAGCCTTGTCGGTAAATCTTCCTCAGTATTTCCGTAGCAGTCTTCGCAATGACGCTCGTGGAGTTAGTGGGGGTGAGCAGGCGTTGGTTGAGAAAGTTGTTATATTGCTCGAGGTCTTCCCGAAAGGCATTCGTTTGGATGAAGACCGACACCACCGATGCCACCGTCCTTTGCTTCCTCAGCTTCTCCGCACAGCGTGCTGCGTAGTTCGATACATGGGTTTGCAATGTGTCGAAATCGCTCACCATGCCATTAAAACTACGACTCGTGCAGATACTTTTCTTACTGACTATTTCCTCGTTTGGCACACAATCCTCACCATTCAGTTCGCGCCAAGTACGCTCGATGACGATGTTTCTGAAGGCGGTTCTCACCCAGTCGCGATGATGCACGGCAAAGTCGTATGCTGTATTCACTCCCATCGCTTGCAGTCTGGCGGTGTAGCGTCTTCCGATGCCCCACACATCGTCGATGGGGAAGAGCTTCAGCGCCTTCTTCCGTTTCTCCTCGTTGTCAATCACGCAGCAGTGACGATACCCCTGATGCCTCTTGGCGAAGTGGGAAGCCACCTTTGCCAATGTTTTGTTGGGCGCTATTCCGATACTGACAGGAATACCCACATATTTTCGAATCTTCTTGTGCAGTTCCTCCCCCCATTTCTTTAGGTCGATATTCGTATCGCTCTCGAAATACACAAAACACTCGTCGATGGAATAGCGGAAATAGGCAGGTGCTTCCTTGCGGATGATTCCCACCACCCGTGCTGTTAGTTCGCCATAGAGTTCGTAGTTGGATGAGAAAATCACCACCTTATTGTTCGGAAAGAGCTCTTTCAACTGATAATAAGGAGTTCCCGCTTTGATACCCATTTTCTTCGCCTCATTGGAACGTGCCACAACGCATCCATCGTTGTTGCTCAACACAACGATTGGCTTGTCCTTCAGGTCGGGGCGAAACACCCGTTCGCAAGACACATAGCAGTTGTCACAATCTATAATTCCGTACATAGGGCAGGGCACAGCGCGACAGTTTCACGCACTTTGTGCTGGTTTGGCTACGCCGAGCTAAAGTTTCAAATTTCAAGTTTCAGGTTCAAGAATCCTTTTAAATCCTTTAAATCCCTGATTCACTTTTCACTTATCACTTATCATTTTTTCCAATTCCTTATCGTCCACACCACCACGCCCCACACTTCGAAGTCATCATCCGCATCAATGCGAATCGGTTTGAAGTTCTTATTGGCAGGGCGTAGTTCGATGTATCCTTCCTCCTTGTGCGAGAGGTCCAGATATTTAATGGTGAATTCCTCGTTCACATACGCCACCACGATATCACCATCTGAAGGTTCGAGGGAACGGTCGATAATCGCCAAATCGCCATCACAAATACCCGCCTCAATCATCGAATCGCCATCCACCCTCCCATAGAACGTAGCCTCAGGATGGAGGATGAAATCCCGATTGAAATCGAGTGTGTCATGTTGATAATCGTCGGCAGGACTTGGAAACCCCGCCTTGATGCTGGGAGCATACTGCAATTCGAGCTTATGCTTGAATTCCCCCTTGATGATATGTATTGGAGACATGAGGAAAAAAAGTTATCAATCAAAAATCATTTCAAAACAGAGTTCACAAATGTACTGCTTTTTTTCCTTACACCTATCATTTTGTCCCATAAATATTTCATTCCTTTTGCATCCCGCCTCATTCTCCTCCATCAATGACTCTTTGGCAATGCTGGTTTTTGCCTATGCTATAAAACGACGTAATCGCTCGGCCTGCCAAGCGATTACGTTAAATTGTTAAATGAGTATGACTCTTAAATACTATGTACGAATTGTTTTATCCAAAGTTCAGCATTGTACTGCAACAAACAACTGGAAGTAATCCCGAAGGAGTAGAGAAATGGTCATTCGAGAAGAATTCTTTCACCATCTCAATAATGATTTTAATATTTGTAGCCATAATATATAAGTTTTAATCTGGGATTTAAAGGATTATATAAGGATATTTCTGTTCTACGTTGTCCTTTGTATTTTGTCCTTTGTCCTTGAAAGTTTTTTTTTTTTGACACTGCAAATTTACCCCGATTTCCATCCTCTCTCAAGAAATCAACCATTTTTTCCTCCTGTTTGTTGCGACAATCCCCAGTTTTTGCGACACATCCCATGCATTCCTTCTCAATTCGTCGCAATCCCCTATGCATAGAGTCCGTAAGACTCGTCGTTAAATACCCTGTCTTCAAAGCCTATGGCTCCATGAAGAAATACAATAAAAAAGGCTGCGCATCGGTGGGATGGGCAGCCTTTTTTTGGTCTTGTTGTTGCTTAGGCAGCGAGGAGTTTGAGGTTGACGTCTTTCTTGAGCTTCTTTACGGCACTGTTGATGAGTCGCTGAACGGTGTCGATGGAGCATCCCAACTGAGTGGCAATCTGTGCGGGATGCATCTCTCCGATTGGGGCAGTGTATCCGAGGTACATCAGCATCACTTTTTCCTCCTTGCGAGAGAGCGTGCTGTGGATGCGGTTGATCAGCGTTGCATGGCGATACTCCATGTCGAGCACCTGGTCGGGTGTTTCGTTGGTGCTGGAGAGGCGGTCGAGATTGACTTGTCCGTCTTCGTCGTAGTAGTACTCGTTAGTGTAGGAAGGGCGGAGCGAGGTGATGAGTTCGATGGAGGATTCGTCGAGTTGTTCTGCTTCGTCGGCTGTCAGTGAGGTGAGGGGAGCGTTGTCGGGAGCATTGAACTTGTCGATGGTGTCGAGGATGTCGCGGCGGATGTAGTTGATGGCATAGGTGAGGAGGCGAGTGCCATAGTTGGCGTCATAGCGTTCGATGGCAGTGCGGAGACCGTTGGCACCTACCATCACGAGGTCGGCCATTTCAATGCTGCGAGAGCAATAGAAGAGTCGCGATTCGTAGGGTTTGGCAACGCTGACAATGAATCGCATGTTGGAAGCAACGAGTTTGTCGAGAGCGCGTTTGTCGCCATTTTGTGCCTTGCGGATGTTGTCGGCTTCTTCAGTGTCGCTGAGGATCTTGTAATGAGCGATGTCGCGAAGGAGTGCGTCGTAGGAGGAGTTGGAGCGGTCGGTAAAGCGGTGGGGCTTATTAGCCGAACTCTTGGATGAGGTCGAATCTTTACTCATAGTGGCAACACTTAAAATGAGGTTAAAAAAATAAAAGGTAGTAGCAGGAGACGTTAGTCGGTGAGAGTGTGCTCGAAGCGGGTGGGGGGAGGCATCGAGCTGCGATTTAAGCGTTAAAAATGCGAAGTTCTTGGGTTGATGGTTTTTTTGTTAATGGTTTTTGGTGTTTTACGTTTTCTGGGTGAATAAATCTTTTTCCTTTTCTCTTTTTTTTGAATTCGTCAGTTTTGTCTGTTTTCGTAATAATGACTCTACCCAATCGGTTTTGAAATGTCGTGCAAAGATATTACTTATTTTTGGCGATTCAAAATTTTCGGTGATGTTTTTTAGAAGATTGTTAGTTGATTTTCTTTGAGCTATTTCTGCCTTTTTTTGAAGATTGTCGTGGCGGTTGCGACTCAGCAGGGATTACTTGAATAATTCTCGCTTACGCAATTATATGGATGCGGAAGCAAACAGAGGGCAAAAAAGTTGAACTTTTTTTGATTTTTTTTTCGCACACCCTGTTTTTTTATAATATGAAGGAGAATATGTCAATTTTGGTCCTGTCGTTCTATATTTTATGGTTGTTAATAGTCTGTTTTCTCATGATTTTCATTTTGATTTCAGTAGAGAGTGAGCAAGTCTATTATTTCTATCAGCTAAAGATAATAATTTTTTATGAAAGTTGTTGTTCATAATAACAAATTCTTCTAATTTAATCTATGGAATATAGGAATAAAGGAGTTTCTCGTTTAGAATTTTAGCTGAAACTCTCTCTTGCTTTTGCTGACTTTCCCCTTTGCTTTTGCTGGTGCTCCCCTTTGATTGTACTGAACTTTTTCTTTGATTCTACTAAAACATCGAGCCCTCAACGTTTACACGGCGAGCGCTCGTTATCGCAACGGCGAGCGCTCGCCATTTCGATGACGAGCCCTCGGCAACTAGTTGAATCCAAAGGAGCGGTTCAGTATATCCACACATGCGGTTGGCTTGCGCCGAACTAAAGGTTCAGATAATCCACGAAAGTGCTTCAGTAAATCCTCTAAAGCGCTGCACCAAAACCTTTTATGAAAAAAACGAACTCAAATCAATTGCATTCCACAATTATTCTTTATATTTGCCATCGAATAAATTCAAAGAAACAATGAGAAAACTTTTTACCCTTTTTGCATTATTGCCATTCATGGCATTTTCCGCAAGTGCACAATCAATCTTGAAAGGTGATGTCAACGAAGATGGAACGGTTGACATCTCTGATGTAGTAGCACTTGTGAACATCATTCTCAATGGTAGTGGTAGTCAATCCTATCCCTGCTGTCCTGACGATCGTCACCCACACCTCATTGACTTAGGCTTACCTTCTGGAACGAAGTGGGCTTGTTGCAACGTGGGTGCGACCGCACCACAGGGTGATGGCGGCTATTACGCATGGGGTGAGACAGATGAGAAAGATGTGTATGATTGGACTACTTACATCCGAAGTGGCGGAACTGAGGAGAGTTGTCAAAACCTTGGCACTAACATTAGTGGCACACTATATGACGTTGCCACTAAGAAATGGGGCAACAGTTGGCAGATGCCTTCTTCAGAGCAGATCAAGGAATTAGTTGACAACTGTACGTGTGAATGGGTTGAATACAATGGTGCCAAGGGTATGAAATTCATAGGTCCAAACAATGGCTTCATCTTTTTGCCTGCTGCTGGCTACCGCGATGGTTCCAACCTCTTCAGCCGTGGCTCCGGCTACTATTGGTCGGGTACGCAGTATTCCAGCTATGACTACTGTGCATACGGCCTCTTCTTCAATTCGGGCATATCAATCTTGTACGACTACGACCGTTACCTTGGTCAACCCGTTCGTCCAGTGGCAAAATAAGTGTATTTGCTAAAAGCAGGTTTCAATCTATTTTAGCGGACAGCAAAGTCATCTACATTCTTTATTCTTCATTCTTCGTTCTTCATTTTGCATATCGTTTCTCGGCTCCATCGGGTGTGCTGACATTGTGGAACTTCACGTTTTCCACATTGTCGAGAACAATGGATGGACGAGCATCGGGACGGTCGAGCTGGATGTTGATGTTGCTGAGCGAAAGACCGTTGACGTGACGGGCAAAGAGTCCGTAGGCAGGACATTGACCGAGGAACTTGGCAATCTCGGGATACTTTGTGCCAAGTTCAGGATAAGGCTTGCTATGAGCTTGCTGAACCCCTCCACGATAGCGCAACTGAATGTTGCTGAGGCTGATGTTCTCGAGAGGATGGCCAGGCATACCTGTGATTTGAATGCCTGAGAGTGAGTCGCAGTCGTCGGCAATAATGTTGCTGATGCTGATGTCGCGGGCAGAGCTGACGTGAGTGACTTCCTTGGGTCCGCGATTGCGGCAACCCGTGGTGATGTAAATAGGGTAGTGGTGCACGTGGCTCATGGAGATGTTGGTGACAACGATGTTTTCCATGCGTCCTTGGTCCACTTCCTCGAAAGCGAGTCCACTGCTGTAGAAGCAGGTGCAGTTGGAAATCGTGATGTTGCGATAGCCTCCGTTGCTTTCTGTGCCGAGTTTGATGCGTCCGCACACCCAGTTGACTTTCTCTGGAACGTAGGTACCATCGAGAACGGTGCCGACCTTGTAGCCAGTGACGATGCAATTGGTGACGAGGATATTCTCGCAGATTTGAGCACGTTTGAGGGCATAACTACTCTTGAGGACGATGGCATCATCGTGAGGCGTATTGACTTTCGTGTTGCTTACAGTGGTGAATCGGCAGCAGTCGATGTCGATACCATCGCGGTTGGTGTCAATCAGCACGTTGTCGATGGTAGCGAAATCGCATCCTGTGATGATGATGGCGAAGTGTCCGCCACGATAGATGGTGATGTCGCGAATAAGTACATTTCGACAGAGTTTGAGGGCAATCGCCTTGTCGCCTGTGCCGATGCTTCCTCCCTGCACATTGCCTGCAGTCTCGGTGTCCTTGCGGGTGAGACCTTCGCCATCGATGCGTCCACGGCCCGTGATGCTGATGTTTTCGAGGTTCTCACCCCAAATGAGAGAATTATGGAAATAGGTGTGGCCTCCGTCTTGGTATTCAGGAAAGTTGAACGGCTCTGAAGGGTCGTAGGCTTTGCTGTCGCTGGTGGCAACGATGGTGGCTCCTGCATCGATGTGGAGATTGATGTTGCTCTTCATGTGGATGGAACCACAGAGGTAGTTGCCTGCAGGAAGGACAATGGTGCCACCTCCATCGGCAGCGGCTTTCTCAATGGCTGCGTTGACGGCTGGGGAATCGAGATGCTTGCCATCGCCTTTGGCTCCGAAATCACGAACGTTGTAGGACTGGGCGGTGGCAAAAATGAAGAAGGAAAAATGAAGAATGAAGAATAAAAGCAGATTCTTTTTCCACTGTTTTTGTATGTTGCTTCTTTCCATTTCAATGCGAGGTAAGTTTTATTTCACAATTTTTTCTGCACGTCCACTGGCATGTTTCTGAATGTAGATGCCCGACTGAGTGGGGGTGTTGATTCGCTTGCCATTGAGGTCGTAGGTGGCAACGATGGGGTCGGACTTGTCCTCGGTGGGGATGTAGTCGATGTCGGCGAAGATTCCTTTATGAGCGGTGTAGTCGGGGAGGTAATAGCCGAGATGAGGAGGTTGGTTGTATGCCACATTCTGCCAACAGATGCCCATGCGGTAAGTGTGGTCGTGCATGAGGGTTGGCACACGAATGGTGGTGGCTTGATTGGTGGAGAATATCTTCAGGGTGCAGTTGTCGGATGGGTCCCAAAGAATCACTTCCTCGCGCCAGTCACCGAAGATGTCGCCCGAAAGATTCGGTGTGTTCTTGGTACTATTGCAAGTGGCAGTGCTGTAGTTCGCCATCGTGTTGGTTCCTGTGATATAGACCGTATTGCTGCTGGTGGCAGTGTAGTAAGTGATGTTGTTGCCATCGAGCAGTTCGTCGTAAACGTTATTTCTCCAATAAATGCGGAAATTCATGGATGGTTTCTTGGTACCAGCAGACTTACCCGTTTGGCAATTGTAAGGATTTTGGTCGCGGGTGCTTGGGTCGAATCCTCCGTAAGCCGACCAGAATTCTGCACCACGAACCGTTGGGATGATGTCGGCGGCACAACCACGTCCGTTGTCATCCTGCGAACCACCTGCAAAGATGATTTCGCCTGTGGCAGCGTCGTGGAGGTCCCAAGCTCCTTCAGCAGGCTTCTCTTCATGCACTTCGAAGAGTTCGAGGCCTGGGCGGTCGGGATCGAAGTCGCCGAGGTGGATGGCATCGCCATGTCCGAAGCCCGTGCTATAGAGGAGTTTTCCATCGTTGTCGAGAGCTGCAGAACCCCAGATGATTTCGTCGCATCCATCGCCATCAACATCAGCAATGGAGAGGTTGTGATTGCCATTGCCATACATGGTGCGGCTTCCGCTTTTGCGGCCTGTTGGAGCACCAGGAGTAAAGGTACGGGTGCTGCTTGTGCCAGTGGTGAGTTTGTAACTGGTTGGGCTATCGGATGCATGGAACCACTTCTGAGTGAGTTTCTCTCCATCGAAATCCACAGCCCAAATGTAAGCGAAAGTGTAGTAGCCACGGGAGAAGATGCCACTTGGACGCTTGTCGGGACCATCGAGATAAGCCACGGCTGCTAAATAGCGTTCACCGCGATTGCCATAGCTACCTTTATCGTTCTTTCCATTAGTTCCCCAATTGAATGTGCCTTCCGCCTCGCTCAATGCGTTAGTGGCATTGCGGTTCGGATTGTAGGCAATGGTGTGGATGGCTGCACCTGTCTCGCCATTGAAGACGGTGAGGTATTCCTGACCACCGTTCACTCTACCATCGCCATTGCGCCAGTCCTTTGTGTTGCTGGCTGATTTGATGGCAGAAACGGTAGCAGCTTGGTTCACGTAGTTGCCTTGTCCGTCCTTTGAACCTGGAGCGGTCTTGCACATCAGTTCTGCCTTGCCATCACCATCGAAATCATAGACCATGAACTGAGTGTAGTGGGCACCAGCACGAATGTTCACACCAAGGTCGATGCGCCACAGCATCTGTGCGGGTTCCACACCGTTGAGGTCGAACTTATAGCAGTCGAGATAAACGTTGCCTGTGTAGCCGCCCTGAGAGTTGTCCTTGGAGTTGCTTGGGTCCCATTTCACAAAGAGTTCGTATTGACCGTCGCCATCCACATCACCTACGGAACAGTCGCTTGGCGTGTAGGAATAGGAACCACTTGAATTGCTTCCGTTGGCTGGGCGATTGAGTTTGAGAGAAATGAAAAAGTCGGACCATGCAGTAGCCGTGTTGGAGCGATCCACCTCCTCACCATTCACTTTGGCAACGACTTGGTAAGTGTAGGGAGTAGTGCCCAAATCGTTGACGGAATAGTTGGTGGCGGTGAGGTCGGTAGCAATGACTTCGCCATCCCTCAGCACGTCGAAGGTGGTTTGCCAATCGTCGGTGCCAAGGAAGCGCCATGAGAGCAATTTTTTCATGGCTGACTGCTTGACAACAACGAGTCCACGATTGAGCTTTTCCATCTGCGAAGTGGGAGTAACTTGTGCAAACGCACTGGAGAGTACAAGGCTTGTCAAAAGCAATGAAAGTACGAATCTTTTCATATTGGTTTGATTTATATGGCTTCGGCTAAACCGAAGTTTACAATGGTTTTCAATCTCTTTGGTGCAAAATTACTGAAAATAATGCAAGAGGAGGAAACAAATCTGTACATGAAATGGTGAAAAACGTTCACATTGGCAGGTATCTATAAACAAAAGCAGAGGAAGGCTCTGGGAAACCTTCCTCCGCTTCAATATGAGAGAAAAATGTGTGTGGATTCTTTACTTGAAAGGCAAGTACCAGTTGGAAGGATTGGTGAGGTCCTTCTGAGGGTTGTTTCCTTTCAGCTTGTCAGCCAACCAAGTGCTTCCGTAGTTGCCACCATAAATGCCTGCATGGTTCTTGTGACGAGCCAGACGCATGAGGTCGTAGTAGCGAGTTCCTTCGAATGCAAACTCCATGGCGTACTCATCGCAAAGGATGTCCTCCATCGCATTGATGGTATCTTCCATTGTGGTGGTACCTGCCGTGAAACGAGTTTGGAGCTCTGCATTGGTCTGTGCCAATTCAGCTAACTTCTTGCCAACAATTGCAGGCATCTGATATGGAGAACGTCCTGGATAGTTTCCATCGGATGTGACACCAGCACCGTGTGAGTGGATGCCGTAGTTGTAGGAGGACGTGAACTGCGAAGCGTATTCATCACCCATGATAGGATATGTCTCTCGGAGAAGTGTGCGCGTCTTGTTGGAAACATACACAGCGGTGGAGTCCATCGAGCGTTCGTTGATACCTTCCTTGAGAATCATGAAGGCTGCATCAGGATAGCCGAGGCGGTTGAGGGCTTCTGCAAGGTGGAGCCAAATGGTGGTGCCACGATAGAGGATGATGTTACCGCTCATATACTTGCGTACCCATGTGTGGGTTTCAGTTTCGTTGTTCTCTATCTCTGTTGTCATTCGGAGGGCTTGACCATTTTCTGCACGCATATCGCCCAAGACAGCATAATTAGCAAACTGCTGAGCAGGAGCACCAGGCACTTGCTGATAGTAGTAGTAGTGGCTGTTTTCTGCCATGTTGAGATAGGTCTGAGAAGGCACTAACTGCATCTTTTCGTCCCAAAGTTCGTCTGCAGAATTGGAGAGCGCATAGTAGTTGTAGCCAAATGCTTCAGGCACCTTGGTGACAGTACCACGAGTGCGATTGACCGACATAGGGATGTAAGAAATGATGTCGAGCACAGAGTTGTTAGAAAAGATGCTTCCGTATGTGTTGTTGTATGCCATTGAACCTCCCCAGTCGGATGGCTGAATGAAGTTGTCGTGCTGATTCCAGAAATTCTGGTTGATAGTAGCACCCATGCTATAGGCTTTCTCATCTGCCTTGCAGAGATAGTTCGTGAGATAAGTAGCTGCCTTGGCATAGTTGCCCACTTCGAGATAGAGCTCGCCAAGGATGACATCAACAGGAATGAAGCAGAGAGGGGTTGACATGTTCTTTGCTTGTCCGAAGTTGGTGGTTCCGATGGCTACAGTTCCATAGTTAGGAACTGGGCGACCGCTGTACTGTTCCAAATCGGGAGCAAGGGCATTCACGATGCCATTGATGTCGAGCTGAGGATAATTGCTGTTGTTTATCTGCGAGATGGTAGTAAGTGGCTCAGTGAAGAATGGCACGCTGCCATAGTTGCGAGCCAACTGCAAGTAAGCCCAAGCACGGATAGCCTTTACGGCTGCATATTCGTTCATCACCACTCGGGTGCTACCCGTGATGAGGGTGGTGTCGCGATGCGCAATGTAGTAGTTGCAATTGTTGATGACGCGATAGTAAACGTATGCGCTATCGTAGGCATTCTCAGTAGTGGCAGAGAAGTTCTGCAATTGACGGAGCGAATTGAGTGTGTAGTCGGTGGTGCTTACCAATTCGCCTCGCATTTCTCCCTGGAACACATACTGGTCGGCCACTTGCTGCATTGCCTGCAAGATGCCGAATGCGAAGAAGATGGAGTCAGTTTTCTCATCAAGCTCATAGTCGAACGCCTGCATGGTGGAATCCGTCTCAATCATATCAGAACAAGACGAAAGAGTGAAAAGTGAAAAGTGAAGAGTGAAAAGTGTAAGTAGCATCATCACTCCGCTTCTCATCTTATGTATTATATTGTACTTCATATTTTATAGGTTTTTGAGTTTTTGAGTTTTTGAGTTCTTAAGTTTTAGCCTAAATTCCTAAGTATTTCAGAATCGAAATTCTTGTTGAATACTAAAAAACTTAGAAACTTAAAAACTCAAAAACTAATTCTTATTAGAGATTGATTTTCAGACCTACAAGGAATGAACGACTTTGAGCAATGTTTCCTGCATCGATGCCCTGATAGAGCACGCCGTTACCAATAGAGAATTCTGGGTCGCTGCCAAGATAATGGGTGAAGGTGAAGAGGTTGCGTGCCTCTGCCCAAATGTTAAGACCTTGCAGCCAAGACCAAGAACCAGGAACAGGAACATTGTAGTTGAGTTTCACAGTCTTGAGACGGAGGTAGGAACCATCTTCAATCCAACGGTCGCTGAAGCGGTTGTTGCCAAGAGGGTCGCCGTAGTTCACGCGTGGAAGATCGGCTTTCTGACCTTCGTAACGCCAGCGGTTCACTTCTGCTACTTGCTGGTTGAAGAAATTGCTACCTGAGTTGAGGATAGAGCGTTGATAGTTGTAAACATCGTTACCGAGGCTATAGTTGAAGCCGATGTTGAGTGTGAAGCGCTTGAAGTTCACGTTGGCAAAGATGTTACCGTAGATGTCTGGGTTTGGATCACCAATAATCACCTTGTCGGCTTCAGAAATAATGCCGTCGCCATTCTGGTCAATGAAGTGGACATCGCCCGCACCGAAGTTGTACATAGCGCCTGTCTCGTCAATCATATAAAGGTAATCACCCTTGTTTGCTTGTTTGGCTTCAGCATCTGTCGAGAAGATGCCTGCGGTTTGATAACCGAAGAACATGCCAACTGGATTGCCAACGGAAGTGATGATGTTCTTGTCGCCATAGATGGAAGAGGTGAAGTCGCCGTCAGGAAGCTTCGTCACCTTGTTCTTGTAATGACCGACAGTAGCGCCGATTTCCATGTTCCAATCCTTGCTGACGATTGGCTTGAAGGAAATGCTTACTTCTGCACCCACATTGCGAAGGCTTCCGCCATTGCTCCAGTAGTTGTTGATACCACCGATAGGGTTGTCGAACGACTTGAGCGCAAGGAGGTCCTTGGTGTTGTGAACGTAGAAATCTACGCCTGCACCGATGCGGTTGTTCACGAAGTAACCCTGAACACCTACGTTGAACTTCGTGGTGGTTTCCCACTTGATGTCGTCGTTACCGATGTTCGTGAGTTGCAAACCTGTTGCACGGTAATTGTATTTCACAGCGGAAAGGCTGGTGCGAGCAGCGTAGTTCGAAATGTTGTCGTTACCGCTCATGTCGAAGCCTGCGTTGATGCGGAGGTAATTGACTCCATTGGTCTTTGGAAACCACTTTTCGTTCGTGAGCACCCATGCAGCCTGAACGCTTGGGAAGATAGCCCAACGAGTGCCGAACATCTTCAGACCCTTGTTCTCACCAAAGCGGCTGTTTGCTTCAGCCAAGAGTGAAACGGTAGCGAAATACTTGTTCATGTAGTTGTAGTCGAAGTTGCCATACCACTGCATGTTCTTCCAAGCATCGTTGGCACCTCTCACTTCCTGATAGCCTGAAGAAGCGGAGAGGGTAGGATTCTTGTCGTTGGTCTCGGAAGTATATTCCGTGGAGAGCTTTGGGGAATCGTAGGAGAAAGTTTGGTAACGGAAACCACCAAATGCCGACAAGGTGTGCTTGCCGTAGTTGTGATTCCAGTCCAAACGTGTGTTTGTCACGAAGATATTCTCCTTCGAGAAGAGAGACATCACCATGGAGGTCACAGTACCGAGGTCACTGATTTCGAAGGAAGGAACACCCACGAATGGGCGATAGTAGCGTTGGCTATTGCGGTTATAGCTGTAGCTGACATCTTCTGTCAGTTTCAAGCTCTTGTTGATGTCGAGTGTAGGCACCAAACGAACATTGAAGATGGTGTTTTCAGCCTTGTTCTTGTTGTCGCCGTTGGCATTGTTGAGAATGGCAACAGGATTGGCAAGAGAGTAGCCGCTGCCAAGCTGACTATAGATGTCGTCGTAATTGCTGAGGAGAGAGGTGTACTTTCCCTGAATGGCGCTATACTGATAAGGGCTAACGATTGGAGCCTTAATGAGCGAGAGGAAAGTAGGTGAAGTGATGGTACCACTGCTGAGATTAGCTGGTGCTCCATCGTCGAAAACGTCGTTGTTCGTACGAGAGATGGAGATGTCGAACTTCGTGGTCAACTTCCTGAAGATTTCAATGTCGGTGTTGAAACGCACATTCATGCGGTCGAAACCATTCTTCTTGGCTGTGGATTTGGCATCCAGGTAGCCGATGGAAAGGTTGTACATACCCACATCGTCACCACCTTGCACATTCACGTTGTAGTTCTGGGTGATGGCATCACGATATACGTAATCCTTCCAATCCACATCGTTATGATAAGTGTAATAGTAGTAGTTCGTTGGGTCGTCGTTGAGGAAGTTGAACTCAATAGGGTTTTTGCGTTCCTGTATTTCAGTCATGGTGCCGAGCAACTCAGTGGCATAGTTGCGATACTGAGATGCGTTCATCACGTTTGGAAGCGATGGCTTGAGGGTGATGCCTGCATAGATATTCGCATCAATGCGAGTAGCCTGTGAGTGACCACGCTTCGTGGTGATCAGGATGACACCATTCGCACCTCGAGCACCATAGAGAGCGGTTGCGTTCTTCAGCACCTGCACGCTTTCGATGTCGTTGGTGGAGATGTTGGAAAGCATGTTCACAAACTGACCGCTATGGAGTGCACTGCGGTCGAGTTGCATATCTTGCTCAATGCCATCCACGAGGATGAGTGGCTGAGCGTTGGCGTTGAGGGAGTTCAAACCACGGATGAACATAGCAGCACCACCATCGGCAGCACCCGAGCGCTGAATGGCATGGACGTCGCCACCCAACTGGTTCTCAATGTCGGCATCGATGGTCACATTGTTGGAGTTGCTGGTGTCTATCTTCTTGCTGGCAGTATAAGTGATGGTGTTCTCATACATCGAATTGAACTTGCCGCTTAGCATCTTCACAACCACCACTTGCGATGGGTCGTCGTTGTTGATAGCTATCTGCTGGCTGGCATAGCCTGGAGAGAAAGCAAAAAGCGTGGTGGTGAAGGTAGGGACCTTGATGGTGAAATTACCTTCTTCGTCCGACATGGCTGCATATTGTGTATTGCCGAGCATCTGGAGTTGCACACCAGCGAGGGGTGCACCCGTGCCCATGTCGTACACCTTGCCACGAATTTCCATGGTTGGATATTTCGACACTTGCTTTTCGCGCTTTGGACGCTTCACAGTTTGTGCCTCTTCTGCCTCTCCTGCTTCGTCTTGAGCCAAGATAGGAGCGGAGAGAGAGAGTGCAAATGCACAGAGCATGAAACGGAGGCTCTGCTTGCGGAGTATGTTGTTATTGCTTCTCATAATCAGTTTCCTCCTTTTTCATATTCTTCCATTTCCACTGGCTTCAGGATGATGGCTGCAATGCGAAGGTCGCGCGTGTAGGTCGCCATCAAAGTCTTGTTGAAGACACTGAACGGAGAGGTGATCTTGATGTTTGGATAGTAGTTGTTAAGACCAGCGTAGCAAACAGGGAATGTGTGCTGGCCGATGAAGAGAGTATCTACCTTGGTTGTGTCGTTGGTGTAAGTGCCTAAGTCAATGTCAGCAAGCGCACCCTTTTCGTTGCAGTAGTTGAGCTTCACATTGATTTGGTTAGGCTTCGTTTCCGCTGCGGAGTCTGCCAAGGAGATATTGGCTGGAACTATCACAAGGTAGATGTTGTAAGTCGTAGAGAGTACATTTGGCAAGAAGATGTCGAGCTCAGGCTTCGAGTAGTTGCTCGTTGGCTCCACCCATGCGTAGCGGAGATCGCCATTGATTTGCGAGAAATCTACCTTCGTGGAGTCTGGGTCATCCACTCTCACGATGTGCGATGTGCCTGTGAGGATGCGAGCTCGGTTGTTGATGGCAGATGCTGTAATCATTGGTGCAAAGGTTTCCCAAGGATGGAACTCGAGGGAGTCCACGAAGTAAACTTTACCATTGCTCATTTCGTGAGTAGATGTGGTAGCTTTGAGAATCTGTTCAGGATTCGAAAGCTTGTTGTGGGTCGTTGAACGAAGTGAGTCGGTAGCACCCACCTGATTCGTCTGAAGGAATGCATTGTAGGTGTCGTTGTAGCTGTAGGCAAGGTTGCGAATGATGTTACGCTTCACGAGCGAGTCTGTCATGTAGCCCGTGTCGAACGAACTAACCTGCAGGGTCTGAATGTCGGAGTTGGAAGTGGAGTTTGCCAAATCCTGTGACTTCAACGTGTTGATGTATTTGTAGTAAGACTTCATCTTGTCGTATGTCTTATTCCATGCGTCGTTGGTTGGATAGAGGAACAAGTAGGAGCTGTCTTCCTCTTCCAAGCCTGCATTCAGGAAGCGAAGCAAGGTGTTTTCTGTCACCATCACGGAGTCGATATAAGTCTGACGTCCATCCACGATGGGACCTACCACTGAACGTTCTTCATCCAGATAGGTGTACTCATATTTGTGGAAATGGTTGGCGATAGAATCCACACCATTCTGCTCCTGAATATATTCATACACATTTGGCAAGAACGGAGCTTCTTGAGCAAGAATGTGCATCGTTCCGTTCACGCTTGGTAAGTTCGCCTTCTGGATCTTCATGCCTGAAAAGGTGTAGCCATCGGCACTGCCTTCGAAGATGTGGCTTTTCAGGTTGAGGGAACGGATACGCTTGGAGAAAGCACCCGTTGCAGCGTGATTGTATTCTGCAATGTGGTTCTTCACAAACTGATAGAGCACTTCCTTGTTGTCGGCTTGCAGCAGTGCCTGGTCGTCGTAGGTTCCATTGAGTGGAGCCCAAACGGTGTAGGCATGAGCGGCATGAAGCTCGTCGTTGAAACCGACTTTCTTGATGATGGTGGCAAATTTACTGAGTTCAGCGTTCTGCGAGATGTTTTCCCACAGCGTGAGGTCGGCAGAAGGATTCACTGCGTCGGACTTCACCTCGTTGTAATCATCCCAGTCGGAGCATGAGGCGGCAGTCAGCATGGCTGCTGCCCCTATCATGAGTCCTATATATTTATGTAGTTTCATATATCTTTGATTGTTTATTGAAATTGCTTTCTTTCAACTAAATCTTGTTTTGGAAAAGACTTGGATTAGAACCAGTCCTCAGAGTATTGGTCGTTGTTCACAACGGAGATTGGCACTAGCTCGATGAAGTCAACCTGCCATTTCAAGTCGGTCTCGTCGCTGATTACGCTCTTGATGCGGAACCAGTGGTCGTCGCTCTGCTTGAATGGGAGGGTTCCGAGGATGCGGCGGAGGGTTACGACTCCGTCACCGCGGCAGTTGGAAGAAGTGAGTTCGTCACCACCTGTGCCTGGGTGTCCACGGAAACTGAATGGAGCACGCATATAACCACGGCTGCGCATAGCCAAGTCGGTTGCAATACCGCGGTCGTCTTCCTCATAGAATGGAGTCCAACCAATGCGTGGGTCCTCTTCCTGGATACGCACGTCGAGTGGGATGCTGAGTGCCTGCATACTCTGCACGTTGGTGCTGGTGCCAAGATAGAACTGCATCATGCCTCCGTGACCCATTGGAGAGTAGAAGAGACGGAATTCGTAGGTGCCCGTTGGCACTGGCGGAATCTTGATGGCAATGTCGTAGTTGTTCCATCCCTGGAAGGCATCGGCTTGATAAGCGCGATAGTCACCTTTCACGTTGTAGCGCAAGTTGGAAGTAGTGTTGTAAACCACTACGTCGTCGAAGAAGTCGGTAGGGAAGGCAACACGAGCACCACTGCCGCCACCGTTGAGGATGGATATTTCGCTCATCGACTTGTAACGAATGCCTGTGTTGATGAATTCCTCAAGATAAGTAGTTGTCTCGAAGCGCAGACGCTCGTTGAGTACGCCGTTTGGAACATTCGCGTTGTAAACCAAGATGCTGCGGATTGGGTGGATATAGCCGTTGTAAGCCATGATGTCCTCGCGAACGATGCTCACACCAGCCTGCTTCACTTCGTGGTTCGTTCCCATCGTACCCACTTCGTTCGTGAGGGTGTTGAACGTGCGATAGCGGTTGATGTAGAGGCTCTTGCCTGGTTGAGGTTCCCAAATCTTCAACAGCGTGTTAGGCAGCATGGTTTCGTAGTAGTCGTAAGGTTCACCACCATTCACGTAGTTCCACTTCGAAACGGCTGTGCTAACCCCCGATGGGTTTTCGAATACTAACTGGTCTTGTGCCATGGAAGCATAGAGGATGTGGTAAGCCACGAACATGTTCAAGGCATTGAAGCGATTGGTGTAGTCGTTGCCTGTGCTCACAGTCAATCCCTTTTCGTTCATGTAGTCGTACCATGTTGGTGCGTTCTGATAGACTTTGTTGGCATAAGCAATGAGGTCGTCGATGTTGTTGATGCCATAGTTGGCAAACACGGCATCGCTTTCTGCAAAGATCGTGTAACCAACAGGACAGGTGGTTGGCTGATAAAGAACAGAACCGTCTGTGTCGCTGTGGTCTGGCATCAAATCCCAGGTCTTTCCCTTGTCGCTACGAGCCACAGCATCTGCAAGACCCGTCATGTGGAGAGCCTGGTTGAAGATGGTATAACCCTCAAGATGCTCAAAGGTGTCACCCAGAAGGCGAGTTGTGCGAGGCACCACTTTGGTGATTTTGTGAACAATACCGTTCACCACTTCATTGTCTTCGCTTGTAATCACCGAAACACCATTCAGAACGGTGCGTCCAAGGGAATCAACAGTAGTGGAGATAGGTCGTCCCAACATCGTGGAAATGGTCGTACCTGCACCACCCATCTCGATGATGCTATAGAGTCCATTGGCGATGTGGTATTTGGCAATATCGATGCAAAGGCTGTCGGTCAAGCCTTCCAAAGAGTTGCTCGCCATGCCGTTGTGGTCAATCACAGCGTCTTTGTCGTTCCACAAACTATCTACGTAGGCAGCAATTCCCTCGTTCGAAGGAGCATACACGGTGTATTGTCCGTAGGAAGCCATTGTGCGGAGCAAATTGGCACGCTGCAAGATATAAGTAAACGAAGTCAGTGTGGAGTCCTTTGTGAGAATGCCTTCAATGGTTTCGCCTGTACTGGTATAGAGGTTCTCACCATCTGGGTCGTCCACGCAAGACACGAGTCCGAATCCAAAGCTGGAAATGGCAATCAAACTTGCCCAATAGAATTTCTTCATTGTTTTCATATTGAGTTCCTCCATTGATTAATAGTTCTTTTCCCACAGGTCGCTTGATGAGTAAGCCGGATTCTGCTTCAGCAGAGAGTTTACTTCTATTTCGCTTTCAGCCACAGGCAAGTAGAGGTAAGGTTCTGTGCGCATCTTGGCGCTGACGGAAGTTCCTCCTGCCGTGTATTTGCGAGTCATCAAGTTCATCATGTCCTTGCTCACGTTTGGCATTGCCTTTCCTTGCTCGTTCTGCTGGGCGAGGGTAGTGGTGTAGTCCACGTTCGTCATGCGGCGATAACCGTAGCGAAGGAGGTCGTACCAGCGCTTGCCTTCGAAGCAGAGCTCGCGCAAACGTTCGCTCAGCACGAGGTTTTCCATGCGGTCAACTGTGTTGTAGTTACCCCATTTCAGAGAGTCGCTCGCAAGGCTTCCTTCGTAGATGGAGCGGTTGTTCACAGCCTGAACGATATTGAATGCCTGACGAAGCAAAGTGTCAGTTTCATCCGTTGCCAACTGTACCATTGCCTCTGCCTTCATCAGCATCACGTCGCTCAAGCGATACACGATGTAGTTCTGACGGAAGTTGGTGAAAGCACGGTCTGTTTCTCTTTCTCTGCCACCTGCCGAAGCGGGATTACCCACCGACCAGTTAGTCTGTGTGCAGAGCTTGCGGATGTCGTATGATTCTTCGGAAGTACCTGCCTTATATACGTTCTCCACAAAGCGATAGTCGCCGTTCTTCTCATATACGTTGTTCGTTCCGCGCATACCGAAGATGGCAGCTGCACGCAGGTAGCCGTAAGTGGAGTTGTTGTTGGCATATTTGTAGTAGTATTGGCAAAGAGCCGTATTGCTGTTGTTCGAACCATCGAATTGCAGTTCGAGGATGCTTTCTTCAGCATTCTGCTCAATGAACAGAGAGTTGTAGGCATCTTTACCGTCTTTCAGTGGGTATTCTTTCTCTTCCAGTTCGAGTGGACCCGTCTTGTGCTGAGCCTTCTTCGATTCTATCACCTTATTACTATAGAAGATAGCTTGCTCGTAGTCGCTGTTGTTCTTCATGATTGAAGCACGCCACAAGTAGATGTCGGCAAGCAGTGCATCCACACCGTCCTTGTTGAACCATCCCACGCGGCGCCAGTCGTTGAAGGCTTCTGCCGAGATGATGTTGGTTTCTGCTTCCTTCAGGTCGTTGATGCAGCAGGTAAGCACGGAGTCAGGATTCGACTGAGGCAAGAGCAGGTTCTGGCTGCTGTTCATGAATGCCTCTCCTGAATAAGGTACATCGCGGAAGTTGCGAACCAAATAGAAGTAGCAAAGAGAACGGAGCGCCTTCATCTGTGCGCAGTCGGATTTCCAGTCGCCTTCGGTATAAGAAGGGTCGATGTCAATCACAGCCTTTGACTTTTCCAGCACGATGTTGCAAATGTTGATAACGGAATAAAGGTTTGCCCAATTGGCATAAGTATTCGTAATCTGAATGTTGGCAGCGTAGATTTCGTTCAGTGCTTCAGTCGTGGAATTGCTGATGGAATTCACGAGCACTAATTCATCGGAACGGAAGTCGCCCCAGACAATCAGTCGAGTCATCAAGTCGGTGGAGAGCATGCTCTTGTAGGCACCATTCACCATCGACGATACATCCGATTTGGTCTGCCAGAAGTCCTCGTCAACAGTTTTGTTGTAAGGCAACAATTCAGTATCCACACAGGAACTGAGCATCAGACCCGTTAATATGATGATTGAAAGTATCTTTTTCATATTCTTATAGAGTTTGTTAGTTCTTGAGTCTTTCGAGGGGGAGTCCTCTGATTTCTCAGGGTCTCCAACTCAAAAACTTTGATTAGAATCCTATGTTGATATTTGCTGTAAAGTACTTCGAACGTGGAGTTTGTGAACGGTCGGTTGCCACACCCCATGAGCCTACGCTGATTTCAGGGTCGGTACCGCTATACTTCGTCCAGCAATAGATGTTGTTGATAGAGAGAGATGCCTTCAAGCTGTTCAAGCCCCACTTCTTCACCTGTTTGCTTGGGAAGCTATACATCACCTGCAAGTTCTGGAAACGAACGAAACCACCATCTTCAATGTAGCGGTCGGAACCTTGCCAGTTGTAGCCCGTACCATACATAGCGCGAGGCATTGGCGTGTCGTCGCCATCCTTACGCCAGCGCCAGTTCACGGTTGAGCACTGGTTGTAGGTGTCGTACATCTTCTCAATCTGCATACGAGCGTAGTTGAACACCTTGTTGCCGAAACGGTACATGAAACGTGCCTTCAGACTCCAGTTGCCATACTTGAAATTGAAGTTGAAACCACCGTTCACCTTTGGCAGAGAGTTACCGATATACACGATGTCGAGCGCGTTGATTTGTCCGTCGTTGTTGATGTCCTCATACATGGCATCACCACCTTGGAACGTGTAGGTCGAACTACCATCCTGATAGTTGTAAACCAAGTGCTGAGGAGTGCCCTGATTCGTCATGAGCACCTTGCCGTCAGCGCCAATCACCACTGGGAAGGTCTTGCCTGCGGCGAGTTGTTCGTTAATCCATGCCTCATACTGTGCAACGTTCAGATTGTTTTCCTTTCTGTAGTTCTCCAAGTAGTCGTAAGAGTATTGGAAAGTGCCCTTGTAGCGGAATCCATACATCGAACCGAGTGGGTTGTTGAGCTGCACACGGTTGAGCAAAGCACCGCGAGTGGTGGCAACCCATTCCTGATTGATAGAAGCCAGCACGGTTGGGTCCATTTCCTTGATGAGGTTCTTGTTCTGAGCGATATTAAAGCCGAGACCGAAGCTGAATTTACCCTTCTTGATGATGTCCCTGGCATTCACGTTCAATTCCCAACCTTGGTTGGTCATCTCGCCTACGTTTGCCCAGCTCAGAGATGAGAAACCTGTGGTGCGAGGAATACCCACACTCTGCATCAGCAGGTCTTTCGTATCCTTATAATAATAGTCGAATTCAAAGTTCAACTTGTTTTCAAACATACCGAGGTTGAAACCGAGGTTCACACTGCTGGTCTTTTCCCAGCGCAAGTCGTCGAGTTTCAGAGCGTCGAGCGATGCTGTGTTGGCTGCCGTGCTTCCCACACCATAGTAGCCGTCCGAAGTGGAATAGGTGTTGAAGTACAAGTAGTCAGCCGAAGGAGCACGTCCGTTGATACCGTAGCTGGCACGCAGACCGAGAACCGATACCTTGATTTTGTCCATTGTAGGACGCATGAATGGTTCGTCGCTGATGTTGTAGCGGAGGGAAACACCTGGGAAGTAAGCCCACTTGTGAGCAGGACCAAACTTGGAGTTACCATCGGCACGGATGGAGAAGCCTAAGCTGTAGCGACCATCCAAATAGGAAGCGTGCAGGTTATAGAGCAAGTTCTGGTCAGCGCTGCGGCTGTTGCTGCTGCTCATTGCACTGAGATAACCATCTGCCACGGTCGAGGTGATGCCACCTGGCAACTGCTGCATGGTGTTGCTCTGAGCACTGCTCTTCGACTGATGAAACTCATACTGTGCCATCATCGTCACGGAGATGTTCTCGTTGTTGAAATGAGGCGTGTAGTTCAAACGAGAGCGGCTACCAATGCGGAAGCGGTTGCTTTCTGAACTCTGGCTCATGTTGTAGTTTCCACTGGTCCACGAGTTGGTGCTCAGCGATGCTGGATACCAAGATGGTGAACTGTTGGAATAAATATCGAAGTCGATACGCTGCTCAATGTTCAAGCGGTGAGAATGGTCGTCCGTGCCCAAGAGTTCATACTTGAGTGTGAAGTCTGGAGTCAGACGATAAGTCTTTTCCTTTGCCCATGCCTCGTTGGCAATAGCCACAGGGTTGCCAATCGCACGGATAGCACTGAGGCGGGTAGAGGAGAAGTTTCCTGCGTATGGGTCGCCACTTGGATTCATGATGTAGTATTCATCCGTGTCGTTTCCGTTGGCATCCTGACGATATATTGCCATGTTTGGTGCCAAGTTCAGTGCTTTGCCGAGCAGGTTGTTCTTTGCCGAACCGTCGAAGTTACGGTCGTTGTTCGTGTAGGTGAGAGCGAAGTCCGTTGAGAAACGGATGCGGTCACTCACGTTGTAGTCGAGCGCAAGACGTGTGGTGAAACGGTCGAGGTTCTGCTTGATGATGGTACCCGACTGCTTGTCGTAACCAGCACTGATGCGGAAGGTAGCACGCTCACCACCACCCGTGAGGTTGAGGTTCCAGCTGTGCTGCTGACCAAACTGACTGACAGCTTTCACCCAGTCCGTGTTGTTATTCCAGTTCTCATATTCCGACCAACTCTTGTCGTAGTTCAATTCGGCAAGCGTTGTCGTGGCAGTCGATGATTGAGAAGGATTGTAGAATTCCTCCTTCATCATCATCGTGTAGTCGTCACCATTCAGCAGGTCGTAGCCCTTTGGCTGCCATGTGCCTGTAAACTTATAGTCGAAGGCAACGCGTGTCTTACCACGAACACCGCGCTTGGTGGTGATGAGAATCACACCGTTCGCACCATTCGCACCCCACACAGCTGTTGCGGCTGCGTCCTTCAGTACGGTGATGCTCTGAATATCTTGTGTGTTCACAGAAAGGAGGGAAGCATATTCTTCTTCACCTGCATTCTGGAAGTCGAAGTTCTCGTCAGGGTTGTCGAAGATTTTGTCGTTCACAACGATGAGAGGGTTGGCATCGCCCGTGATGGTAGTCACACCACGCAAGCGCATCTGAGTACCAGCACCAAGGTTACCTGAGTTGGCAACGATGTCGAGACCTGCAATCTCACCCTGCAATGCCTCGTCGGCACTCGTGAAGGCAAGACCTTCCACGTCTTCCATGTTCATGGTCTGCTGTGCTACCGAGATTTCCTTCACTGGGATGCTCAAACCACCCGACTGAGTGCGGTTGGCTTTCACAACCACTTCTTGGATGGCAACGGCGTCGCTGCCCATCACCACCCTGAAGGTACGCTTGTTACCAATGTCGAGCACTTGTGTCTTGTTGCCTATGAACGACACAACGAGCTTGTTCTTTCCACTCTTGATTGGCATAGAGAAGTTACCATTGGCATCCGTGGCAGTAGCGTTCACGATACGGTTGTTCGCATCGCGCTCCACAACGTTCGCCATCATCACAGGACCGAAGTCGTCAACCACAGTTCCCGAGATGCGATTATCCGTCTGTGCCAGTGCCATCTGCACCATCGTGCAGAAGAGCAGTGCTATAGCTAATATCTTTTTCATACAATTCTTATTAGTTTCAAGTCTCAAAAGATCTATTAAATCCTTTAAATACCTGATTCAATTATCACTTTTAACAACGGAAATATCGGAAATTTTTCGGAATATCGGAAATTTTTAGCTACGCCGAGCTAAAGGTTCAGAAATCCTTTAAATCCTTTAAATCCCTGATTTTTGTTTCTACAGTCGGTTGATGGCTTTGCGTCGCACATATTCCTTTTGAGCCTTCACTCTCGAAGCCTTCGTCGCCCATTCAGCGTCGTAGCGCTTGTTCTTGCTGTTGAAGAGTGGCTCTGTAATCTCGTGTACTGCACAGAACGAAGAAGTGGTGATAGCTGTAGCACTTGCTCGGTCTGAGTTGAACCAATAGTCGCGTGTCATGCGGTTGGTGAGTTTGCTTGGGTCGGTCGCGTCAATCGTGTGCTCCACGCCTGCCAAGTCCTTCACCACCAATTTCTTGTTACCGCCTGTGACGGTCACGTCGAGCGACACACCCACGTTGTCGTACGACAAAGTCTGGTAAGTACCGCCTTCCACCTTGTTGTCGGCATAGAGACTGATGCTCTGGAAGTGGAAACGACAGAAGTCACGCATAGCCTTCACCTTGGTCCAGAGTTCTGACTTCATGGCTTCCACCTTTGCTTCGTCCGTTTCTTCAAGACCTGCGGTGTAAACTGCTTCCACCTCTTCCCAATTAGGCAAACCTGCTGCATAAGCCTTTTCCATGGCAGCGTTGTCTGGAGCATAGAGTGTGTAGTTATAGGTGTTGAACATCTTCACGTTCTCGTCCAAGCAAGCCCGCTGAATCTTTGAGTCACCAGTGCCGTATGTGCTGGTGAAGATGGTGTATTGGTCTTGCTCCGAAGTGCCAAACTCGTTCAGCGTTGCGTCGATGCCAATCCAGCTGAGGATGTTGTCAGCAGCAAAACCTGAACAGAGCTTGTAGAACTCACTAAACTGACTGTGGTTCTGAAGCACCTTCGACACACTTTCCTGAGGAGCCTGAATCACGTGGTCAATTCGGTAAGCATGACCGTTCTTTTCCTTGTAGTCCACCTCAATCTTCGAAGGAGTGATGCCGTTGTAGAGCTGAGAGGCACCATACACATGATTGCCTTCCTTGCCACCATCCACGTAGATTTCACCTCCGTGCTTCGTCTTGTAGTAGTTGTTGTTCATACCGATGGAGTCGCCTTCCTCGAGAATCACGGTGTGGAAGTTCAAAATATCGGAGAGAGCAGACTTGATGCGAGCCAAGTGGTTCTGGTTAGTCAAACTCAAGGTGGCAATCAGGTCGCCCACTTCCCCTGTCTGCGGGTTATATTTATACGTCTGAACCTTGAAAGCCTGGGAAGAAACCACGCTGGTGTCGTACCAGAAACGAATCACTTCCTGCTGGCTGTGTCCCAAGGTTGTTGGGTCGATATAGTACTGGTCGAATGCCTCGTCGTCTGGAATGAAGAATGCGTAGTTGGCACTCATTGCCAAGAGGTAGAAGCGGAAGTCAATGCCCAAGTAAGTACGGTCTTGCACTGCCCAGTTCATCACGCGCATATCAGGATAAGAGGAAGATGGTGCCAAAACGGCTTGGTACTCGTCTGGAGCAATCATGTCCTTCAGGATATAAATCACACCGTTGTTGGCAAAGCGAATGTCGTACTTGCCCTCACCCTTCGTCTGCAGGTAGCTCATGTTCATACCCATGTTCTCGCTGGCATCGTTCGAAATGGTGGTGAACTTGCTTGGAACAGTGGCAACAAACGACGATTTCTGCAAGTTGCGCACAAAGGCAGTCAGAATCTGGTTGTTCGCAATGTGTAGTGAGTCAAGGTTCTCAATGAGGTTTGCCTCAGTGTTGTCCTTCTTGCCATAGATGTCGATGAGGTAAGCACCTGCACCACCTGGGAGGAAATACTTCTTCACGGCATTGTCGGTTGGAATAAACATCGCACCGATGTCGGTGATGGTGTTGTCCAAGCCCGTATTGTAGGCACTGGCTGGATAATACTGGTTCCATCCTGGGTCGTAGGAGAGCACACCCGAAGTTGACAAGGTCTTGCCGTTAGGGTCAACAATCAGCGTGGCATTCTGAGAACGGGAACTCAGATAGCGTTTTTCAAAAATGGAGTCAATCTGCTGGTATCCGTTTTGGATAGCCCAAGCATTATAGTTGTTAGTGATGGTTGCGTTATAATAAGGTGCAGCATAGTAGTCAAGGATGTGATTGAAAATCGTGGTGTTCTCACTGCGTGCCAGCACGTCTGCCATGTTGCCTGGTGGAACAAGCACGTCTTTCACCTGATGGATGTAACCGTTCTTACAAGTCACGTCGCTCGTTATCACTTGGTCGTCGAAGATGTATGCGCTACCCTCCGTGTAAGGAGAACCCGTCAAAATGGCAAAGTCGCTCTGCTCACCGCTCACGGTGATGTTGTTGTTGAGCATGTGTTCACGAGTGAAGTGAACCATCATTGGGCGAGTGGCATCGCTCACGATGTACATGCCGCCGCTCTTCTGGCGATACTTGTCCCAATACTGATTGTTCTTTGGCAAGTCCTTGCCGTCGATGTGAGTCACCGAGTCGATGACGCTGATGCTCGTCTGGTGCTTCACAGCCTGACCCTTCACCACATCTGTCGTTCCACTCGATACGTTAGGCAGCATACTCAGCAGCAGCGAATTGTCGATCATCGACGAATACAGCAGCAGCTTTTTCTGGGTGTTGCTCAGTTGCTCATAGCTCCGAACTCCCCAGATGTTAGATTGGAAGAAGCGGTCGAAGGCTTCGTCGTTCGCAGGGAAAATGGTCTTACTACCCGTGCGGCTCAGGGTTTCCGACTCGCCCAAGTCACTAATCAACTTCTTGTAAGTGTTGAACGTGCCTTGTAAGCCGTTTCTCGCTGGGTTCGACAATTCCTCGAAGATGCTTTCGCCCAAGAAACTTGGCTTGGAGTCGGCATCCACTTCTTCATACTTGTCCACACAGCTGCTTAGCAAAGCCAAAACAGCCAATGGCATCAATAAAAAGAATTTTTTCATAAGGATAATAGTTAGTTGAATGTTTGTTTAATTTGCCGCAAAATTAAAAAAAAATTAAGAGACATGAAACTTTGTTTAACACTTTACACGCATATATGTACTAATTTAAATGTTTTTGAACGATTTTTTGCTCCATCCCAGTCCTCATCCACTCTTCCTTATTTTGGAAAGAAATTAGAATAATTAGAAGATTACCGTCCTTGGACGCTTGGGCAACGCTACCAAGAATTCCTCCAAAAATGCGTGTTTGTTTAAAAACAATTAATTTCTGATATAAATAATCTAATTATTCTAATTTCTTTCCTAAAAAACTATTTATACCATCTCATTTCTTCCGATGAATTCGCCAATAATTGCATTCTGTGGTATGTACAATCAGGTCAAAAGTCAAAGGTCAAAGGTCTAAAGTCAAGGGTCAAATGCTTACCATCCGGAATGAACTTTTCACTATTCCTTTTTCACTTTTCACTTTTCACTCTCCCCCTCGGGGGAGTAGGAGGGGGGCTTCTCCTTTGCGGGGTCGGGGATGATGCTTCTTTTTCCTTTGCTTATCCTGAACTTTTCCTTTGGTTTTACTGAATCGCCGAGCCCTCAACGAAATGATAGCGAGCCTTCGCCATCGCAACGCCGAAGGCTCGTTATCGAAACGCCGAGCCTTCGGCAACTAGTTGAATCCAAAGGAGCGGTTCAGTCAATCCACAAATGCGCTTCTGAAAATCCCCAAAAGTCCCCCCCTCAATCTCCACTGAGAGGGGAGAGATAGGTGAGGGAAACCATCCGTATGGCTTACTCTTCCCCTCGGGGAGGTCGGAAGGGGTCTTCCAACATCCCGTTGTCCTCATATTCCCTTTTTCTTCTCCATGTTCATTTGTGATAATTTGTTGACTCTTTTTTTGGTTATTGAAATAAAAGCGCTACTTTTGCGATGTGTATTCAAAAATATGTCGAACTCATAAAAATAAGTGGTTGTGATTATGAAAGGAATAGTTGGCGTATTTACTTTAGCTTTTTCAGAGAAAGCTGCTAAAAATAATCAGAAGTTTTATTGGAAACTTGTTAATTCGTATAAGTGTTTAGTAAATAAAATGTTTCTATTGGTATACTTAACAGGATTTTTGTCTTGTGAATCGTACAAGGTTTGGGAAGACTATAATTTTGATGAAATCATGTTTATGTATTTCAATACAAATTTAAGTTATCCCAAGACAGGAGAAGAGTTTTGCCAGAGATGGTTCTTGAAAGATAGTGTTGATAATTTCGAGTGGCAACTGAAAGGGAATGCCGAATATGTGTGGTATGATTTAAATCTCGATGAGTTAGAACATCTTAGTTATCAGCATTACAATGAGATTCTTGATACTCTATACACGATTGACTATGAGAGGCATCGTAAGGCGCTTGAGAATGAAACCGACTCTCCATTATGGAGGTATCTTTCGACAAGAATGACTTGGCAGTATATCTACCGCTATAAGGAATGGATTCGATTTGAACAAGAGGACACGCTTGTTGCCATGTATAATACCAAGAAGAAGGAGAAGTATTTATCATCCAATTATTATCATTTGGATAAAAAATACCTAAAAGACCCGGCAAGCATTCCTTACGACATCAGGGTCATTACAAATTTGAATAGCTTGAACGCACTTAAAGTTTTCACTAAAGACTCTCTTTCCATAGCTCCTGACACTACATTTGAAAACACCAACTTTCCAAAAGAAAACGAAGAAATCAGAAGAATTATCGAGCAAATGAATGCAAGCAAGGAAAGCTTGGAAAACAGGGAATCACTCACTAGAAAAAAATATGTCCTTCATTACAACAGGCGAGGTGAAATGTGGGATTTCGTCAATGACGTTCCCGCACCTGCTTCGTTCCTCAAAAATGACACGCTCATCAACTTCTTGGAGCGGTGGATGGACAGTGATGTTCGAATTGATTTCATTCATTTTCCTGCATACGAATTGGAGTGAGAGTGAACGAGAAATGGTATGTATCATGAAGAGAGTGTAGCTTTACAAATGCTTGTCAACGATGCTTTGGAGCTTCGCTAAGTTCTGGGTGTTGTTGGCTGCCAAGATGCCGGAGGGTTCGGAGAGAGAAGGAAAGTCGGCATGGAGGTTGGAGATGACACCACCTGCTTCCATCAGAATGAGGGAAGCGGCTGCATAGTCCCAAGGGGAAAGACAGTATTCGAAGTAGAGTTCGCAGCGCCCCATAGCGAGGTAGCAGAGTTCGGGTGCTGCTGCTCCGAAGCGACGCAGGTCGTTGCACTGCATGAAGGTATCGACGATGATGTCGGAACAGAGTTGTGCTGCTTCCTTGTGATAGACTGCAAGAGCTGTGCAGAAAAGAGAGTTGCTGAACGGACGCTTCGACACATGGATGGGTTTGCCGTTCAGAAAAGCACCTTTGCCTTTCTCGGCTGAGAAGAGTTCGTTGGTGCGAGGCAAATACACCACTGACATTTCCATGTCTTTGTTGTGTTGCAAGCCCACGCAGATGGCGCATTGGTCGATGCCTCGGCTATAGTTGGCTGTTCCATCGATGGGGTCGATAATCCATGTGTATTCCTTGCCCAATCGGTGCTTGTCTTCTTCCTCGCAGAGAAATCCACAACCAGGAAGCAGTTGGCTGAGCTTGCTTTTCAGAAACTCCTGCACTGCCACGTCGGAGGAAGTCACGATATTCGTGACACCATCTTTCTCTAAAATGTCGAATCCATCAGTGAGCATCAGCGAAGATGCTTGCTTGACGATTCCTATCAACTCGTTCATCATCGTCATGGTTCTTTATCAATGATTCTCTTTTTTATCAAGGATTTTAAGGATTAAAAGGATTCATTACACGCGACAATTCATTGAATGCATGATTTTTTTATCAAGGATTTTAAGGATTAAAAGGATTCATAGCACATGAAAAAATCCTTCAAATCCTTTAAATCCTTGATAATTATATTATTTGAGATCAGTTGGATTCATAGTACATGAAAAATCCATGAAAATCCTTTAAATCCCTGATTTTATTCCCTGAAGCCCCTGATTAGTACCAGTCCTCAGCGTATTGATCGTTGTCGATGACACTGGAAGGAACCAGTTCCAAGAAGTCGATGCCCCATTTGAGGTCGATGGCATCGGCAACGACATTCTTCAGACGGAGGTAGTAGTTCTCGCTTTGCTTCATCTGGATGCGTCCGAGGATGCGGCGAATACTCTGCTGACTACCACGAGTGTTGCCCGTGGTGAGTGGGTCGTAACCTTCTCCAGCATGACCTGTGAAGCCATAGCTGCCACGCATGTAACCACGGTTACGCATGGCGCGGTCGGATTCGATGCCGAGGTCTTCCTCTTCGAAGAAATTCGTCCAACCGATGCGAGGGTCGTTAGACTGAATGCGGATGTCGAACGGTACGCCGAGTGCTTCCATCTTCTGCACGTCGGTGCTCGTTCCGATATAGAACTGCATCATGCCGCCGTAAGGAACCGTGGCGTAAGGGAATCGCAATTCATACACGCCCGATGGCACGGGTGGCAACTTCACGCAGAAGTCGTAGTTGTTCCATCCTTGGAAGATGTCGGCTTGATACGACCACCAAGCACCCTTTGGTCCCACACGGATGTTCGTCGTGGTGTTGTAGGAATGGAAATTGTCGAGATAGTCGATAGGGATGGCAACACGCACACCGCTACCTCCGTTGTTCATGGCTGAGAACTCGTCGGGGTAGGTGTAGCGGATATTGTTGTTGATGAGTTCCACAAACATTTCGTTGGCATCGAAGCGCAAACGTTCGTTGAGTACGCCATTTGCCACGTTCTTGTCGTAGAAAAGCATACGAGCGATAGGGTGGATATAGCCGTTGTAGGCAACGATGTCCTCACGAATCACCTGAGTGCCTCGGTCAATCAAGGTGTGGTTGTTGCCGAGCGTGCCGATGCCGTCGGTCAGTGTGTTGAAAGTCTGATAACGGTTGATGAAAACGGCGTTGCTACCACGTGGCTTCCAAAGTTTCATCAAGGTTTGAGGAAGCATTGTCTCGTAGTAGTCGTAAGGTTCGCCTTCGTTCACATAGTTATAACGTGTCACCACATCTGCCACTCCCGACTTGCGCTCAAATACCAATTGGTCCTGAGGCATGGAAGCATAAAGGATGTGGTAGGCAACAAACATGTTGAGGGCATTGAAACGTTCGGTGTAGTCGTCGCCTGTACTCACTTGAATTCCCTTTTCGTTGAGCAAGTCGTACCAAGAAGATGCGTTCTGATACACTTTGTTGACGTATGCCACTAAGTCGTCAAAACTATGGATTCCGTAGTTGGCAAGAGTTGCGTTGGATTCGGCAAAAATGGTGTAGCCGATGCGACATTCAGTAGGGTAGTAGAGTTCTGTTCCGTCGGTGTCGGTGTGGTCTTGCATCGTGTAAGTGATGCCCTTGTTCGACTTCTTGACTGAATCGCATAAGCCTGTGCGCTGCAATGCCTCGCTGAAGATGCTATAGTCAGGAAGGCGACGAAGAGTTTCTGCCAAAAGACGGGTGGTGCGTGGCATCACCTGACTGATTTTGTGGAGCACGCCATTCGTTGCCTCGTTATCTCGACTCGTTACAATCGACACGCCATTGAGCACGGTGCGCCCTAACGAATCCACAGAAACGGAGAAACTGCGACCAAGGAAAGTGTTGAACGTACCGCCTGCATCCAGCAAGATGGTTTTGAAGATGCCGTTGGCAAGGTGATATCTTGCGATGTCGAGGCAAAGACTGTCCGACAGACCTTCAACGGAATTCTCTTTCATGCCGTTGTGAGGAATGATTGCTTCGGGGTCGTTCCAAAGCGAGTCGATGTAGGTGGCGATACCTTCGTTCTCGGGTGCATAGCAAGTGAATTGCCCATAAGCATCCATTGAGCGCACCAAATTGGCGCGCTCAAGGATATAGTTGAACGAAGTAAGATTAGAATCTGCCTCAATGAGGTTGGCAATGGTTTTGCCTGTGGACGTGTAGAGGTTTTCTCCGTCGGGGTCATCCACACAGGCAGAGAATCCCATGCCCACTGCCAACATCATGGCAAGTACAGTTTGCTTGTTGAGAATCTTCATTCGTAGCTAATTAAAGGATAATTGATAATTTTAGCTGCAAATTTAGAGGTTTATTTTATATTGTCAAAGAAAAACGCATCATAATTTCTTGATAATCTGTGCCTCCATGATGCGAAGGATGCCGTTTCCTTTGGCAATCACGTCGTTGTTTTTGGCTTCCAACTCACCCATGTTGTCGAACATGTCGCCATCCTTAACGGAACCAATCAACTGCACTTTGATTTTCTGCACTTTCTTGCCAATAGGGAAATGGATGTACGAGAGACTCTTTGGTGTGTAGCCTCGCCAGATGAGTTCGCCATCGGCATAAATCTCCACGGGATAGCTCTTGCGGCGGAAGTCACCCATCTTCATTTGCAGTTCCTTCACTTCGGTTGGTTCAATCTCGAATTCAATCCAAGCATCGTCGAGCGACTTGTCGCGGCTCACCCAGATGCTACGCTCGTTGTCGTCGAAAGCAGCATTGACTTTGTCGGCATTACTTCCAGCTGTGGCTCTGAGAATAGGTATATCCACACCACTTGGCACGAACGAAGGAGTGAGTGGAGTCTCACCCTTGGAGAAACGGGAAGTCAATCCGTTGGAAGGAAGCACTTTAGTCAGTCCGTTCTGAGTAGGGAATGCCTTCGTCTCGAAGTCGATGCTTGTCTTTTTCAGACCATCAGCGTATGCATGGAGAACGACCTTTCCAGCCTCTGTTGTGGAACGAAGCATCACGCGGTTCACACCTGCTTCCACGGGAAGGGTGGTGTCCAACACATGATTTGGATTGCCCTCGCCACGATAGTAGCTTTCGCGGTCCTGAGTCACTGGTTTGTATTCACCCGTTGGTGTGCTGATACCTCCACGCCATTCAGCAGGACCTTCAAGCTCGAAACGCACATTGCGGTTGTCGAGTGGACAACGGCGACCTTGACGATCGACTACTTCGTATTGCACGAGCACCACGTCGGCACCATCGGCTTTCCATTCGGTTGGATTCTCAATCTTGGTCAGTTTCAGTTCGTAGGGTTCGCCCGTTGTTTGGATAGCGTATTCAGAGTTGTCGGCAACGGCTTTCAGTTCGCCTGCTTCGTATGGCACATTCTTGAACGTGTAGAGGTAGCGATATTCGTTCTTTCCTTCGATACCCGTATCTTTTCCGTTGATGCGGAGCGACACATTCTTTCCGTTGGATACGACAAAAATGCGAGGAATGGTATCACCCTTCTGGTAGTTCCAATGTCCCACGATGTAAGTGCGAGGAGCGATGTCGTCCACCCATCCGTCCCACATCACCTGATGAGCGAAAAAGGCATCTTTCGGTATGCGCATGGCATCGGTCACACCACTGCGGCGGTAGTTCTCTTCACCTCGGCAGTGAGTCTGCGTGTCGGAGAAAATGATTTTCACACCACCCGAGTTCACACGGGTGGCAGTGCCTGGACGCTCAGTATAGTAGTCGTACCAACGACGCACCAGTTCCTCCACGAAGTCATCCGCATTGCGGTTGTAGGCAGGGGCTGGGGCATTGCGATAGAGCGGACCTTCACCTTGCTTGTGGAAAGGATAGCTCCATGAGTTCCAGTATTTGCGCAAACCCTCGTCGCGGCAGTATTCCATCATCCACATCGGTTTCCCCTTGCTTTTGTTCACATAAAGCATCTCGCCTCCATATTCTGCTTCGTCGATGTCGAGCATTTCGCGGCTACCGATGGCACGACCACCAAAGCGGTCGAATTCATCACGTATTTTCTTCATTTCCACCATGTGCTCACGAGCGATGCCGTGGTTACCACATTCGTAGAAAAGGATGGAAGGATTGTTGCGAAAGTAGATGATGGCATCGCGCATCAGTTCCACACGCTGTTCCCAGCGACGGTCGTTCACATCGGCTTCTGCATCACCCGCAGGCATCGCCTGAATGAGTCCCACGCGGTCGCAACTTTCCACGTCCTGTCGCCAAGGAGCCACATGCATCCAGCGCATCACGTTGCCACCACTCTGCACTACGAGGTCGTTGGAGTAATCGCTCAACCAAGCAGGAACATTCATGCCCACACCAGGCCATTCGTTGCTGGTGCGCTGAGCATAGCCATGAACTTGAATCACACGGTCGTTGAGCTCAATCATGCCGTCCTTGAAGGAGGTTTTGCGGAATCCTGTCTTGGTTTCCACTGTATCACCTGCTACAATCGTCTTTACCTTATATAAATAACCATAGCCCCAGCTCCAAAAATGGAGGTTACCAAGGGATTGCGCAGCTTCCAATTTGAAATGCTGTGTGTTGGCAGGAATGGTGACGTTGGCACCTTTGAACTGAGCTACAGGCTTGCCATCTGCATCCTCCACAATCACATGAAGTGCGGTGGTGAGCGCTTTCTTGCTGCTGTTGCTCACTTCTGCTTCCGCATGGATGGTTGCCTTGCGTGCCTTCACATCGATGTCTTGTGCATAGATGTAGGTTCCAGTAGTGCCGAGGGTGGAGTAGAGGGGCAATGTCTGATACACGGCAGGCATGATGTGGAGATACACATTCTTGCACAAGCCACCATAGTTCACGTTGAAGTTCTTGTTGTTCCATTGGTACTTGGCACCCGTCGCCTGCTCCTTGTAGTTCCAATCGTTATCGGTCTTCACCTCAATGAAGTTGTCTCCTTTCTTCAAATAAGGGGTGAGCTCGAAGCCAAATGCCATGACTCCGTTCTCGCTCATGCCGAGGCGATGTCCGTTGAGATAGACCTCTGCCATTTGGCGAGCGCCCTCGAATTCAACGAACACTTTGCTGCCTTTCTGCATCTTGGGCAGGCGGAAATGCTTGCGATACCACACCACGCTGTCGCTGAGGTGGTCAATGAGTCGTTCGTAGGCTTCGTCTTCGTTCCAAGCATGAGGAAGCGTCACCTTCTTTCCTCCCAATTCCCAATCGGAATTGAAATTATAGGTGTCGCGAGCCTGAGCACTTAGACTGCCGAACAATAATATAGCTAATAATAGTTGTTTCATTCTTGCGTTCTATTCAATATTAATTCTTCATTCTACATTCTTCATTCTTCATTTAATTACCATCAGGCTTCTTGGTGTCCACCATCGTAGAGTCGTACCATTTCCACTGGTCAACAGCATCGGGTTGAGCAGGGTTGAAGTCTTTCCAGTCGGTGCGGAGCTCTTTTACGAATGGTATGTTGAGTTGCTTGAGTCCCATCACCACCATCTTCGACACTTCGTAAGCACCAAAGGTGTTGAAGTGGGTGTTGTCTTCCAATTTCCTATCACCGTAAACTCCTGCAGGATAATGAACGAGTGCCTTCTTGCTGCCTTCCACACCCATTGTTTCAAAGAGGGTAGTAGTCATGGCGGTAAGGTCAATAACGGGCACGTTCTCGCGCTGACCAACGGTCTTTGTTACCGTTGGGAATTCGCCATGCGTATTCTTAATTTTGCCGAATTCATCGAAACTTCTTCGTGCTGTAGGAGTGCAGAACAGGATGTTGCCACCTGCTTTGCGCACTTTGTCCACAAAGAGTTTCAGCTCGTAGGCGAAGTGATACCAAGCACCGTCGCCGTCGGAATGTTCTTTCTCGTCGTTATGACCAAATTCGCAGATGACGTAGTCGCCCTTCTTCATTTTCGAAAGGATGTAGTCCAAGCGATGAGCACGTTCGAAAGTTCGAGCGGTGAGTCCGCTCTCAGCCAGGTTGCAGATGACAATGTTGGTGTTGAACCAACGAGGAAACATCTGTCCCCAGCTTGCCCAAGGCTCCGTTGGCTGGTCAACCACAGTGGAATTTCCGCAGAGGAACACGGTAGTGGCTGTGTTGTCACGCTCAATCTTGATGCGGCTCACAGCAGGAGCTGCGCCATTGAACTCCAGCGTCAGTTTGTTATCCCAATGCAGATAGTCCTTCTCTCGGTCCTTGATGTTCACACGGTTCTTCTCATCAATCTGAGTGGAACGCTTGTTGACGACGAATTCCACTGTCTGCAACTTTCCTTTCTTCGTTTCCACATTCTCGAAGAAAAGACGGCGACATTCAGCACGAACTGCTGTTTGGCTGGCGCGTTTCTTGTCGCCAAGGGTGAGCGTCACCTTATAATTGCCATCAGGCACTTTTACAGAAAAATAAAAAGGAGTGGTGCTTTTCTTCGTTGGCTTCGACAGAATGTCGTAACCATAGCCTATGGCATCGGTATAGACGGGTTGTTCTTTCGTCAAGTCGAAATCGAAACTCTGGGCATGAACATGGGTCGTTATTGCCAATGCTAAGGAGATAATTGTGATAAATTTTGTCATAAGTGTTAATTTTAGAAATTTTGTCGCAAAGATAAATCTAAAGTACAAATTAAATCATTAAATTTGTTCCCGAAAAATTTAATTGCGTTCAATTGGGCGAATTGTACAATAATCCATAAAGCACGAACTATTTTAAGCGAAATGCTTGAGTTTTTGTAATAAATTTGCAGCGTGAAAAGAAGTAGTCGGTTTGCTCAGAGACCTTCGAGACCTCCGAATATCTCCGATAGCTTCACAACTCAAAAACAATCATTATTCATAATATTAACAACTATCAAACTAAAATCTCAAAAGTATGAAGAAATTTTTACTTCTCCAGCTCTTTGCTCTTGTAGGTTTCGTAGCTGCCAATGCTCACAACCTTGGTGATTACGTTTACACTTCAACTGCAAAGTACAAGGTGGTAAGCATGAACATGATTAGGAACAATCAGTTCTCAAGTACTGACGGTTGGTTCCAAGTTGATGGTTCTTCTGTTAGCCCAGACGTATGGTCTGTGGAGCAGGCTGCAGGACCTAATGGTGAGAATGCGCTGATGAGCTATGGCTCTGCAGACGCAGCTACAGCTATTTTTACTTCTGTTCCTTACGAGGTAGGTAAGACTTACATTGTTAGTTTCGACATTATTGCTGGCGATGAAGGTGCTCAGGCTACTTCTGCCACCAGTACTGAAACCAACTATGTGAATGTGTTCTCCAACTCAGATGGCGACATCAACGGTACTACCAATTACCAGAGTGTAGGTGAGTCTTTCACCACTCCTCTTGAATGGACAAACGTTAGCTTTGCTATCGGCGACACGATTACTGGTGGTTCCACTGGTAACATTTATATTGCTTTTGGTCGTCTGTCCAGTGGTACGATGATTACCAACATTGAGGTGGTAGAAGTGCAGCAGGTGTTCGACACACGTGTTGTTGAGCGTGCTCTTGGTTACTATCAGAGCGTTGTGGAAACAGGTTTGTTCACTAACGACCCAGAAGAATTTGTCGAGGGTCCTCTCTCAACTCTTGCAGGTGTTTACGCAGCAGCTGAGGCAGGTGATCCAGATATGCAGCTCTTGATAGACAATGTAAGTGAAATGGAAGGACTCCTGAATGAAGTGGCTGAAGGATTCACGACGTATCTCGATGCCAACTCTGCATCAATGGGTAACAAAATCAACAACTACGACATCCAGAAATGGACCAAGTTCAACAATGGTGATAACAAAACCAACATGGGCGACTGGTACTTCTATGGAACATCTAATCGTTGGGGACATCCAAACAATGATGTTGAAGCCAACTACTCTTACCCAGGTAGCTACGACCTCGGTCCTGGTTACATCTACATTCAGAAGCCTCAGGCTGCTCTCGGATATGCAGGCAAGTATTTCTTTGCTTGCGACCTCCGTGCTCAGCGCTATTTCGAGAAGAAGATTGATGGTGGCTACTACGGCATCGACTATAGCTTCTATTCAGAAGGTAGCAAACTCTTCTTTGGTAACGACTCTGTCGCACTCCCAACTTTGGATAACCGCACGCCTACTCGCCATTTCATCGTGGGTGAACTTGCTGAGGGCGACACACTCCGCGTAGGTGCTTGGTTCCCAGGCTTTGATGACAAGGGTGGTACATTCCGTATTTCAAATGCAGAGCTTCGTCTTATTGGCAAGACAACAGCAGAGATTAACCACGACGTATTTGTAAATGATATCATCTCTCAGCAGAACGCACTCCAGAGTGCTTACGAAGCTTGCTTAGCTACTATGGAAGACGCTAATTATCCTTGGGATAACGACTCCATCCAGCGTGCTATCGACACTTGGTACGGATGCTTGGCAGAATCTTACGCATGGGTTACTCCTGAAGGCGAAGTAGGTCCGGAATGGTGGCAAGACCAGAGCGTGGAAGAGCAGGCTTTCCGTGACGAGAAGTACAACTACCTCGTGACAGCTGTTCGTGGTTTGCAGAATGCAAGAACTTATGTTATCAACCAGAACAAGCCTTACAATGACCTCATTGCTAAGGTAGCAGAAGCAGAAGCTATTTGCAATGAACCAAATTACGTACAGAGCGGTGCTGATATGACTGCTGTGAAAGAACTCATTGCTCAGGCTAAGGAAATGATTGCCAATGTCACTCCTTCAAACGATGGTGACAGCTTCAACAATACCATTTCAGAAATCAATGCAGCACTCGACGCGATGAAGATGTCGGTAGCAGGTTATGGACGTGAAGCTGACCTCGTTATCATTAACCCATTCTTCTCTGCAAATGGTGCTCGTGGCAATGGTAATACTGTGAAGCCTACTGGTTGGCTCGATTCAAGCTATGACTACGAAAATGGCTCTGATAAGACCAATGGTAATCCACGCTTCAAGAAAGACGATGCTTGGGAAGGTGGTTATTGCTTTGAGGTATGGCGTGGTTATACCGCTTATCCAAAGAACAAGGCTCTGCAGTCAATCTCTGTTGAGAACAAGGGTCTCTACATCTATCAGGCTGATGCATACGCAGGCAACGAAGGCAAGAACAACCGTGCTGAAGACGACAAGATGATTGTGATGGTTGACCGTCTCGATGCTAACGGCAATGTGGTTTATACGCAGGTTCCTGATTCTATGGAAGTTGGTACCGACGATGAAGGTAATCCAATTTATGAGTACTTCACTACTGACGTTGCTGTTCAGGATACTACTTACGTAACAGGTGTATGTCTCGTACTCGGTGATGAATATGCTGAGTCGCTCGACAGCATCCATGTTCATTCAGATTATCCTGACTTGTACACGCCAAAGACCTATCGCATGGAATATGTGAATACTCAAGGTGCAATGAGCCTCAAGTTTGGTCTTGATGCTATCGGTAACTTGGGATGTAACTTGTACGGATTCGGTGCAAACCACATCTACTACTGTGGAGATGCTGACAAGTATCATCAGGATCAAGCTCTCGGCATCGAAGCTAAACCTGTGGATGTGCTCCAGCAAGCATCTAAGGGTGTTTACAATCTCCAAGGCGTCAAGGTGGCTAATAAACTCGACGCTAATCTCCCTAAGGGCATCTACATCTTCGGCAATCAGAAGTATATCGTGAGATAGAAACCAGACAACAGCTATACATATTTCTAACAATCGTGGCTCAGCGCAAAAAAAATGTGCTGAGCCTTTTTTTTTGAATAAGCGCAGATTTACAAAAATTACCGAATTCATCGAGTGTTTCCCAGCTTTTCTGTTGATAGGGCTCTGCACGAAAGTCTATAAATAATGTACTAAATTGTTTTCTTTTATCAATATTTTGATTTAAATTTGCAAAGTGAAAGAATGAAATTAACTATCGTGACTAAATAACTATTTTTTCTAATCAATTAAATCAACAACCAAATGAAAAGATTTACTTCATTCATTGCAGCACTTCTCGTTGGAATGTTCGCAATGACGGTAAATGCTCAGAAGACATTCACGATTGACTTCGATGCACTTCTGGCTGGTGGCTACACAACAGTGGTGGCTGGCGAAACAGGAGTTGACTACGCAGGAAAGACGTTGAACAACATCTCTGCATTTACTACTTCAAGCGGTCTCATCGGCGTGAACGTGAAGGAACGAGTTGCTGCTCTCTGGCAGGGTGGAAACGGCAATAACTTCTGGTTCCGTGATGCAAGTCGTCCTTGGTTCGTGAGTGCCGGTAAGACTTCTTACATGGCATACAACGTAGCCGCTGGCGACACTGTGAAAATCTACGGCAGTGCCGTTGACTGGAAAATTCTGAATGACAATGCCATCGACCTTGAAGGCAATGCCATGCCAGTTGATGCTATCATCGCTAAGAATGCTGAGCTTGACTGCTACATTGCAGTTGCAGCAGCTGATGGTTTCATCCTCACTTCTTATGGTCCTTACACGGCTATCAAGAAGGTGGAGATGATTACTCCTGCTCAGAAGGCTAAGAAGAACCTCTACACTCAGAACTATGAAGGTGCTGCCGATGCCAGCGCATGGACTGCTCCAAACATCACTCCAGTATTGAAGACTGGTGATGAGGTTTATGGTCAGTACATCAATCTGACTGTTTCGGGTAGTGGTAACCGTAGTGCTTACACTACTTTCAGCGGACTCAATCTGGAAGGTGTTTCCAGCTATTCCATCGAGTTTGATGCTCAAATCAAGGGTGGTAATGTCACAGACCGCAGTGCCAGTCAGTTCGTTGTGACGACTGCAGCCGACACGAAGTTGGCGAACAATGGCACTTACGCTGGCAGCGAATATCTCTTCCAGGAGTGGCTCCCTACCTACACAGGTGACAACACTACTTTCTATCTGAATGCAGACTATGGCGTAACAGAGGGTACTAAGACTGCAACCATCGCTCCTGAATGGATGCACTACACCATCAATGTTGATGACCGTACAGTCACTACTACTATCGACAATGGTACTCCTGAAGACCCAAGCGACGACATCGTGAACGTGCGCACTCTTGCTGAGGATGCAAGCAATGCAGTTACAGGTATCTACACCCTCCTCGGTCGTGGTTCTGGTTATGTGAACATCGACAACATCAGCGTTTACCAATGGGTGGATGGTGCTGTTTCTGAGGACCCTGAATTCGTGTTCAAGTCTCTCTACGGCGCAAGCCAGACTTACACCATTGTGAACAACAATGGCGAAGGAACACTCTACTACACCACCGTTCCTGCTGACGAGGCTCCAGAAATGGGTTCCGATGCTTGGTCTGCTCTTCCATACGCAGACGGTGACGAAGTGGATGTTGAGGCAAGCACAGCTGGTAAGCTCTTTGCATACGCAGTTCTTGCTGATGGCGAAACAGCTTCTTCCATTATCGAGCAGCAGATTACTGGTGCAGAGACTCCGCTCAATGCTCCTGTAATCGCTCTCACTTCTTACGAGTGGACAGCTGGCGAGAAGAGCATTTCCAACCCTGTATTCACCATCACTGACCCAGGTCAGGCAACTGTCCTCGGTTCTCCAGAGGCAACTCTCTCCTACGTAGTTACTCCTAACGGTGGCGAGCCTGGTCCAGAAGTGACTATCAACAGTGGCGACACATTCTCGCCAGACCAGTCGGGTATCCTCACTATCTACGCAAAGGCTGATGGTTATGGCACAACTGCTGTAGAGTTCCCTGTTTCCACAGTTTATGAACCAACTACAGATGAAGTTACCACCACAACAACAGTTGAAAACGAGGATGGCACTACAGAGGAAAAGGTTGAAGTTAGCTATGTCGTTCGCGAGACTGTTGACTTCTCCAAGGTAACAAAGGACGAACTCACCGAGCGTTATGCTGCTACTTGGGGTGATGACGTTGACCTCACTTCTGAGACTTGGGCAGGTTGGTCCGCTCCACATGTCAATATCCTGACAGCTGCCAATGTCACTTGGGACATCCTCAACATCCAGAATGGTAACACCATCTATTTGGCAGAAGGTGTAGGTCTCACTCGTATCGACAAGACTTACGGCTATCGTCTCCGCTATTCAAAGAAGGGTAGTATTGCAGCTCTCACCTTCGACAGAAGTCATGGTGATGAAATCAAGGACTACTATTTGAATACCGCATATTGCACTGCTGGAACTGGTGTTATCGGCGACCTTTCCACTATCTATAGTGGTGCAGCAGGTGATGCACTCGTTTATGGTGCTATCTATGCGCCAGTAATGATAGCTGAGGAAGCAACTGCTCCAACCTTCTCTATCATTGCAACGAAGGGTGGTGAGCGTACTATCCAAATCAATGCTGGTCTCACCAACAAGAACCACGAGCAGACTGCTTACTACACACTCGATGGCAGCGAACCAACCGTTGAAAGCACTCAATACACTGAGCCTTTCGTGATTGACGCAACTACTACCATCAAGGCTATCGCAGTCTATAACGACCTCGTTTCTGAAGTGGCAGAAACCACCATCGAAGCTGGTGTTCCTATGAAGCTCAATGCTCCTACTGTTACATTCGTGAAACTCGATGAAGTGGATGGAGTATATCAGCCAACTTACACCGTGATGTCAACAACTGCTGGTCTCCCAACTCAGTTGACTCTTCCTTACACTGCTTACAACGTAACTCTCAATGGCAACCCATTGTCAGTTTCTCGTACTCGCCGTGTCGTTGTTACCGAAAGTGGTGAAATGGTTGTTCACGTAACAGATGCTACCGGCACTTACGACGACAACGAAACAGTGGTGAACGTATTCACTTATAATAAGGTATATGATGGTGAATACACTGACTCTATCGTGAAGGCAAATGCTAACAGCAACGCTATTCTCTTCGTCAACTATGGTGAAGGTGGTGCTGAAACTATGTTCGTTCTCCCAGGTGATGCAACTGACTTGACTACTCTCGGTGTAACCAATGTAGTTATCTACAACGCTAACAAGGTTGACTACACTGACCTCATCGTCAATGCAGACTTCGAGAAGAACCAGGAAGGTTGGACTGTTGCTGCTACAGGCGGTAACTGGAGCAACGCTTCTGGCGAACCAAAGGCTATCGAGGCTTACGCTGGTTGGGGTGCACTCAATCTCACCGACTTCTCTCTCCTCCAGGATGTAACTCTCCCTGCAGGTACTTATCGTCTCGATGCATACGGATTCTATCGTTCAGGCATTGCTGCTGACACTGACCCTGCTACATCGAATGCCAATCTCGTAGCTGGCGGCTTCAGCACTCCTATTGCTACACTTGGTGGCATCGCTCTCGATGATAAGCTCACTGCTTATCCTAACAGCATGGGTGAGGCTTCTGCTGCATTCGACAAGGGTTACTATCTCAACTCCCTCGAATTTGCTGTAGCTGAGGACAACACCGTTGTGACTCTCGGTTTCAAGGGTGCTCACACTCAGGCTTACTCTTGGTTCATTGGTGGTCCATTCAAGCTCACTCGCACTGGCGACTTCAGCATCGACGCTCTCGTTGCTGCTTACGACGCTGCTTTGGCTGACGCTCAGGCTGTTGACCAGACCGCAAAGATGGATGCAGAAGTGCTTGCTGCTCTCCAGGCTGCTATCGCTGCTGAAGTTGACAAGGCTGACCCTGCATCGCTCTCTTCTGCTATTACTGCACTCGTTGCTGCTACTGAGGCTGCTAAGGCTTCCATCGCAGAAAAGGCTGCTCTCGATGCTGTCATCGCTTCTGTTGAGCAGGATATGAACAGCACGAACTTCTACACTGAAGAGGCTTATGCTACCTTCAAGGAAGCATTCGATGCTATCAAGGCTAAGTACGATGATGGTTCACTCACCATCGCTGAGGCTAACGAATACAAGAACAAGGTTTGGAGCACGGGTTGGCACGCTGCTAACACCATCGACGACCTCCTCCTCTCTGTTTGGACAATCAGTCAAAATGGAACAGATGTTCCTTGTGTTGACTACAGCACTCCTCTCTACATCAACACTTGGTCTGTAGAAGGTGACAACGACGGTTCTAACTTCAAGGTTCCATTCTTCGAGTACTGGACTGGTGATGATAATTCTCTCGGAGCTACTACGCTTACAGCTACTATTCCTAACCTCGAACCAGGTGCAACTTACAATGTTTCTATCCTCACCCGTGTTCGTCTGAACAATGGTGCTGTGTCAAATGGCGAGACTCCTCGCGGTATCACACTCCAGGTAGGCGAAGGCGAAGCTGTTGATGTGACTATAGGTAAGGAATTCGAATATGGTAGTTCAAGATTCTACGTTGACACCTTCAACGCTGTTGGACAAGCTGATGCTGAAGGTAACCTCGTGGTTACTTACACCATCGCTGAAGACAACAACATCAGCTGGCTCTCTTACAAGAACGCTGTCTATACGAAGGACACTGGCTTCACTCCTATTGCTGGCAAGAAGTACTACATCCAGCAGAAGGCTTCTAACCTCTACATGAACGTAGCAAATGGTGTGAAACTCGGTGAGAACAAGGAATTCGTGACATTCGAAGCAGGCGAGAACGGTGGCTACTTCATCACCAACGGTGCTGAGTACGTAGGCTTCCAGGGCTCTAACAACTGGACCATGTCGAACGCTGCCGACAAGAAGTACGAGTGGATCATCTCTCCATACGAGACTGAAGAAGGTGTGTTCTACACATTCGCTAAGTTCAACAACCCAGACAACATGATTGGTACCGACGGCACAGATGCAGGCGCTGCTTGCTACGCCGACAAGTCTCCTAATGGTGTTGGCGACCGTGCTCTCTGGATAATCGGTACTGCTACTCTCGCTGAACAGCTTGACGCTGCTATTGCTGCTGCTACTGCTACTATCAACGCTCGTGAAGGTGTGGGTGAAGGTCTCTTCTACATCCCTGAAACTGCTGTTGATGCTTACACTGCAGCTGTTGACGATGCTGAGGCTGTTGCTACAAAGACTGATGCTACCGATGCAGAAATTCAGGCTGCTATCGACGCTCTCGCTGATGCAACTGCTACTTACAAGAACTCTGCTACTCAGCCTGAGAACGGTGTAGCTTACGTATTCTTGCAGAAGGCAACAGGCTATGCACTCAGTGTTGCTTCTGGTAGTGTATGTCTTGCTGAAAAGGTTGAGGATGCTGCTAACCTCACATTCACTCCAACTGAAGGTGGCTTCTTCTACGGTAATGGTCGTGAATTCGTAGGTATGGCTGGCACTGACGAATGGTCAATGTCTGTTGACTACGACAAGCGCTCTACACTCGTTGTTTCTCCAGTGGAAGTTGACGGAACACTTTACTACACCATCCGCACTTCCTTCGGTCTCATCGGTACCGACGGCACAGAGCCAGGTGCTTCTTGCTATGGCAACAAGGGTCAGAACGACAACTCTCTCTGGGAGCTCGTTCCTTACTCTGTAGCTGTTGGCATCGACTGCATCGCTACTCGTGACGGTATCGACGCACTCCTCGAGAATGCAGAAAACATCTTCACTCTCTCTGGTCAGCGTCTGAAGACTGTGAACAACAGTGGTATCTACGTCGTTGATGGCAAGAAGATGTTCATCAAGAAGTAATCCATCATTCTCCTTTTTTAAGAACTGCGGACTCGCAGTTCGCCCTTCTCAATAAGTGTTTGGCTCGGCAACATCTCCGTTGTCGAGCCTTTTTTCAGTCAACAAATTAACACAAATAATGCACAAATCAAGTTGGTATGTTTTTCTTTTTTTTCTTTGTGATAATTTGTTGACCCCTTCTTCATAATCCTAAAAATAATCACTACCTTTGCATGGAGAATTCTCTATGTTTTTCGTTTTTCTTTGTGAAAATGTAATTATTTGTGTTTCTTTGTGATAATTTGTTGACTCCTTCTTCATTTACCCCAGACTTGCTTCGCTGGTATGCAGAGAATCGCCGTGAGCTGCCGTGGCGCGATACCACCGACCCTTATCTCATTTGGTTGAGTGAGGTCATCTTGCAGCAGACGCGCATACAGCAAGGATGGGCGTATTGGGAGCGATTCGTGGAACGCTGGCATACCGTCGAGGAACTGGCTGCCGCCTCCGAAGACGAGGTGCTGCGACTGTGGCAAGGACTCGGCTATTACAGTCGTGCTCGCAACCTCCATGCAGCCGCCAAGCAGATTGTGCAGATGGGAGGTTTCCCTCGCACCTACGAAGGTATCCGTTCCCTCAAGGGAGTGGGCGACTACACCGCTGCTGCCATTGCCTCCTTTGCCTTCGGTCTGCCCCATGCCGTTGTCGATGGCAATGTCTATCGAGTCCTTGCACGTCATTTCGGCATCGACACACCCATCAATACCACCGAGGGCAAAAAACTCTTCACAGCCCTTGCCAACGAACTCCTTCCTGCCGATCAACCAGCCGCCTTCAATCAGGCAATGATGGACTTCGGTGCCATCCAGTGTACGCCCCAATCCCCTCGTTGCGTGCTCTGTCCCTTCACCACCACCTGCGATGCACTCCGCACAGGACGTATCGACCTCCTGCCCGTGAAGGAAAAGAAACTCACCATCAAGACGCGCCACTTTACCTATTTATATATACGCTATAACGGCACTACCGCCTTCCATCGTCGTTCCGCTGGCGACATCTGGCAAGGACTATGGGAACCGCTCCTCTTTGAAAGCGATGCACCAGCTGCCGCCACCGCCATGCTTCACGACTTCATCCATCGTTCAGGCGTGGAAGGTACCCTCACCCTGCTCAAGTCGCAAGTGAAGCACGTCCTCACCCATCGCATCCTCCTTGCCGACTTCTACCTGTGGGAAGTGCCTTCTCCACCATCTCTCCCTCCCACCTACGAATGGCTTCCCGAATCCTCCCTCGACGACCATGCCAAGCCCCGCCTCGTCGAAATCCTACTGGATTCCCTGACGGGTAATGAATAATTAAAAATTAAAAATTAAAAAAAAAAACTCCTATACTCCAATACTCCGTAGAAATAAGAAAGCCCAGAATGGGCGACGTAATACAGACAACCCTCTCCTTTGTGGGAGCTGGAGAGTACTCTACCCGAAGTATTTATCCATCGTATAGTCAAACATCGTTTGCGTCTCAGCGATGGATTGCTGAACAAGAGCCTTTTGACGCTCTATGGCTTCTATCTTTGAAGCAAAGGATTGCTGGAGAGAGAGTGGGGGAAGAGGAACAACAAATTGCCTTAACGAGTTAAGGCCAACAGTTTTCTGTGCTATTCCTGTTGCAACTTTATCCGCTTCATTCTTAACAGAAGGACATAATGCCCAATTAAACAGAAACATGGTTAGTACTTTTTCTTGATTCGGTCTAATTAACGCAATATGTCTTTGAAAACAAAACGGACGTGTCGTTCTAATAATGACAGGTATGCCATACGAGCCTGTTACCGTATAAAGCAAATCGTTAATTCTTGCTTTTCGCTCTTCTTTTAGATTATCATAATACTCTTGTGGAACAAAAAAAGAATTACTGAAATCGAGATTCCTTGTGTCTTTATCTATATTGGCTATCGTTAAAAATGGGATACCTTTTTCTGATTTTGGCGGTGGCATATGGTCTCCGTCAGTGATATGATAACAAACATCTTCCAATCTCTTCACTTCCCATCCTTTTTCATTCGTCACTGGGTCTCCGAACATATCATAGAAGATGGATTGGGCGAGTTTGTCATATTCTTTCAGTTGTGCCTTTTTCTTTTCGATGATACTCGAAAGAAGGTCAAGCTCCGAAACGATACGCTCCTGCTCGGAGAGGGGTGGAACGGGAATTGGAATTGATAAGAGAGAAGATTTTACAAGATGTTTTATAGTTACACCTTTCCCGTATTTTGCATCCAAATCCCCTTTTTCTTTAAGGTTCATTAGATACATCAAGCAAAAACGAGGAAGAATATTTTCGCTAAATCTTAGTCTGTGAAGTGCATTCTGATACAGTATTGGATAATCTTTGTCCCATATAGCAGCACGTCCTATATCACCACCTTCACAAACAAGTAAATCACCTTGCTTAACAGAATAACGTTCAAGTTCAGAATCCTCAAATTTTGTTTCTTTTAATGATGAAATATCTATTTTATCCCATAGCACATTTACTGCACAAAGGTAAGGATGTAATTCCCCTTTGTCCTTTGCGGAATTAAGAGTTTTGCCTAATTCGCTTTCGCACACGTCCCCTAACTTCTTATATGTCCATCCTTCCCTCATGATAGTTTGTATTTTTACATTTCCTACAAAGTTACAACTTTTTTATCAACAGCCAATGAAAACATGAAAAAACTCCTCCATTCTGTTACTTTGTCGCTATGTCACAAAATCACAGAGTGAAAGCATGAGGTATCGACACCAAGTATCAAACCTATCAATGCGCGAGTGGGGACTTGGAAAGATTCCATTGGGGATTTGCTAAAGTTTTATTGGGGATTCAGTAAGATTCCATTGGGGACTTGCAACACTTCCATAGGGGATTTAGAACACTTCCATTGGGGACTTACTGAACCTCTCGCTCGGCGCAAGTCAACCTCTCGCTCGGCGCAAGTCAATCGCTCCTTTGAATTTAACTAGTTGCCGAGCGCTCGCCGTTTCGATGACGAGCGCTCGTTATCGCAACGCCGAGCGCTCGCCATGTAAACGTTGAGGGCTCGATGTTTCAGTAAAATCGAAGGAAACGTTCAGCTTAACCAATGGAAAGATTGGCATTCGTCGAACGAAAGCTTCAGTAAATCCACACATGCGGATTGGTGTCGGTAAAGACTTGATGAACGATTTTTATGTTTTGTGTATGGTTTTGTTGGTGAGGGGAGAAAATTTTTGTTAAATTTGCAAACAGAAATTTAACGAATACTATAATATGGCTATGATGAAACGATTGATGGCTTTTGTGGCTATGGGTTTGTGCCTGTCGGTATGTGCGATGGCGGGCGATGTGATTAACTTCAACGATGGATGGAGGTTCCATCTGGGCGATGTGCAGAATGCGGAGGCTGTGGGCTTCGACGATAGTCAGTGGCACACGCTCGACCTTCCTCATGACTTCCAGATTGAGCAGCCGTGGGTAGAACCCGACCCAAGTGAGCGTCCCGACAATACGGATGCTGCTGCGAACATCAAGAGCCGACTCAGTTCGCGCGGATTCAAAGAGATGGGCAAGGGATGGTATCGCAAGCACTATACGCCTGCTGCCGAACTGAAGGGGAAGCGCGTGGTGCTCGACTTCGAAGGAATCATGTATGTGGGCGACGTGTATCTCAACGGCGAGAAGATTGGCAAGACAGACTACGGCTATGTGGGCTTCGGCATCGACGTGAGCCAGAAGTTGAAGTATGGGCAGGAGAACGTGATTGCCGTGATGGCAGACACGCGTGAGCCAGGCAACTCTCGCTGGTACACGGGTGGTGGACTCTTTCGCAATGTGCATTTGCTCGTGTCGGATTCGCAACTCTATCTGGAGCGTCATCCACTTTACATTACGACGAAGGACAATAGAGAGGTGAATGTGCAGGTGGCTGTGCATAGTAACACACGTCAGGATGTGGTGAAGGTGAAGACGGTGATTCGTGACCCTCAGGGACAGGTGGTGGCAGAGCAGAACGATGACTGCAAGCGCAACCGCCGCACTCATTCCGAGGAATTCCAACTCAAGACTATCAACATAGCCAATGCACAACTCTGGGACTGCGAGCATCCTAATCTCTATACAGCGGAGGTGACGATTTTCGATGAGAAGGGCAATGCCGTGGATTCCTACACGGAGGCATTTGGCATTCGTACTGTGGAGTTTTCTCCTGCTTTTGGTATGAAGCTCAACGGCAAGAAGCTGTTGTTGAAGGGCAATGCCAACCATCATACACTTGGTGCTCTTGGTGCTGCTGTCTATCCTCGTGCTGAAGAGAAGCGCATCCAGCTACTGAAGGCATTTGGCTACAACCATATTCGCACGTCGCACAATCCTTACAGCAAGTCGTTCCTCGACCTTTGCGATAAGAACGGCATCCTCGTGGTGGATGAACTCTATGACAAGTGGACTCGTCAGCACACGGGTGGACGCGTGGATTTCAGCCAGTTGTGGCAGACCGACTTGGAGGAATGGGTGAAGCGCGACCGTAACCATCCGTGCGTCATCCTTTGGAGCTTCGGAAATGAATTGCAGCAGGAGGCAAACATGCCATACAACGACTGGGGAGTGACACAGTATCGCTTGTTGCGTGAACTCATCAAGCGCTTCGATAGTAGTCGCCTAACGACTGTTGCCATGCACCCACGTTTCCGCAATTGGAATACGGACCAAGACCCATGCGACTTGGCAAAGATAACGGATATTCAGAGCTACAACTACCGCTATATGTACTTCCCTGGCGACGGTGAGAAATACCCTTACATGACATTCTACCAGAGCGAGGCAAGTGTGGCTGCGATGGGTGAGAACTATTTTGCAATGGACTTGGACAAGGTCATTGGACTCAGCTATTGGGGCAGTATCGACTACCTCGGCGAAAGTCAGGGGTGGCCAACGAAGGGATGGGCACAGGGTGTGTTCGACATTGCGCTGGAGCCTAAGCCAAAGGCATACTATGCGAAGAGTTTCTTCTCGGACGAGCCAGTTTGTCATCTTGCCGTGATTGACTCAAAGGGTGATGCCATGTGGAACGACGTGCAGACGGGTAACGACGGCATGAGCGACCACTGGAATCGTCGTGCTGGTACGAAATTGCAGATGGTGGTTTATACCAATGCAGATGAAGTGGAACTGTTCGTGAACGGCAAATCGGTGGGCAAGAAGGCGAACGATAAGCAGAATGCGAAGATGCGCAATCAGATTCGTTTCAACGAAATAGAGTATCAACCTGGTTACGTGGAGGCAGTGGCTCGCACGAATGGAGCGGTGGTGGCTCGTCATAAGGTGGAGACAACGGGCGAGGCAGTAAAACTTGTTGCTGTGCCAGACCCAATAGAATGGAAAGCGGACAACAACGACTTGCAACATGTGCGCATCATTGCTGTGGATAAAAAAGGCAGACGCGTAGCAAATGCGAAGCAAAACCTCACGTTCGAAGTGGAGGGAGATGCAAGGATTGTGGCTGTGTCGAGCGGCGACCACAACTCCAACGAACTCAATGTAACCAACCAGCGCAAGCTTTGGAATGGTTCAGCACTGGTGATTCTTCGCTCCGGAAAAACACCAGGAAAGGTGGTGCTCAAAACTTCTGCCGAAGGCATGAAGACACTCCGCACCGTACTCCAGATGAAACCATGATTCTTCTGATTTTTAACCACAGATTAAAGGTAGGTTCTAAAAATTCTGTTTTTTAGTTCACCACCATTTTATCTTATTTCATTTCGGTTGCTTTTTGTTTGATTTGAAGTCTTTTTGCCACTTTTTTCGGTTACATAGCTTGCTATGCGCCCTCAAAAACTGACAAAAATCCAATCAAATCAATTCAAAAATCAATCCGACATAATTTGTAGAACCTACCTAAACAGATTACACGGATTATTTTATGAACATCGCACTTCGTGCTGGATTTCACTGATTAACCTGATTTTTCTGATTTATATTTAATCATTTTAATCTGATTAATCAAGCACGAAGTGCGATGTTTATTTAATAAAACTATCAGTGTAATCTGTTCAATCTGTGGTTGAAAAATAAATCAGATTAATCCTGTCGGCGGTCGCCTTTGAGATAAGCAGAAGGACTGACACCGAATTGCTGTTTGAAGCAGCGGGAGAAATAGAGAGGGTCGTTGTAGCCCACGGAATAGGCGGTGTCGTTGACGGTGTGCTCGCCGTCGGTGAGCATTTCAGCGGCTTTCTTCAGACGCATCACACGGATATATTCGTTTGGCGTGAAGCCTGTCACACCTTTCACCTTACGGAAGAATACTGTGCGGCCTACAGCAAGTTCGCGAGCCAATTCATCAAGCGAGAGGTCTGGGTCGGTGAGACGTTCGGAAAGCAACTTATTGAATTTCTCCATGAACTTCTTGTCGAGCGGATTCGTGCAGATGGATGCTGCTGACGGCGTTTCCTTCGTGGTAGTTTCAGAAGCGAAACGCTCACGAATCCTGTTGCGTTGGTCGATGAGTTGGATGACACGTGCAAGGAGCAAACGCGGACTGAACGGTTTGGTGATATAAGCATCGGCACCAGTGGTTATACCTTTGAGTTGGTTCTCTTCAGCACCGAGAGCGGTGAGGAGAATGATTGGAATGTGGCAAGTGTCGAACTTCGATTTGAGACGAGATACCACTTCGTAACCGTTCATCTTCGGCATCATCACATCGCAGATGATGAGGTCGTAGTCGTTCTTCTGTGCTTCTTCAAGACCTGCCGCACCATCGTGGCGAATCTCTACTTGGAAGTATTGTTCCATCTCTTCCTTGAGGAACTGGCTCACGTCGATGTCGTCCTCAATGATGAGAATGTGCTTGTCGTTGAGTGGAGCCACGGCTTCGGCATCAATTTCGATGTGAGAACTTTCGCCCGAAAGCACATCGTGGTTCACTTGGTCTGGGGTAGCCAAAGCATTGGCGTTCAATGAACTGTTTGGTGTGATTTCCTTCGCCATCTCGTTGTCGCCATAGATGTTTTCATCGGGCAGACTGACGGTGAAGATACTTCCGCCACCCGGATTCTCTTCGTAGTCGATGCTTCCGTGGTGGAGTGCTACCAGTTCTTTCGTGAGGTTCAGACCGATACCGATGCTGTCGGCTGCGAAAGCTGAATCCATGAAGCGAGAGAAGAGGTCTTTCTGCTTCTCCTTCGAAATGCCCACGCCCGTGTCAGCAACGATGAATTTCACGACTTTCTTGGCTGGGTCTTGCTCCAATTTGAGAGAGATTTTACCGCCGTCGGGTGTGTATTTGAAAGCGTTGGAAAGCAGATTGTAGATGATTTTATCGGCTGCACTGCGGTCGAGCATCATCGAATGCGTGTCGGCAAAGGTATCGACCTCGAACCTCATGTTGCGACGCTCTGCCATATCGAAGAACACCGGACACAGACGATTCACAAACTGAATGACATCGGTCTGTTGCACACCTAAGTGGAGTTTTCCTTCCTGCATCTTGTTGTATTCCAAGAGCTGGTTGACGAGTCTGAGCATACGTTCCACGCTGTGGTTCATATTGTTGACCGTTTGTCGCACGTCGGTAGCGAGGTTGTTGCGGTTAGACAGCTTCTCCACGGAACCACGAATCAAGGTGAGAGGTGTGCGGAACTCATGGCTGATGTTCATGAAGAATCGTGACTTGAAGTCTGCCAGTTTTCGCTCCACACGTACGCGGCTCTTGAGTTTATAGACGGTCATGAGCTGTCGGTATATGAGCCAGCCGATGCTTCCTAAGGCAAGAAGATAGATGCACCAAGCCCACCAAGTGTTCCACCAAGGTTGACGAATCTGCACATGCATGGAGATTTCCTCACTCACACTACCATTGGCATTGAGGGTGCGAACCATGAAAGTGTATTTCCCTGGTTTCAAGTCCTTATAGACAGCTTCGTTGCTCACCGTCATCGTCCAGCCTTCGTCTAATCCCGACAGTTTGTAATAATACTTCGTGCGCTTTGGATAGATGTATTCGAAGTCACTAAAGTTGAAGGTGAGTGAATTCTGTGTGTGTCGCAGACGGATGGTTTTGGATAAATCGACGATGCTGTCGTTCGCCATCGTGTCGTATGGAGTACCATTTACCGACAAGTTGGTGAAAGTCAGGTTGAAGGACTTGCTTGCGTTCTGACGTACAGAATCGGGATGGAAGGTAATCACACCGTTCATCGTTCCGAACATGAGTCGTCCGTCGTCCAAGAGTACGGATGCCTTTTCGGAAATGAGGTTGCCCAGATGGTCGGTGCAAGGGAAGATGTTGCTGAATTGTTCGCTCTTTTTGTTGTAGATAGAAATGCCATATTCCGTACCAATCCAAAGATTACCATTCTGGTCCATTTCCAACGAGCAGGTGAGGTCGCTTGGCAATCCGTTTTTGGTGGTATATTGCTTGAATTGTAAGTCTTTCTTGTCGCCCCAAGCCTTGAACAAGCCTGCTCCCACGGTAGCTACCCATAGGTTCCCATCTTCGTCCTCGAGTATGTCTCGGATTTCTTCCGATGCCATTGCACTGTTTTCGGCGGAATAGTAGGTGTATTTTGTTGTGTCGGCAATGAGTTCATCTGGGTTGAACAAGATGAAACCACGTCCAAAGCCTGCACAGATGGTACCGTCTTTCAACTGACGAAGTATATTGACCTCGTTTCGGATTTCTGGGCGGTTGAGCATGCGTTGGAAACTAAAACCTCCCTTTCCATCAGGAGCACTCAAGTAAATACCACTATTCACGGCGCCAATCCAAATGCGGTCCTTTGAATCACGCATGATGTCGTTGATACGCTCCTGAACAAATGCCCGTTCGTATTCAGGATATCCGATATAAGACTTTCCGTTGATGAGTACGCCATGATGGCGCGTACCCATCCATTGGTTACCATCTTTGTCGAAGCATACGCAAAGGATGTCATCGTCGGGAGTAGGGTTCGGAATCTCTGTGATGTCGAGCGTGGTAGGATTCACTGTGAAGAGCTGATTCTCTCGGTTTCCCACATAGATGACACCGTCTTGAGCCTTCCTCAGCATGCGGGCATAGTTCTTGTAGCCAGGATCAGGTGATTTGGTCATCAGTTTATGGACAACATAACGAGATGCCATCGTAATGCAAACCAATCCCATGTCGGCTTGGCACACCCAGATGTTACCGCCACGGTCCTCGTAGATGGCAAAAAGCCAGTTGGTGGAGATGGGGCTACCCGGCATTCCTGCCTTGTAATGCACCGTCTCACCTGTGTTTGTGTCCTCAATGTGCAGTCCATCGAACTGACTCATGGTCCATTTGTAACCCTTTCTGTCAACCAGTGATTTTTCTGGGTGATAACGCTCATCTACATAGTTCCTGTAGATTTCGTGTACCAGTTCCGAACCTAACTCATGGATTCGGCTGGAGATTTTCCCCTTTTCGTACTTGATTTCGATGCTTTTTTCACGCTTGGAGAGCAACCATGTTGTGCCATCGGGAAGGAAAGCAATTTCGCTGTAAGGTGCTTTCATGTCGCTCGTGCCTCCTGTGAAGTCAATGAAGCAACGGTTTTTGGTGTCGTAGCAAGAATACTGGTAGTTTCTTAATTGGATGAACAACAGACCGTTGACAGGATTCAGATAGAGGTTGCGGATTCTGTTTCGTAGCAGCAGACGTCGATTTCCCGTTTCTTCGTGTTTGAACACCTTGAAAGTATAGCCATCATAACGCACCAAACCATCGTAGGTTCCCATCCACAGAAATCCTGTCGGGTCTTGCACGATGGCGACGGCATGCATGTTGGGCAGACCATCTTCTATAGTGAAGTTTCTGTATCTGAAATCGAATTGGGCTTTTGTCTCGTTACACACACCAAACATGAGTGCAAGACACAAAAGTGCAAGCCTATACAATCTCTTCATGATGTCATCTATTTCTAAGTAACTAAAAAAGGGCTAATTGGGTTAGTTTCAAATTATAATTGCAAAAGTATAAATTATTTCTTATCTAACAAAAAAAACAGCACAAAAACGAACAAAAAGAAAGGCGAACACTCGAAAGTGCTCGCCTATAAAGCTAATAAATGAAGAATTCTTCATTCTACTCCCCTCGCCCTTCGGAGAGGGGTCGGGGGTAAGGTTTTTTTAATAATGTGTCTGCATGTAGATTACCTTCGTATTGAGGTATTCCTCCATACCATGCTTACCGTCAGCACCGCCAATACCGCTCTTCTTCACACCAGCGTGGAAGCCTTGGATTGCCTCGAAGTGCATACGGTTGATGTAAGTCTCACCAAATTCGATTTCGCGGCAAACACGTGTTGCGGTGTCGATGTCTTTGGTGAAGACAGATGAAGCCAAACCATATTCGCAATCATTTGCCCAGTCGATAACTTGGTCGAGGGTGTCGAACTCAACAAGTGGAAGAACAGGACCGAAGGTCTCTTCGTGGATGATGTCCATGTCCTGCGTGCAGTTGTCGAGAACGGTAGCTGGATAGAAGTAGCCCTTGCCTCCGATTGGTGCACCGCCACAGAGAATCTTGGCACCCTGAGCCACAGCCTTTTCCACTTTCTTCGTTACGCTTTCGAGGGCACGCTTCTCTACGAGAGGACCCATATCGACATCCTTTTCGATGGCTGGATTGCCCACCTTCACTGCTTGGAACTTCTTCACGATGATGTCGGTGAATTCCTTCTTCACGCTCTTGTGAACATACACGCGCTCTGCGTTGTTGCAAATCTGTCCTGAGTTGCCAATGCGGCTTTCGAGAATGGCTTGAGCAGCGAGTTCGAGGTCGGCATCTGCACAAACGATGGCAGGAGCCTTTCCACCGAGTTCGAGACTCACCTTAGTGATGTTTGGAGCAGCAGCTTCCATAATCTTCACGCCTGCTTCCACGGAACCAGTCAAGCTGACGATGCCCACCTTTGGATTGCTTGCCATGGCATTGCCAACGAGGCTACCACGACCCGTCACTACGTTGAACAAGCCTGCTGGCAGACCGCTTGCATCGATAATCTTGCAGAGTTCGCAGCAGTTCTCTGGAGTGAGCTGTGAAGGTTTCAAAACGATAGCGTTACCGGTAATCAAGGCTGCAGCAGCCTTGCGAGCGATGAGGAAGAATGGGAAGTTCCAAGGAAGGATACCAGCTGCCACACCGATAGGACGCTTCACGAGAATCATGGTTTCGCCACGGTTGTCGCTCTGAATCACTTCGCCTTCGATACGACGTGCAAATTCTGCCATATAGTCGAAGTAAGTGGCTGTTACGCCCACTTCTACTCCTGCCAATGCCTGAGTTTTGCCCTGCTCACGAACCAGAATTTCCTGGAACTTGTCGAATTCGGCACGAATGCCATCGGCAATCTTGTGAAGATACACGGCACGCTCAGCAGCAGGCACTTTTGCCCATGCTTTTTGTGCTTTTTCAGCTGCATCCACTGCCTCTTGCACATCTTCCACTGTGCCTGCAGGTTGGCGGCTTGTCACTTCTTCAGTACTTGGGTTTAATACGTCTATCCATTCGCCTGAACGGCTCTCAACGAACTTGCCGTTGATGTACATTTTCAATTCCTTCATGAATGTACTTTTTTAAGGTTAATAATAATATTATTTAGGTGATGTTTTAGTTAAAGGTTGTAACCTCCGAAGAGGGGGTAAATGAAGAATAAGGGCCCCCTCCCAGCCTCCCCGAGGGGAGGAGATGCCATCCGGATGGTTTTTCTCTCCCCCTCGGGGGAGCTGGAGGGGGGCTTGCTCTTCATTTATCTCGCTACCACATACTTGTGGAGCGTTCTGCGCACGGCACCGAAGTCGGCATAGAGTTCCTTCACCATACCTTCGATTTGTTCGCCAAGTCCTGCTTCATAGAGGTCAACGGCGAAGATGTCCTTGCGACTGTAAAGCTGACGCAAGCAACAGAAATCTTGGTCTGGTTTACCGACTTCCAAAGGAGCCACGATAGCCTGCAACTCCTCGAGCAGTGGGTCTGGCGATGGTTCGAAAGCTTCACCATTGTCCTTGATGCCCTTCAAATAACGTGCATAGCCAGCGAGCGTGAGCGGAATAAGCACAAGATTGCTCTTGTCGAGTCCACGAGCCAAATACTTCTTGATGGTCTCGCCGAAACGGATTGGCAGTTTCTGAGAAGTATCCATCGCAATACGCTGAGGAGCATCAGGCATGAATGGATTTGGCAAACGACGATTGATGACTGCACCAATGAATTCGTAAGGATTCAGTACACCTGGGTCGGTCACCACAGGCATTGCCTCCATGTAACCAATCTTTTGGATGAAAGCACGGATGTCCTCGTCTGCCATCTCTGCTGAAATCAAGGTATAACCAAGCAAGCAGCCATAGATGGACATAGCAGTGTGGAGTGGATTCAAACAAGTCGTCACCTTCATGGTTTCCACTTCATCCACAGTCTTGCGGGTGGTGTAGAGCGCACCACCGAGGTCGAGTGGAGGACGACCATTTGTGTAGTTGTCTTCGATGACGAGGTATTGCACTTCCTCTGCATTGACGAATGGTGCTGTGAAAGTGTGCTTCTCAGTCTCGATGTAGTTGTTGTCCTCGAAACCGTCCTCTGCCAACATTTCTTTCACCTTGATATGTGGGCGAGGCGTAATCTTGTCAATCATCGACCATGGGAAAGTCACCTTGGTTTCGTCCTTCAGATAGTCGAGGAAGGCAACAGGCACGCGTCCGTCTCTTACCCAACGTTCTGCGTATGCAAACACGCCTGCCTTCACCTTGTCGCCATTGTGCGAGCAGTTGTCCATACTCTGCACGGTAAGTGGTAATTGTCCTGCTTGGAAGCGCTCATAGAGCAAAGCAGTTACCTTACCCATTGCCAGCACTGGCTGAAGTCCACGGTCCAAGTCGGCTGGAGCCACGCTGTAACCCTTCTCCGTGATGGTGAAGGAAATCATTTGCAGCGATGGATTGCGGAAAATCTCCACGAGTCGCTGCCAGTCGCTGAACTGATAGTCTGCCTTCAGTGCCTCAGTGACAGAAGCAATGACTTTCTTCTCGATGGTGCCCGAAGACTGAAGGCTTACGAGCAGCGAGAGGTTGTTGTAAGGAGTGTATGCTTGGTCAATAACATCGAAGTCGAATGTCTCTGCCACGATGACTCCACGGTCGTACTTGCCCGTATTGAGTGCATCGTTGAGGATGGCAGCAGGGAATGCACGGAAGATGTTGCCACCACCGAAATGCACCCATGTAGGCTCGTCATGAGTTTTCTTGATGACTGCCTCTCTATCAAACTTAGGAAGCTGATAACCCTTGGCTTCCCATTCGCTGGCATTGTAGTTGCCAGAAACCAAATCATTGAGTTTCATTGTATTGCTTTAATAGTTTTTTAAGTTTCGCAATTTCTTTTCACCACAGATTACACAGATTTAACTGATTTTTTATCGTATGTATCTAACTATTACTTGGATTATTTCAGATTTTACAGACGAAAGCACTGAGTGCTTTCAAAAAATCTGTGCAATACTGCCCTTTAATTGTCGTGCAAATCCATGTAATCTGATAAATCTGTGGTTTTTAATATCATACTTGCGAAAGTTGAGAAGATTTTAGTCGAAGAATCCAGGTTGTTTGTATTCGATGCCAAGTTCGCGGTCAACAGTGGCGAGGATGCCCTGAACCTGTCCAAGCGCGAACATACGTCCGAGGAAGGAATAACCTGCGTTGTAGCCCTTCGAATCATCATCGAGCATGGTCATGCCGTGATCCACACGCATTGGCAAGTTGGGATTCTCTTTCTCGAAGATACGAGCCAATTCGATGATGTCGGCACGTCCGCCCAAGTGGCTTGCCTCGGTAAAGTCGCCATTAGGGAAGATGTGGCAGGAACGAAGATGAACAAAATGCGTGCGTGGAGCAAACTTGCGAGCCATTTCCACCACATTATTATAAGCACCTGCACTCAGCGAACCAGCGCAGAAGGTGAGCCCGTTGTGCTTGTTTGGCACTGCATCGAGGAACCACTGAATATCCTCTTCTGTGCGCACGATGCGTGGCAAACCGAGAATTTCGATTGGTGGGTCATCAGGGTGAACACACATGTTCATACCACATTCCTCGCAAGTAGGCATGATGGCTTCGAGGAAATATTTCATGTTGGCGCGGAGTTGTGCCTTGTCGATGCCTTTATAGAGGTCAAGGAACTTGCGGAACTTCTCGATAGGTTCCTTGTCGCCTTCCTTGAAGTTGCCCGAAACGAAACCCTGTGTCTTGATAACGATGGTTTCCACCAAAGCATGGTCCTTCTCAGGAGTCATGGTCTTTGCCAATTCATCTGCCTCGGCAAGCACATTGCGACCTTCGCCCACGCCTGCAGGGAACTTGAACTTAGCCCATTCCTCGCGTGCGCCTTCGCGCTGAAGAATATAGATGTCGAAATAGCAGAACTCGGCATAGTTGAAATAGAGGTTCGTGGAACCGTTAGGATTCTCGTGGCTCAAATCAGTGCGTGCCCAGTCGAGCACAGGCATGAAATTGTAGCAGATGCAGTGGATGTCTTCAGCCGCAAGGTTGCGCAGACTCTCCTTATATACTTCTATCTGTTCGTCGCGGTCGGGACCACCATACTTGATAGTTTCCACCACTGGCAAACTCTCCACCACGCTCCAGCGCATGCCGTAGCTTTCGATATAGGATTTCAGGTCGTGAATGGCTTCACGTGTCCAAACTTGTCCCAGTGGCACATCGTGCAGTGCCGTAACAATACCTTCAACACCAATTTGCTTCAGCATGGCAAGTGTAATCTTATCTTTTTTGCCAAACCATCGCCAAGTTCTTTCCATAAGTTTATGAGTTTTTATTTGTTAGTTTTTAAGTTTATAAGTTTTTGAGTTTTTGAGTTTTCCGCAAAGTTACATTATTTCATGAAAACTCACAAACAAAATCGTTCAATCAACTATCAAAATCATACACAGACGAAAAAATGTGAAACAAATACGAAAATGCATGATTCATAAAAAGAGAAGAATCGCTCTAAATCTTTTGTGGCAAAGTTATAAAAAAAGACGGACATAGAGCTAATATTTTCCGAGAATAATTGCTAATTGTTCTTAAATCAAGGAAATGACGAACAATCCTATAAAACAGGAATGTGACAATTCGTTGATTGGTGTTTGGTTTTGGTAATATAAACAAAAATCTATCTGAAATCATTAAGATTTAAAGAAATTTGTGAGAAAAAAATTGTTCGTCTCCAATATTCATAGTATTTTTGCTTTCTAATTATCAAATATGCAACTATGCCTCAGATTAGTTTTTTCTATGGAATCATCATCCTGATGAACTTTTCAGACCATGCTCCTGCTCATTTTCATGCATGGTATGGTGACTACAAAATAATCGTCAGTATCAAAGATGGTATTGTTAAAGGTGAAATGCCTGCCAGAGCACTTCGTATGATTCTTGAATGGCTTGATATTCATCGTGAGGAGTTAATGGAATGTTGGGATAGGGCACAAAGAGGCGAGGCACTCGGAAAAATTGAGCCTCTTAGATAACGTGATTTCATGATATGTACGTGTTCTAAGTCCTTACAACTAACAAAGTTTCTAACCGATAAAATAAGGTAACATGTTTCTCGAAGTTGTCAAAGCAGAATATATGGGTGGTTACAGAATCAAACTATGGTTCAATAACCACGTGTCGAAGACAGTTGATTTGCTGTCCTCGCTTCGTGGTCGTGTCTTTGAACCACTCAAAGACCTTGAACAGTTCAAACGCTTCTCTGTGAAATACAACACCATAGAGTGGGAGAACGGAGCAGACTTTGCCCCAGAATATCTCTACAGTTTACCAAGTTTAAATCCATAGCAGTCCATACCAGCACAACCAAAGAGGCTGATGTGAGTTAATGGATTTTTGTTGAGGTTTGTATTTGCAAATATTATTTTCTGTAGATATTCAGTTCGTTATTCTTTTCATCTCTCCAATCTATCCAACCATTTGAAGAGCCACCAACACAAAAAACTGCAGCTCCACTGGGAGATTTGAAAACTGCATCTTTTACTACTACCAGTTCTTCGCCCCTATATTCAGCATAGTCGGCAATTAATGAATCACGTTTCTGTTTAGCCTCTGGACGAAGCTTGTCAAGATGTTGAGGATTGATGGTGCTACCTTTTAGGACGGTTAGTGACTGAGTGTTAATATTGAAAACACCTTTGGCATTAGCATTGCGAGTTAGAAAGCAAGCTATTATTTCCTCTTTTTGTGGGTTAACAGAAACAAGGGCAGCTGCTTCACTTGATGTTGTGATAACATAACCTAATTGCTTGGCTAAGTTTACAATCTTTGATGTATTGCCGATTCCCCATTGTGAACACACCGCAAAGGATATTCCATCAGCGCTACGTAACAGTTCGTCATCTTTAATCAAAAACCTGTATTCCTCAATACCTTTTTCACGGATATAATTAACAGAACGTATAACACCGTATGAACCTTGCAATGCAGGATTGAATACCTTCTCCAATTCTGCGAATGTTGCAGTAGAATGCTCTTCAACGTAGATTTTAACCAATTGATGAACGAAACGGCGCTTTCCAAGCAGAGGACCACCATTTATCGAATATTGGGTTTTATCATGCTGATGCTTGGACTTTGGCGTATGTGAGGACTGTTTCTGAGGCGTAGTAACTGTAGTTGTAACGGATGAGTGTGGCTGTACGTTCTTTGGTGTTACTGTAAAACATAGTGATGCAAGCATGCCAACAATATCACCTTCTGAGAACGTGTTTCCAAATTTCTCCATCAAGTACATTTTCATACCCTTGGTTATCTGTTCCTGTGCCTCATTAATCAAATGGTCCTTGATTTTATTTAAACTTTCCTGATGGCGTAGCTCCTTGATGCGTTCCTCACAGAACTGAACGATGTTCTCTTTGCTAAAGCGTTCTTTTGAGAACAACTCTACAAAACGTGCACCACGTTTATTGTCAAGTTCCAAAGGGATAGTCAGCACAGAAACGGCATTTTCGCTATCTGGCTGATCGTAGAAGATTTCAATACGTTCACCTATATAAACCCCTGCTTTCAATTTCAACTGACGCATATACGAAACCAATTGGTCGCGGTCTTTTGCCATCTGAGTGTGCAAGGGACGTTTGACCTCAATGACGAACTGCTTTTTGTCATCCTTCTGGATAAGAATATCTGGCTGAATATGCCCGTTGTTACCAATGGAAAGATTTGGCTTGTGACATATCTCATTCTTGTGCCTCATCCAGCCCAACAGTTGTAACTGAGCCTCAATCGTTGAATGATATTCGGGTTCCTCAACCCCATTTTTCTTGGCTTCGCACAGATAATATACGAATTGGTTCCACTTTTCTTGCATACCTTTTGTTTTATTCTAATTTACAAAGAAAGTGATTTCTTCTGAGATTATTGCGATTTGATACTTCAGGAAAGCGCGCCTTGAAAGGTTCGTAGAGTCTTTCACATTTATAGGTGCTACAGAGTTAGGGTATCAATGTCTTTCTTTGTGGCAAAGATATAAAAAAAGACGGACATACAGCTAATATTTTCCAAGAATAATTGCTAATTGTTCTTAAATCAAGGAAATGTATCTCATCTTTGTAAGCATCGTTATCTTGATATTTTGTAACTTTGCCACGCTTATTCAAGGATGAATATGAGCCGAGAGAAAGAAATATATAAGGTAACGCTTTTGGGCAGTGTCGGCAACATGGCATTGCTCTGCTTTAAGTTTGTGGCAGCCTTTGTTGGGCACAGTTCGGCAATGATGGCTGATGCCATTCATTCGCTGTCGGACTTCATCACCGACATGGTTGTGCTGGTTTTTGTCCGCATGAGTGCCAAACCGCAAGACCGCTCGCACGACTATGGACATGGAAAGTTCGAGACTTTTGCCACTTTCATCATTGGTTTAGCATTAGTTATTGCAGCCGCAGGCATCATTGTCGCAGCCATCAGAAAGATTGTGCAGTGGGCTGGTGGCACGGAGTTGGAAGCGCCTGGCATGTTGGCGCTTTGGGCGGCTTTGTTGTCTATCGTCGTGAAAGAGGCGTTGTATCGCTACACGGCGATTCGTGGCAAGGCACTCAACTCGCAAGCCATGATTGCCAATGCCTGGCACCATCGCAGCGATGCCCTTTCTTCCATTGGTGCAGCCATCGGTATTGGTGGTTCCATCCTGCTTGGCAGTCGTTGGACAGTGCTCGACCCCGTGGCTTCGATTGTGGTGGGATTGATGTTGGGTAGGGTAGCCTACAAGTTACTCAGACAGAGTGTTGACGAGCTGACGGAGAGTTCTTTACCAGACGACGTGGAACAAGAAATAGCTGCCATCATCAATTCTTTCCCTGACATCGCTGAGCCTCACAACCTGCGCACGCGACGCATCGGAAACCGCATCGCCATCGAGTTCCACATCCGCATGGATGGCGACATTCCACTTCGTGTGGCACACGACCGCGCTACTTCCATCGAACGAAAACTGAAGGACCGTTTTGGCTCATCAACTCACATCATCATCCACACAGAACCTATTAAGGTAGGTTCTAAAAATTCTGTTTTTTAGTTCATTACCAATTTGTTTTATTTCATTTCGGTTGCTTTTTGTTTGATTTGAAGTCTTTTTGCCACTTTTTTCGGTTACATAGCTCGCTATGCTCCCTCAAAAACTGACAAAAATCCAATCAAATCAATTCAAAAATCAATCCGACATAATTTTTTGAACCTACCTTAAATAATCGTTACGATTTAATTCCAGTACGTTTTCGACGGACTCAGAGTACTTTACCAACGGACTCACGGTACGTTAGGGGCGGACTCGCAGTCCGTTATGGGACGGACTGTACATTTTCCTCTCAAATATCTACGAAGTATAGGAGTAAAGGAGTTTTTATTTCCTCATTCTACTCCCCTCGCCCTTCGGAGAGGGGCTGGGGGTGAGGCTTTATCATTCTACTCCTCCCTCATCCTTTGGAGAGAGGAAATGGGGATGATACAGTTCTTTCCTTCGAATATACTGAACCGCTCCTTTGGATTGGCTGACGCCGAGCTGAAGGTTCAACTAGTTGCCGAGCGCTCGTTATCGACTTGCCGAGGGCTCGGCGTTGCGATGGCGAAGGCTCGCCGTGTCAACGATGAGGGCTCGCCATTTCAGTAAAATCGAAGGAAAACGCCAGTAAAAGCGAAGGAGAGTATTTGCTCAATCGAAGGAATGATTGACTTCGTCGAGCTAAAGGTTGGTTTTCGTTGCAAAAAAAATGGTTATTCCAAAATAAAGCAGTATTTTTGCACCACGAGAACCTGCCAAGCCTATCAACGATGCTCAAATGTGCGGTTGTTTTTTATAGTGCATTACACAAAGACATACTTGTCGCGAAACAGATAAATCGGAGGTTATGGAAATCAATAATAGACCCAATCCGAATGAGGCTTTTCCGAATCCGAAGATTCCAAGCCTCTGCTTCATCAAGAACGTGGTGAAGAACCCGCGTATCATCATCGGCGACTATACCTACTACGATGATGTGGATGGTGCTGACCAGTTCGAGAAGCATGTCACTCATTTCTACGATTTCATAGGCGACCAGCTGATTATTGGCAAGTTCTGCGCTATTGCCAAGGGCGTGGAGTTTGTGATGAATGGAGCCAATCATAGGATGGACGGCGTGACAACCTATCCGTTTTATGTCATTGGCGGCGACTGGGGCAGTGCCATTGCTCCAGTGAAAGACGAATTGCCTCTGAAAGGCGATACCGTTGTTGGCAATGACGTTTGGATTGGCCAGCATGTAACCATCATGCCAGGCGTTCATATAGGCGACGGAGCCATTATCGGAGCCTACTCTGTGGTTGCCTCAGATATTCCACCTTATGCTGTTGCGGTAGGGAATCCCTGCCGAGTGGTCAGGATGCGTTTTGACGACGAATTCATCGCCTATCTGTTGCAACTGAAATGGTGGGATTGGAACATAGAGAAGATTGAGGTTAATTTTGAAGCCTTGTCAAGTGGCGATTTGTCATTGATTAGAAACCTATAATTCCTATTTGTTTAATGATGATGAAAAAATATATACGTAAGGCACTAATATTGTATGTAGGTTATTGTATAACATTTGGTTGTATTGATGCAATATTTCGAGAATTAAAACCACTTAAAGAATATGCAATCGACAGCTTTTTCGTCACTGCGTTTGTATTGGTGTGTATTTATTTCGATGATAAAGGTTGGAATTCCTGGAAAAGAATTGGTCATCTTTTTCGGAAGAAAAACAAAGAGCAAAGGTAACATCCAATTTAGCTTATAGTTATGACAGAATTTGAAAAGATGCGCCGTGAAGAGTTCTATGACTTTACAAGCGAGGAATGTTTGGCGAGTTACTATAGGGCAAAGCATATATG
>JAEEGK010000860.1_pt1 | contig 76234 bp, 43 predicted proteins | sample 8958771 | NCBI WGS metagenome assembly JAEEGK01 (sample SAMN16246547, study PRJNA631951) | gut metagenome | biome: gut microbiome; feature: rumen; material: SC-attached | host: Bos | place: Iran: Karaj | collected 2018-10
AACCTCGCTAAAAGCATATTTCCAAGCCAATAAATCTTTCAAAGCATCATTTACTTGAGCATTAGGAGCAGCTGGTGCTGGGACAATTGCAACTTTTGGAGCGACAGGAGTTATATTCTGATAACCATAATTACGGACAATTTCCTCAATTACATCTGCCGGTGTGGTAATATCTTTCCAGCGACGCCAAGAAGGTACAGTCACTACAATTTCATTGGCTGTAATCTGCGGAGCAAAACCTAAAGCAGTCAATTTACACTTAACCATTTCATCTTGATTACCAAAATCAACACCAGTATAACTATTCAGCATCTTTTTGGGTAATATAATTTTCAAAGGCGGTTGTTCGGCAATTTTGCTAGTAACACGCGTAAACGCAGACTGAATTTGCGCTTGTGGTGCATACTCTCGAATCAAGCGTAACAATTCTGATGCAGCCAGCCAATTCAATTCCGGATCTAATGATTTTTCATAACGCAAACTAGCATCACTGCGAATACCCACCGCTGTAGAAGTACGACGGATATTTGAAGCATTAAACGTGGCAATTTCAAAAACAACCTCAGTTGTGCTAGCGACAACTTCACTATTTTTACCGCCCATTACACCCGCTAAAGCAATTGGTAAATCATTACTTTTGATAAATAACATATCTTTAGTTGCCGTAATTTCGTTATCTTTTAAAGTGATAAATTGCGTACCAGGTGTTACCATACCAACACTAATTTTGTCAACCTTATTGGCATCAAAAGCGTGTAATGGATTACCAAAAGCAAACATCAAATAATTAGTTAAATCTACTAAGAAACCGTGACTATTATGCCCTAGTTTATATAAACGATTTTGAATTATATCTGGAGATGTTACACCGCCCAAATTACTAATCTTGATTGCTCCATAAGATAAACAATGTTCATCTTCAATTTTAATTTTCAACTTAGGTAAATTATCATATGTGTGCACCAATGTAGCATCAATCGCTTTTAACGGACGATTAAAAATTACCGCTAATTCACGTGCCATTCCATAATGGCCCCATAAATCCGGACGATTAGTAACACTGATGTTATCAATATCAATAATGTCATCTTGCAAACCTTTTAAAACTTTAGTAATTGGCGTTCCAATTTTAGTTTTAGCAGATAACTCAATAATACCATCATTGTCATCTTTGTATCCCAGTTCGGCATAAGAACAGCACATACCAAAACTTTCGTAGCCACGAATTTTAGTTGGTGCAATTTTCATACCATCTGGCATTACTGTCCCCACTGTAGCAACCGCAACAATAATTCCAGCACGCGCATTTGGTGCACCACAAACAATATTTAACGGTTTTTCTTGACCAATATCAACCGTTAACAAATGCAAATGATCACTTTGCGGGTGAGTTTCACAAGTTAAAATTTTACCAACGACAACACTTTCCAATCCTTGACCAACTGAAATAACCTCTTCCACCTCACAAGTAATTTGAGTTAACTTTTCCGCGATTTGTTGGGTTGTAATTCCTTTTAAATCAACATAATCTTTTAACCAATCAACTGATATTTTCATCGTTTAATCCCTCGCAAAAATTCTAAATTTCCTGAATTTAATAAACGTACATCATTAATCGCATACTGCATCATTGCCAATCGAGTTAAACCAAAACCAAAGGCAAAACCTTGATATTGTTTTGAATCAACACCGGCCATTTCTAATACGTTACTGTGAATCATTCCACAACCACCTAATTCAATCCACCCCGAGCCCTTGCAAACGTTACAACCTTTACCTGTTCCATTACAAAACGGACAACTTGCATCGTATTCAAAACCAGGTTCAACGAATGGAAAGAAACCAGGACGCAAACGAACATTAATTTCCTTACCATAAACTTCAGACAAAATTGTCTTTAATACATAAATCAAATTTGCAATTGAAATATCTTTACCCACCATCATTCCTTCACATTGAAAGAATGCAAATTCGTGTCGAGCGTCAGTGGCCTCATTTCGATAACAACGACCCGGGAAAATCGCCGAAACTACGGGTCCATATTTTTTCAATATTTCGTTCTGCATCGCCGAAGTTTGTGTTTTTAACAATTTACCATTTGTTAACCAGAACGTATCTTGCATATCACGAGCTGGATGGTCAGATGGGATATTTACCGCATCAAAATTTTCAAATTCAGAAACAACTTCATTACCATCAACAACCAAAAAACCCATTGAACGACAAATTTCAGTAATTCGTCGTGTAATCAAAGTAATTGGATGTAAACTTCCCTGCGTTTGATTAATTGCAGGGATTGTGATATCAATCAGCGGATCTTGTTTTAATTTCTCATTGACTGCTTTTGCACGTAAAGCCGCTTGTTTTTGGAAAAATTTAATTTCAATCTTACGTTTTAATTCATTTAGACGTTTACCTGCCTCTGCGCGCTGTTCCGCCAACATATCTTTTAAACCAGCCAGCATCATCGTTAATTTACCAGTTTTCGAAAGATAATTTTTGTGGAATACAGCCAGTTCAGGTTCAGTTTGAATCTGTTCCAACTCTTGTTCAATATCATCCATATAGGTTTCAGTATGGCATATCTTTAAAATATTGTAAATATTTATTCAAACAGGAATTGCGTTTCTTCGTAAAGGTGTTCCCTACCATCTTTTGAATATTTTCTTGTTTTCCAACTAATACCACTAAACGTTTTGCTCGAGTTACTGCTGTATATAAAAGATTACGTGTCATAATCATATAGGCTCCTGATACAACCGGAATAACCACCGCATCAAATTCACATCCTTGACTTTTGTGAACTGTAATTGCGTATGACAAAGTTAATGCTGATAGTTCAGAACGTGGATAAATGGTAACACGCCCATCTTCTAGTTCAACTGTAATCTCACCACTGAATTTATTAATTGTCGCAATTTTACCGATATCGCCATTGAAGATACCTTTTCCATCTTCATTATCCTTAATCCATTCTTGTTTATAGTTATTGACAGTATGCATTACACGATCGCCAACACGAAAAGTTGTTTCACCATATAATAATTCAGTTTTATCCTCCGCTGGAGGATTAATAATTGCTTGCAGACATTTATTCAAATTAATTACCCCGGCCACTCCTAATTTCATTGGTGCTAGAACTTGCACCTTACTACTATCAACATTTAAATATTGTGGCAAACGCTTTGAGCACAAACCTAAAACTTCATCCTTAATTTTCTCAGGTGTTTCAGCATTACTATAAAAGAAATCTGAACTTTTATTATCTAATATTGGCATTTCACCGTGATTAATTCGGTGAGCATTAATCGCAATTGTTGCATCTTCTCCAGTACGATAAATTTGTGTCAAACGAATTGTTGGTACAACATCTGATTCAATAATATCAGCTAAAACATTACCCGCACCAACAGATGGTAATTGATCACTATCTCCAATAAAAACAACTTTCGTTCCAGCTAATATTTTACGTAACAATGAAGCCATTAATAAACAATCACACATTGAAACTTCATCAACAATTACCATATCTTGTGTAATAAAACTATTATGTGGATCGTGTGAAAATTTTTCCAAACACCGATGAATTGTCATTGCCGGCTGCCCTGTAGTTTCCTCAATTCGTTTAGCTGCCCTACCTGTTGGAGCTAACATTTGCGTACTATATTCATTAGCACGATTAATGTATAAAATTGCTTTAATAATTGTTGTTTTTCCTGTACCGGGTCCACCAGTAATTACTGTTACACCACCAGTTACCGCCTGACGAATTGCTTCCTTTTGTGTTTCGTGAAAAGTAATACCTTGTAATGCTTGATAATGTTCAATTAAATCATCAACATCATTAGGCTGTTTTGTATCTTGCATTAATAATAACAATTTTTGTGCAATTGCTTTTTCTGCATTAAAGAAACGAATCAGTTGTAGACCTTGTACGCCATCCATATCAACCGGCACAACTAAACGATCAATACATAATTCATTGATAATCGTATTAAATGTCGGTGTTAGTTCATCCATTTTGATCCGTAATAAACGACACACTTTGCTAATTAAATCGGGCATTGTTACGTATGTATGACCATCGGTTTCCGCACTTACTTTCAAAATATGCACTACTCCTGCACGTACACGAAAAGTTCCGTTATAACTTACACCAAGTTTTTTTGCCATATTATCGGCAGTAGTAAAACCAACTCCATCAATTGTTTCAATTAAGATGTACGGATTTTTTGCGACCGTTGCAATTGTATCTTTGCCATATTGTTGATAAATTTTTAATGATAAATTTAAACTAATTTCGAAACGATACAACCACATCATCACAGATTGCATTTCACGTACGGCCATATAATTTTCAGAAATACTTTGCGCTCTTGCAGCCGAAATTCCCTTTACCTGTGTTAAATCTTCTGGATGCGATTCAATCACCGCTATCGTATCTAGTCCGAATTTTTTCACAATTTTACGTGCTGTTGCTGGTCCAACACCAGGTAACAAACCACCGCCTAAAAATGCTAAAAGTTTTTCCTCGCTATCTGGAGGCATTAAAGTCATTTCAGTAAAAGCAAACTGTTTACCGTGTTTTGCATTATTAACAAATTCACCAATAAACTTATACTCCGCTCCAACTGACACCATTGGCGCAATTCCTACTGCAGTCAAATTATTATCCAACCGCAAAACGCGATAACCGCTTTCTTCGTTAGCAAATACAACCGCCGACACCGTTCCCTGAATTTCCATTAATGATTCATTATATAAACCAAACCAAACCTTGGCAATGAAATGATAAAAATTATCTAAAAAACTTTGTCCATAATATTGACTTTACTTTAAATTTTTCATATAATTGTAGTATGAAATTAAAAAATATTAACACAAATTTATTTAACAAACAAAGCATAAAAGGTACAGCTCTGGCGTTATTACTTGCTTTAGGCATTCCAACCACGGCAATAATGAACACCAGTTGCCAAAATCCGAGTAGCAATGTCATTCAACACGAGAATCCGGATCCGGATCCACATAGCGATCCTGAACAAAAACCGGAAGATCATCAAACGCCCGAAGAAACCAATTACACATTTAAAACCAAAAATTTGGGTGGCGAAAACAGCGGCTTAAAAATGTACGAATGGTACTATAAAATTCCGCTTGAAAAACAAGACGATGGCGATGAAATGATTAATTATGCTTTGCCAATTTACAAAGCCTATGCTAAAGGTTTGGAACAACAATTGGAAAAAGATTTGGCTACCGTCCAAATTGACAAAACGAACGAAGCCAAAGGTAAAGCAATGTTGCAACGTTTAAATGATTATTGTGGAACGGTTAAACAAGCCCTTAATTCCAATGACATTGACACGATTATCAACCAAATTTACAACGAACTCATCAACATTTATGGACCATTGGTCCAAAGTTATGATACACAAAATGGTATGGAAAATCGTTATAAAATTGTTTACCCATTTGAAATTTTATCTAACGAAGTTTATGGCAAAATTGGAGACAGAACAGAAAAGATGGCAAACGAATACAAAAACAACAAAAACAATCTGGTTGATTGTATGAAATATTGCGGTATGTCCGCTGCGGATAGAGCTGCAGACATTAACAATAATAATTGTCAAGTTGTTACCACGATGCATTTTGACCAAATGGTAGATGCTTTCCAAAACTGTGGTTTAATTGTCAACCAAAAATTTGTGGCTGACCTTACCAACTTGGGGCTTTCGGCTCGTTCAATGGATAATTTAGATAATGTAACTAAAACATCTACTGATAATACAAAATCCAATCACAACTGTCAAAAAAGATTGACACTTGATAATGATATGGAACGTGCATTATGCGGTCAAAAACAATATTCATTAACCGCAAACACCATCAAATTGTCTAAATTACAAAATATGACTATTGTCACTAATGAACAAACCAACGATAGCATTATCTATGTTAAATAATTAATTTTTTAATACTCAAAAAGAAAAGGATGGTTCAGCACCATCCTTTTCTTTTACTGATTATCCTGACGTTTCCAACTATAGGCTTTGGAACTTAAATCCGTACCATCCAATGGCGACTTAGTACCATCATAATTGGTCCAGAACGTAATACTTTCGTAGGTATGCTCAACTTTTTGAATACCAGTTGCTGTAGCTTCTTTGTAATCATATTCATTAGCACCTTGATAGAATGAAATCCAGTTCCAATCACCATTACGTGCCCAGAATTTCATATAATTGTGGTAACCTTTGAATTCCGGATCATCCGAGAACACACGTTTAATACGGGTACAAGCTTCTTCAAAGGTATCAAACGGGATATATAATTGGGCGTATTTATTTTCAGGAATACATAGTTTATTACCAGCAATTTCTTCGTTTTTAAGCGAAATCTCATCTAGACACAACGCCATTTTATCATAATCAACAACGGGTTGATAAACGGGTTTAGCTTTTTCAACATATGTAGATATATTTACAGATTTTGCACCTCCTTGATGTGTTATATACGATGATACTTTTCCATACTCTTCTAACCTTTCACCTTCTTTTAATCCCCAATAATCATAACGATTAGGAATCGTAACTAAATCACCTGTAGATATATAATCACTTGGTCCCATCGTTATTGTTATAGAAACAGATCTATCACGTGTGCATTGATCAAAATCATAGTAACTAAATTCATCGTGTGTTTTTCTAAAGCGATACAAATCATATCTACTGGTCCAAACATTTAGAATCTCTTTTGCATCTGAATTATTCATAGAAGAATCACCAACTATTATTGCTGCACTAGTATCAGTTCTAGCTCCATAAAGAGCATACCCTTTGTCATTATAATTGACATAATCATTAATTCTAGAAGTAAGTGTACGTTCTTTATAAAGTTCGTTGTATTCATAGCGGTCTTGTACCGGACGGATATGTGTATCTTTTACGTTTGGATACAATCTTTTTCCATCATCATCGGTTTGATTCCAACCAATGGCATTTTTAGCAACTTGTTTATATTCATCAGATAATTTATTTAACGGCAACGCAAATACTGAACTTTGAATCGTTCCAGTTTCTGGATCTGTAACTTGTTCACCACTGCTGTGAACACGTGGGAATACCGTGGTACTGATTTTACGGTTCAAGATTGGTGTCGTAATTTCATCTTCACTGGCTGCACTACCTTTCTTCGCGTAATATTCAATGTTGTTTTCGTATTTTTCCATTCGTTTCCAAACGGCATACGCTTCAATGGTTAACCAACCATCATCGGACTTTTTGGTTTCGGTTTCGCCCTCTTCGTTGGTTTCTTCGTATTCGCCACGTTGTTGTTTATAATTATCATCGTATTTATAAATGTTAATCCATTCGTAATAATTACGGAATGTCATAAATGGATTACCGTCGTTATACCAATCCAAACAATATTCCACCAAGTCCGACGTAATCGCCACTTCGGTGGCACCGTTATATTGAATTTTACGACGATTTTCACGGTTCAAAACCCAACGGTAATCTTCGCCATTGAATTTATTTACACCATCAATTTTCAATTTATCCGCCAAACCAGCTTTGACATAATAAATGTAATGGTTTAACGTAAAATATTTTGCATCATTATCACTAAATGTTTGTGCCCAACGGAAATAATCCGCGGTGCGACCGTGTGCACGGAACAATTCCATAAAGGCTTCACGGTCTGAACCAAAGGTCATTGCCGGTGCTAATTCGGTTTCTGCGGCAACGTTTTTAGTAAATCTAGTCAATGCAGCCTGTTGTGCTGCAGCATCTCCATCAAATGGATTTTTAAAAGTTGTCGCATCAGGAATATAACTAACAATACCCGTAATATTGTCCGCTGGAACATCGTATAATTCAACATTACCGCCGTTAAACAACGCTTTGAACAACAAATAATCGCCGTAATTACTATACCACGTATCAACACCAGATTCATTCGGAACAAATTCTGCGCCTAAAACAATTTCGGTATATTCCGCCGTCGTAAATGTTTGATTTGGATCGGTACTATCATTTTTAAAGCCCGACAAACCTTTTTCAGTTACCGAATTCCAGTCATCAACTAAAGCATTTGAACCAGGAGTACGTGTAACTGTAAACTCACCATTAGCATTAACTTCAGAAACCATCGCATAATCACCTTTCGGATCATCATTCCATTTTTCACCACGAATAGCGTGCGCTTTGATTTTGTCAAATTCTTCCGCTGTAAAGCCTTCTTGACGCCACCACAACGCTTCTTCTAAATAATCTGAAAAATTATTTGTATGTTCAGTGCTATATTCTACATTACCACTTTCATCTTTTACATGGTTACTAATCATCCACAAAAAATCGTTGATAACTTGACGGGCAATCTTATAGTAACGTGTTTTAATTACATTATTATCTTTATCTTTTTCTTCAACAAAGAAATCTGGATAATTACGCGACGTTGCATCATTTAATTCTGGTTCTGTCAATTCATAAATCAATAAAATATCTTTACCCGCTTTATTTGATTCAGATGAACCGCTGGAACCGCTAGTATTAACCGTAATTTCACCAAACATTTTATTGTTATCGGTATCGATATATAATGCAGCACCAATAAGATTATTGACATCAGCCATTAAATTGATTGCAGTGTTATTATACAGTTGATATTGTTTGCCATCACCATTAGTAAACGTTTCCGCACCTGGCAAACTCCAAACGCCTGATGGTTCATCTGTATCAAACACGTGGTCAGCATCGATATCAGAATACCAACGCGAGTTATTATTGTTGTCATCTTGACTCATAACTTGGATCTTATCATCGACATAAACGGCACGATAATTATTGTTATCACTCTTAATGCAACTTAAAACATTACCATAAGTCGTTGCCGATAATGCATATTTCAGATTTTCACCTTGAATTTCATACGCATCATTAGCATTTTTCGTGGCGTAATATTTTTTAATAAATTCAATTTGTTCTTCAGTCCAACCATATTGTTTACACTTCAAAGCAAAGATATAGTTATCCGTGGCAGCATCAGAAACTTCTAAAGTATCATTAGTTGTATTTCTATCGATTAGATCATACAAAGTTCCACCTAGCCCAACCATTTCTTGATACTTAGTAATCATTAATCCTAAATTTTCTTTAGCCGTTAAATAACTACTTAGTGCTTCCCATTCGTGTTTATTGCCATTTGTATCAATATAGGAAATAACGCCCGCTTCCGATTTAACTTTTGTTGCATCTAAGTCGGTCAAACTGGCAACCCAATTTAACTCAACCGCACCAATTGAACTAATACGGGCATCGCCATTACCTTTATGACCGGTTTTAATCCATTTAGTTTCATTAGTAGTTACAATAGCTGTTTCGTGCTTCATTAAGTAAATAAATTCAGGGATAGTTAAAGCATTGGATGATTCTTTCAAAATATCATTAGTATAAAGATAGAGAACGTAATCGGCGGTATCTCCTACGTTAGTTACCGCAAAATCATTCGGAACATTATAAGTTTCAATAACAACATTCTTATCGTCTTTATATTCAAGCGATTTACCATAGAGATTCCTCATATAGTAATAATATTGAGTTAACGACAAACTCCAACCATTACCACCCATATTAAATGGACTATTTTCCTTGACTGAATTAACCGCATAATTAATATAGACTTGTAATGGGTCAACATTGCTAAATTTTGTAGCATCGGTAATTGGTGTCGCTAATAACGCTTTCAAATCACTATTGACAGCAACCTTTGATGCATTAGTTACTGTGGTTTTTCCATCTTCACTAACAGTTTTAACGTATTGAACAATTTCGTCGTCACCTGTTTCAGTGTATATCTCGCGTTTCAACGCTAAATAATTTTCATAATTATTCCAATTAAAATCAGCATTTTGTGCACCAGAAATTCCCTTCGAGATTTCATATTTATAGGTAAAGAATTCAATTGCTTTCTGTTGACGCTTCGTACGATACGTATCCAAATTGCCAGTGAAATCTTTCTCACTCTCACCCGTAATGTCAACATCTACGGTACTAACTGCACTGTACGCTAAGTAACTTTTGTAATCGTCAATAACTTTGTTTGAGGTTTTATTTTTACCGTCAACAATAGTCGTTGTGGTCAACGCATTATTATGGGCAGTATCATTCCAGCGGTTGAAAATATTATTTTTATCTAACCAATCAGTTAATTCTTTCAAAGCCGCAATGTCATATTTTTCAACAAACCTATTCGCGCCATCCACATAAACGATATCGATTTTAGTTGGTAAACTGCGGACCCACGGTTCCAACATTTCAATACGCGTTACCAAATCTTTATTGCTAATGGTGTTCGACAAATATGTCAAATATTCATCGTAAACCATTGTTTGAATCTTACGTGTACTATTTTCCACAACACCAAACTGATTAAATGGCACTGCTACGTCATTATTAAATGTATATAATCCCGGAGTTGCAAAATCAGTTGCCGAAACGTAACCCATATTAGCTGGGAATTCAATTTGTAATGATCTAGTATATTTGATACCGTCATTATTACTATACAATTCAACAGTTTCACTGCGACCAACAATTCGACCAAAATAGAAACCAACATTTTGCGCTTGATACGATGTAACTTGAACTGTACTATTATTAATATTTGTATGCGTGTTAATTGATTCAGTAACTAAACCATTTTTACCGTTGGTTCCAACGACACCACCAATAACATATTGATATTTGCTATTTGTTGGTGCCAAAACGTTAGCGCTAATGTTGATATTTTCAACAACACCACTATGACCGTCTCCGAAACCGCCGTTATAACCAACCGCACCACCGACAGTCATACCCCAATAACGTTGTTGTTCACTCTCACCACCTTCAGCAGGATCTTTACGGAACACAAATGAATTTTCCCCAGCCGAACTGGCAACAGTCCAATTATTTAAGGCCATTGCATTATAAGTTTTACCACTGGTAATGTTGCCATCCGCATCTCTCTCAATTTCACCACCGGTAATTTTACCTAAATTGATACCGACCAAACCACCTAAATAATATTTACCAGTCAAACTTGCCAAACTTTCAACAACGGGTTTTTGCAACTCAATTGTTTCATCCATAATACCAATTAATCCACCAGCAACGTTACCTGCCACATTCTTAATCGCACCAGATACATTACGAATTACAACTGTTTCATAGAAATACTCACCTGAGCCGCTATCGACTAACTCATTCAATGGCTGACCATTTATATCTTTTAAGAACCACTTTGATTCTGAGTTATAACTACCACAATTTGCACTGGCAATGGGTTTACCGGACGCATCTTTTTGTTCAATAGTCTTATTGAAAAAGCGGGAACATATTTCGGTTTGGCCAAACGAATTAATATAGCGATAGTTATTGGGATTAGAAGTAACAAAACCAAAAACGCCACCGGCAGCTCCGTAACCTTGTTCATAAGAAATATTTAGTGCTTCTACCTTTGCATATAATGTTTGTCGACAATATTCTTCACCCGAACTAAATGAATTAGCACCAACATCGGATATTTTATTTTGGAAATTAGCCGTAACCGATACAGAACTATATAGATTATAGTTTTCAACAACTATTTCATTATTATAGTCACAAACCACATTCAAGCCAACGAAACCACCAACAATGTTGGCACCTTTAATTGTACCGGTACACTTTACACTAACATCGACGAAACTGGTGTTAATTGCAATACCTGCAATACCACCAACATAACGTGCGGTTGAATTAATTGTATCAATTTCAAAATTAACGTTACGGAAGGTTGCATATTCAGTCTTACCGAATAACCCCATTGTTGCCAAATCATTGGTAACAGTACTTAAATTAATACCGCTGAATGTTAAGCCATTACCTTCAAAAGTACCACGATAAATAATCTTATATGTATTTCTAATACCACTGATACTGATATTATCAATTAAACGAATATGATTATTTTGATAATTATTTTCAATATCGGTTAAGGCTTTTGTTGTATTTTTATCTGATTCGGTCGCTTGTCCAACCGAATGATATAAATTATTTTCAAATTCATATTTATTCCAAATCAAATATGGATTTTTTTCAGAACCAAGTTCATAAAGGTATTTAGCTGCAACTTGATCGTTACGACAACTAATCACAATATCATTAGCAGCACGCAACATCGGGCCTTCGGTAGTCATCATCCAAATTGTATTTTTTGCTGAAATTCCCCAATCAGAGTTATTGTTTGTACCAATGGAGTAACCTTCGTAATTTTTAATCTCGTCATATTTGTCAGAATTATTTTTACCACTTAACAATCCCTTCAAGACACCGTTCCATTCATCACTAATACTAAGACCAACTGCATTACCCGCATAAATCAAATTAGATAAATTAGCCGTATTAACAGTATCTTCAAGTTCATCACCATTACCATTGATACATACGAACGGACGATAGAAGTCTAAGGTATTACCACTTTGCGTAATAATGTTATTATTTTCAATACAATTTTTAATCACACCTTGAGCCGTGTTTTTATAGACGAAACCACCAGCTGCACCTTCGGTACCTGTTTTCACAATTACCATATTAACCAAGCAATCAGTAATCGTTCCACTGTTAAGATGTACAAAACCACCTAAAGAGTTACGAATTGTACGGACAGCCCCTGCTTCGGATATATGGTTCAATAATGCACGACCTACCGAACGTCCCATTGCATAAGATTGTTGAATAATACCTGTATTTTGTCCGACGAAGCCGCCCAACAAACTGCTATAACCTTCTCGCACTTTAGCATTAGCATTGTTAACTACATTACCATCACGGAAGAACGTACTAGTGATAGTACCACTATTCGAACCAACAACACCACCAACAATTGAAGATAGAACGTTAACCTGATCAACGTTACCTGTTCCCGTATTTTGTCCTGGACCATATAATTCAATATCAATCAAAACACGACTATTGGTAATCATATGTGAGTTAGAACCAACCAAACCGCCCAAGACCACACTAACATTTTCGTTGTTAACCTTAACAAACAACTTAGCCGGTGACACACTCTCAAGTTCCTGGTTATCATAATATATCATTGGACTATAGTCATCATATTGTGCAATTTCGTGGGTATCACCATCAATTGCATATTTATTACCGGCATCATCTAATTCAACAACCCATACGCCGTCTTCATCCTTTTTTAAGCGATAAGCATCTGGCTGTCCATCATTATCATAAAAACGATAGACATTCTTAACTACTTTTTTATTAGTTTCACTATCAATACCAAGTTCATAGAAATAATAATCTTTTTCTACTCCTTCAACTTTCTCAAATAAATAACCATCTTTATTGAACGGTAAAGCCGACGTAAATGTTTTACCTGTAATTGGATTAATAATCTGATTAAGGTCACGCATATTAAATTGCCATTGTGACAAGACCGCACAGTTTGTAATTACACCATTGTTGACACCAGCTAACAATCCAACATTAACTGAGGTTGTATAATTGGCTAAATTAACTTCCAAGGTTGTTACAGGTGCTTCATCGCTGCCACGTTCAATCACAATTTGTAAATTCATAATTACCGAATCAGCAGGAATTGAAGTAAACATACCAATGTTAGCCGGCGAATTAGTTAAATCAAATCCAGCACTATTAAAGATAATTTTATAATTGTTTCCATCTAATACAGTATTTGATGGGAAATCTACAGGTTGCCAACGTCCGTTACGTAAACCAGGAATATTGTACATCACAATATCTTCCATCAAAACGTACCTTACGCCAGATTGCAATGACATTAAAACGTTAGCGTTATTCTGTTTGATGAATGCCGTGAAAACACCACCATTACCGTTACCGTTTCCTCCGTTATTATCATCATCGTCATCATCGTCGTCATCATCACTAGAGTCAATGTATTTATTCCAATCATTAATATAATCAATATAACCTTCGGCTCCAATCCTAGAATCATAAATAATGTAAATTGGATTACCGCCAGTGGTTCCATCATCTGATGTATCATTCTCTTTACTGAAATCAGGATCATATTCATCGCTAGTCGGGTCTAATCTTGGATCATAACGTGGATCAGTTTTATCAGTTGGATCAAAAATTGTGCCACTGCTATTACCCGTAGGATCTGTGCCATTACCGCCAAATCCACCTTGACCAGTTGATCCGCCACCTTGTCCATTTGAACCACCGCCTTGTTGTTGGCTTCCACTTGGATTGTTTGGATCATATTCGCCGCCACTGGAATTCGGATTATTTGGATCCGTTGGGTTTGTACCTGTGCTGCCTTGTCCACTTGAACCCGATGGATTGTTTGGATTATTTGGATCCGTCGAAGTACTCGTTCCATCCGATGATCCAGAATTATTGTTTCCATTACCATCAGTACCAGTGCTTCCGCCATTCGAACCATTACCACTTGGGTTTGCAAAAGTTTTATCTGTAGTATGAATCAAGATTGAACTGGTAATTACTTGAGCTTCATTAGCATTATTTGAATATGATGTTACAATTTGTGAAGAATCAACAAAATTTTGATTTACGTTACCAACATCATAACTTACATAGCCTGAAACCGTTAATACTGTTGTTGATGCATCAAGAATTCTACGAGTTAAATATGAACGATAATTATAACGTTCAATCACATAGTTAACTTGGTGTCCTTCTTGTGGGGTATTTTTCAATGTCAAATACGGATAATGAGCATCATCACTCGACTTTGAATCAAAAGTATTAATTCTTGTTTCAATACTTTTTACGGTACGTTCAATATATGCTAATTCATCTTCAGCATAATAAGCACTATTCAAGGTGGAACCAGTTTTAATTTCAGGAGTGAAACATAAGACTACTGCATTTTCATTCAAAGTAACTGAATCAAATTTATCATTACCAATTTTTAATTTCCAGCCAACAACTTCAAACAATACTGGTTTAATTTGTAATGAGTAATATGCCCAAACAAATTCCCCATTAACAAGTATGGTAAACGGAATTCGTACATCAATAAAGTCATTCAAATTCTTTGCGGAAGCTGTGAAAGTAATACCAACAATTAAATCGTTAGCACCGTTATTAACGATATTGATATCAAAACATTCATACTTACCAACACCACTTTCCAAACCACCATTAAATACTTTAATATAATCATAAGCAAAAGATATATTACGGTTATCAACGTGCAATGGATAATTACAAGATGTACCAATGGCCTGCATATAGCGTGCACCAATTAACAACGTGTTATCCTCATTACCATCAGTACTGTAGCCAGGTTCAAGACCTTCATAACCTGGGAAATCAATGGTTTCAATTTTTTCAGTCGTAATTTGAATTTGTAAATTAACATCAGTATCAATTAATGGATTTACACTACCTACTCTAGGTGCACCCGTCGCATAACCAACTTTAACAGTACCTAAAATACTATTCACAGCCGATGCATTTTCGGACTTATGAATCATAATTCGGTTGCCAACATTCTTCAATTCGACATTAATACTACCAACATTATTTTTAACCGCAAAATACAAAGTTTCATTATCTATCACATTATCAACAGGAGTTTCATTACGTATCGCATTATTTAATGAATTTTCAAAGTTTTGAATCAATAAATTTGCTACATTGCGAATATTTACATTATCTGAATAAGATGCCTGAACACGCAAATCCAATGTAATATCGCTATTTAATTCTACATTATTATCTTCTACTCCTGCCAAATAGAAACCTTCCACAATGAATACAGTTGGTGTAATATAGTACTTATAAACATAATTTGGTTCAATCGCATTTACATCATCAGAATACGGGATTTGAATTTCAATCATATAATTACGTAAAGCAACAACCGGAGCCAATGAAACATTGAAGTTAACAACATTATTATTGGATTTTTCAACTTCAACAGTAATCAAATTTTCACGTTCACCTTCGATGTTAATTGAATGGTCGGTTCCTTGCTCGACTACTTTAATATCATTATGGAAAATACGTGCTGCACTAGCAATCTCAACAGAATAATCTGTCGCTGTACCTAAGGCTTGAACTGCGTAACTAACATTTGCAGCCAAAAGTTCTTTACCAACTTTGTTATTTTCCCAATCGGCTTGACTATAACCAGTTGAAATTAAAATTTGGTTAGATACTAAAGTATTACTATTTTCAACCAATCTTGGAAGACCATTTTCATAAACAACATAAGTTGAAAGTCCAATTGCAGTATTACTCTCCGTGGTTGCCGAACAATTTCGTTTCAAATACAATCCATCAATACCGATGAAAATATGCGGATTATATACAATCATATAATTCACTGCTTCATTTTCAAGATTGCTTTTTGCATTGTTGATTGAATTTTGTAAAACCAAATCATTAGTTTCACAGGTTTCAATATGAGCAACATAACTAATTAAAGTATTAGGTTCACTATCAGTTGTTAACAATAAATAATCATCGTGCGTTTGATCACTAATTAAAGTATTGTTATTGCCAGCAGCCTTAATTGTCCAACCCTTTAATTCAAACAATAAGGGCGTTATTTCAATACAATAACTATACCAAACATCCTTACCGTTAACAGTGGTTAAATAAGGGATATAAACACGAACTGGATTTGATAACAAAGTCGAATTGGTCGATAATTGAATTTGCAAAGTATTCTTAGCAGTATCAACTAAAATGGTTAGTTTTTCATAGGTCTCCATTGTCCCATTAGTTGAATTATCAAACGAATTTAACAAATTACCAGCATTCTCAGCCCATAAATATTGATAGAAAATTTGTCCTTTAATGTTTTTTAAGGTATAAAGTTTGGTTTTACCAATAATCTGGTTAGCTTGCACTTTACCCATAACCGCTGGATGCTCTGGATTTGGTTTTTTATTTGCCGACCAAACACGATAGTCAATGACACTTTCAACAACATTACGTTTATCTTTAGTAATTGTTGTGAATTCAGGGTATCCATTATTATAATTAACAGCTGCACCAAAGATAATATATTGGTTATCTTCAAAAGTAATTGACTTAGGTGCTACCCCATTGTTTAAACTTTCGTTAATACTATTAATGTGATTTTGAACGTCGCTTAACACTGCACTGGGAACTTTTGTTAAATCCGAGGTAATCACACGGTATTGCAAGTCATTAGTCGAATATGGTTCCACGACCCAAACTGAACGTTCTGGATGTTCAACTGGTTCAAAACCTAAAATCTCATAATAAACAGGATTAATCTGTAAAGTATATTTACTACTAATCTCAACATTAACCGGTGAACCAATTAATGCATCATCTAACAATAAAACATTAATATAATTCGGGTTATCTTTTGACCAAGTTGCGTCATAATAAAGACTATTAATTGTAACATCTGAACCGTTGCGTACTACCAATGAACCATTTGTCTGGAACATATCATCCAAATTACTTTCTAAGGCAGCATCATTAATGTAATATGTTTTGATTGTACCAACAGCTTGATATTCACTGTGCGTACTAGCATTGACCGTGTTAGCCTCTACTACTTTAAATGATTGCCAAACACGATGGACCGGATCATTGGTCAAATAAGGCGTACCTTGATAAGCATTGTAAGCTACCGAAGTCATAACTTGAAAATAATAGACACCAGTACTTTCTCCACGCGTACGCGTTTTAGCAGCATATTTTGATGTTAAGAATGTGTTGGTAAAATCATCTAAGATTGTTTGCAAAGTAATATGATTAGTAGTATCAATTTCTTCATTTAATAAACTATCAGCATATTCATAAACTGGAACAAATGTGTTTCCACCAATACTAGCAATATCGTTAGTAAATTGATTAATATCGTCTACATAAATTGTATCATCATTATAACCAGGAAGAGCAAAACCGGTCACTTTAAATAACACCGGACGAACAACTAAAATAAATGCAACATTATCCGCATCAGAACTATTAGGAGTATTATTCACGTGTGCTCGGTCATAATAGATAAAGATTTTGAATTCACTGTGAACCAATTCAGCATCCGCTTTTAGAGCAACTTGTAAATGATTTCCATTTGTTACTTGTACCGTAATATCATCACCAGTATAACGTTGTAATTTACTGTCATCATCAGCATATTTGATATCACTATTTTCATACACAGCAATCATTTCATCAGTGAATCCGGTCAAATCAGGAACATCAATTGTATATGCCACATTGGTTCCAACTGTAATTTCTGTCATACGATTACGTGGTACATTAGGATAAACGATACCATTACCCTTGATTTGATCAGCATAGTATGCATACTCAAAAACATCACGCACAACCGCAGTTGGTTCTGCACTGTTAATTGATACAATATTAGCTACACCGTGTGCGTCATAATTAATTGCTGCACTGACAATTAAATATTGCTTACCCATTAAAGTGGTAACTAAATAATCATCCCAATCTTTCGCCACCCACTCGTTGTTTTCATATTTTGCTAGATGAAGATTAAATGCATTAATTTGATTTTGAATTTCATCAAACAAAGTGCTGTCTGTAGAATAATGAGCACGCACACAGAATAATAAGTCACCAACTTTCTCACCTGTTCCATTAGAATTAATCAACCACATATGACGTTCTGGATGATTAACTACCTCAAAGCCCTCAACCAAGAACCAAACAGGTTGGATTGTCATCGTAAAAGTTGTTCCATTATTAATGGTTATTGTTACTTGTTTTTCTACTAAAGTTTGGTTTGGTTTCAAAACAACCTTTAAAGCATAAGTATTGTTACCGCCATAGTTAACTATTTCTGCTGTGATGTAATTTTCAACTTCACTATTATTAACATTTGTTATTGCTTGGTTAATCGTTGCACCAGCGAAACCTGCACCCAAATAATAGTATTCAGTCGTACCAACAGCTTGATAATGCAAAGCAACATTACTCTGTGCGGTTCGAGAATATTTAACGTAACTTTCAATCACATTCAATGGGTTATTAACAGTATTTAACAATTTAGGTGCTTGACGATAATTAGAACCAGCTGCACCATAATCGATTGCGATATCAAGTTTCAAATATTCACCATCATCTTCAATGTTAAACAAGCCACCTTTAACCGCGTTTAATTGCGTATTAAATGTTTTAATGTATTCAACAATATCCTTACCATTATACGAGATTTGATCGTTATATTTAACTTTGGCACGATAAGAAATTTCAGTAATTTCTAAATCATCCAAATAAATTGGTTGTTCAGGGAAGTCAGTATCCACTCCAATTACCTCAAATAGTACCGGTTGGATGGTTAATACGAATACCAAATTAGAACCTGAATAAAAATTAAACACAATATCCTCGTTAAGCAAATTATCAATTGCATTTTCCCAAGTACTCGTTGGTAATTCACTCGGCAATAAATTTAAGGTTAATACATTATCCACAAATGAAGCTTTCCAACCACGTTGCGCTAAGATACTTTCGTTGTAGGATAACATTTCCATATCAGCACTCAGTGTTTGACTCAAATCAATTGTATAACTAACCGTTGTACCAATTGCTTGTACTTCAGTACGAGTGCGTGGTCCTACTGGTAACGGTAAATATTCAGCATTAGCATTGCTGTTACCACGACCATATATTGCGTACCAGAAATCAACATCAAGACGTACAACGAAATCACCGTTTACTTCTGGTCGTTCAATGATTGTTGGGATACCTGTCGTATAATCCAAATAAAGTGTAATATGCAAATCACCCGACATTAAACTACGATCATAATAGCGACCAATTAAATTAGCTTTTGTATTTTGTAATTCACCAATAAAGTCCGCTTTCTTTTGTGGAATTTCAAAACTTGAATTTAGTGAATGTTCACCAAAAATAGCATCAAACTTAACACCTAAAGGAGAATCCGGATCTTCGCCATAATACAAAAAGATATTACGATCTTCACTATTCTGTCCTGCCACAGTCAAATCTTCAACAACAAAATAAGCAGGAATTACATTCAAAACATACGATGGTTCTTCATCGTTATCGTTAACAAAAACACCGATACGGATACGATTACCCAACAAAGCAGTTGTTTGCGCTAAAATAACTTTAATTTTGTTTTGGCCATCTCGTTCAATTGCCCAATCTGAACTCATTGATTGGTCGTAAGTATTCCAAACTTCGTTACCATTAACATTTGTACCGATTTTAATACTTTCAAAAACACGGTTAACATTATATATAACAGTTTGACCAATCGCTTGAGCTTGGTGATTTTCGGGAGTGCCATCAACTAATTCATAGCGATAAACATTTTGCACTGTCGTAAGACCATTCACGACATTAACCAAAGTTGGAATACCATCTTCATAGTCTACCCCAGCAATCAAAGTAATGTAACCAGCATCATCAATACGTGATACTAGACCAGAAATGTTTAATGATTGTTTAAAGGCAGCAATTTGTGTATCAAAATTATAACTATGGCTGTAATTTCTAACAAAATCCAAATCCAAATCTTGTAACCAACCAGTTTCATTTTTAATCAAAACCGGATTTTCATCGACGTGTTTTGACAAAAATAATTGTTCAACAGTGAAATAAGCAGGAACGATGTTCAAAACGTACATCAAATCCCCTGCTTGATTATAAGCCATAACACTTAAAACTTTATTAAATAAACTGGTATCTTCATTTAAAGTTACCAAAACTGTATTTTCTTTTACATTACAAACAGCATTCCAAGCAAAACTATTTTCCCAAACAACATTACCATCAGCACGAATTTCGTATTTATCTAATGCCGAATCGTAAACGACACCCGGCAAAGCAATATTATAACGGACCTTAGTGCCAATTGCTTGAGCAATCGTACGTACACGTCCATTTGGTGCCGGATCGAGCACTGGCGTAACGCTATTATTTCCTTCATTGGCGGCACCAAAGGTATTAACTGGAATATAAGTTGAGATTTGTTGTCCATTACTATTTAATGTTGGAATACCGTTAACATAAGTAATGCCTGCTGTAATCAACAAATAACTAGTAGCTGTAATCGGATTAGCACTGTCAGCACGAGTTAAAGCACGTGTTGCATTATCGAAGTTAAAATTTAAAATACCATCGTCATTCGGAATACGATTAAATGACAATCTTGTATCGGTTGATAAATTATTTTGTGCATTTAGAAGCGCTGTATTAAACGTATTAATGGCGTTATTGACGGCCGTATCATTAACAGCACTGATATTTCCCGCCTCAACTGTTATCGTACTCGGGGTAGTTAACGCCACCAATGGATACGCGGGATTATTTTGTAATTTAAATTCATCAAAGGTAAAATATACCGGAATAATGGTCAATTCTAATTGAGGAGTTACTTGGTCAGCAGTTGAATAAACGTAAACAACAATTCTACCTGCATTAATTAATGCACTATATGCAGTACTATCACTAACAGTACTACTACGATTTTCTAAACTAACCGTCAATAAAACTGTGGTTCGATCTTGAGACTTAATATCACGATACCAATAATCACTAATTCCTGTTGTGTTATTATTTGAGTCTTGTAAGTATAACCTTGATGCGTGTATTGGATCCCAGTTATAGAATGTATATGTTTCAGCAGTGCCCACAGCTAAATATTCTGTGCGTTTGATTGTCGCAATAGGCGTTGCAATATCATAATAGAAGGTGTGCGCATAACGGAACTCACCATTTTTGGTTAATACCGGAACACCATTAACATAAGTATACGGAATTTGTATATCAATTTGACCAGGAGTTTCATAGTTACGCGAAATTAAACTTGAAGTTAATAAACTTTCATTAAACGTTCTCATTTTTTCAGTCAAAGCACTACTGGACATACTGGTGTTGTAATTAAATAAAGCACGATATTTTAATTGCGCTAAAGCATTTTTGGATGCCAATTGTAAACGTGTCTCATAATGATCAATTACCTCTACACTATCAAATTCAAAATAAACCGGTACAATGACAATGCTAAAATATGGATTAACATAATCGCCAGGACGACGATATGGAATACGAATTTCAATTGATTGTCCTATTGCTTTATTATCAGCTTTTATATAAACAGATAAAGTTTGATCAACAGAGTTAATTGTTACATCCGCATAGGTTGAATGAATCGTCGTATTTGAAGAACCAGTTCCGTTCAAAGTAAATTTTGCATAATTTGGCACACAATCAATTGGCAATGCAACGTCATAAACAGCCGTTGTACCAACTGCTTGATAACGCGTTTGAGCCATAGTTCGCACTGCATAATCTTCTGTATTGCTATCTGGAGTAATTACAAAACTATCGCGATATCTAGCATCCAAAGTCATAGTTTCCGTAATTGCTTTTGCCGTTCTTTCACCTTGAATCGAAATTTGAATTTTGAAACGCGTACCATCTGGTAATCGATATGAAACCTGCGCATCCGAAACAATATAAGTTCGGAAATAATATTTACCGGTCCATTTATATCCCTCTGCAGCTGACCAAGATGAAACCATTTTAGGTGTGCCAGTTCCGCTTAAATATGGTTGATAGTACTTTTCAGTTTCATTATAAATCATTTGAGTAAAACCAACCGTATACGTCACTTTATCGTAAATTGGTTTACCTGTTAAATCCGTACCGATCTCAACGTTCTCTATATGAGCACCATTACTTGCCATTGATAATGAAATGTTGGAAACGTTAATATAATATGGCGTCGGATAAATTACCAACAGTCCACCTGCCGATTCGTTATCCAAATAAATTACACCGGAATCAGTTTGTCCAGTTGCTAATGTCAGTAAACTTCGATTACCTTCAACGACATTAGTATTGGCAAAATGCGCCATTGTCACATTATTAATTCCATCTTTCATTAAACTTAATGTCGCTGAATCTTTAGCTGGAGTTTTTACCTTACTTAGCGGTGATCCAACTAAATTTTCACGTATAATTAATTCAGCACTCGGAATATTATAGAAAGGATCAACATCAGGAACAATAATTACAACGGCTACTTCAATACGTAAGTAATAAGTATAATAACCATTAACTGGAATTGTATTGGCATTCAAACAGGTCAACTTAAATTCTAATTTGGACTTACCACCTTCCAAATTAATATAGGATACATCTGTATCATCGGCGAACAAATCATAATACACACCGTCGTATGAGAAATTATACGTTAACAAACTTGGTTTCCAGTTTTCCTGATCAATACGCATTGTTACATCATAAGTCGCTGTTGTAACACCGTCTAATGATACAGAATTTTGCACGATGTTCAAATAGTTAATACCACCCTTAACATCAACTTTTACGTTAGCTGTTAACGCATCTAACTCAAATGTGAATTGTTCCGTTAATCTTGTAAACTGAATATATGGGAAGAAGGAATATGTACCACCATCATAAGTAACATATGAAGTACGTCCCTCTTCTTCTGTAGTAAAATTAGTTTTGTTTAATTGCCAACCAGCACTTTGGTTTAAATTTGAATTAAAATTAAAGCCGGTACCACGTTGAACCGTAATTGTATCAATTTTGTGATTATTTTCATCTTCTGGAGAAAGCGTTCTACGAGCTGCTAAACCAATACGATTGTTTCTAACATCAAAATTATCGATTCCTTCGACTACATAGAAAATCGACATCTGGGCGTTAACACTGAATTGATAATAAACTTGTACGTCGCCGTGACTATACATTTCTTCGTCATTACTGGTTCCGTGTTTATGGTTTAAATCAATTTTTAATCCTTCTCTTCCTTCATCAGGATTCAAACGAACTCCAACCGCACCAACTTTTTCTGCAGCATTATTACCAACTTTAACATACTTTTCTAATGTAATTGTTTCAGTTAAACCTTTTAATGTCCCCCAACCAAGCACACTATACAAATCATCAAAGTAATAAACATTTGCATCAATTTGTGAACCATAAGGGTTCCTTGGTGTAGTATAGAATAACACGGCAACACGTTGGTTAGTTGAATTCTCTTTTGCAGGAATAATCCAATTGTAACCACCCAGATTATTACGTTTACCGCTGTTAGCATCGTGAATATGGTTGCTGGTCAACTCAGCAATATTAGATGTTACTTCTTCGGCACTACCAACAAAAATACGCACAATTTTATAATATTTAGGTAATACCAAATCAACGTTATTATTGGTATCAACGTAATACAAACTGTCACGCGTATAAATTACCAACGCATAGGATCCCATATCCGTTACATTTTGCAATGGATCAATCGTAACCATATCGGAATTAACACAAGCCGTAGCCACATTACCAATTTGTAGATTAGAACCATTCACAACAGGTGCGAAAGGTGATAATTCATATTTGCCATTTTTCCATTCTGCATATGCAATGCCAATATTTTTATTCGATGCGTCATCAGCCGATTTAACATTAATTTCTGCTCCACTCATTGAACCAACTGTCGAAATTAATTCAACATAATTTCCCAAATTAGTACTAAAATCATTGCCTGATATAGTTATTGTGTTAGGCTTAGTTTCTGAAATACTAACCGATACAGATACTAAAGCTCCAGCCATATAATTAAATTCAAACGGAAGTTCGTTATTAATTACACCATCACCATCCAAATCAAATTCGGTGAAAATATAATTTTTATAAACTTTAAAACCAATATCAAAAACGCCATCAGTTAAATATTTGGCCGTAATCCTAAACTTATTAATTGCCCCTTGTGATTCAATTAACACATTTTCATTTTTCTGTGCAATGTCAATATGTAAATAGGTATAATCAGTAATCGACACGCCCTCGTACGAGTACATTTTTAATTCGACTTCACGGCTACAGCCAATACCATCCAAATTAAGGATGGCAGGTTGGGTCACAACGTTAATTACAGGATCAACAACAATCATATAAACCGTAATTGTACGTTGGTGTTCGTGATAAACTTCTTCACTATAGGCGTGCAAACTAACCGTACAAGTATAAATTCCTTCAGATAAATCAATCGCATTAAAACTACGTGTATTAGTTGCGATTACTTGATTGCCAACTTTAATTTCATCAAAAATTGCATATGCACCTACACTTACACTTGGCGTATCAATCGCAAATTGATAATCATATCCCTTACGTACATAGACTGTACGCACATAATCATATGTCGAATTATAACTATTAGAAATAGTTTGGTAAACTTTTCCCTGACTATTACTTACAACAGACATTGACAATGCTTCAACTGTTGGGAAAACCCGAACATTAAACGTATAAGATTTACCATTGGTATAACGAATCGTCATTGGATAATCTTTATAATATTGAATTGGTGCAATATCACTTGCTGTAAAGGTATAGGTTAGATGGTAATATCCCGCCACACCATCAACGCTAAAGGGTACTGAACGATCACAAGTAATTTCAAATGGTAAATTCTCACTATTATCCGAAACTTTAGTTGTATTCCAAAATTCACTATAGGTATCAATGTTATCACGAGTTACCATTCCATAAACGTCAACAGATGCCGTGCTAAATGTTTTGTATTTAGTATTATACACTAAAGCAACACCAGAAGTTCCATCGTCAAATTTAGTTAAGTTTTCAACTTTAAATTTGTCAATAGCACTAGTAACATCTAAATTAATATCACAAGTTGCGTTGCCCCCAATTGATAATTGCTCAATACTTTTTGCGCGTAAAACCATTGAAGTAATATGATTACCAATAAAGTTTGATGCGTTACCTTTATCAGTTAATGCTACTCCGAAAGTATTCAAGTAATTAACCGAATAGTTACTTTGCGAAAGCATTACCCATTTATTAGTTTGTTTTGACCAATAACCAATGTTTAAAATACTATATAAATCGAAGTCTTCATCAACCAATTTTAATTGACCATTTTCTTCAATCCACTTACCCTCACGGTCATAAATTCCAGTATAATTACCATTACTATCTTCAACGACCAATTCAAATTGGATATCAGAATCCATATTAATGGTTTTTCCATTGCCGGTATCTAGAGTAAATGTATCATAATATTTGTTAATATTATTTTCGTTTTTACCTTCATAAAAAAATGCATCAACTGTTTTTTTACTGGGTGCTAAATTATATGATTTATCGCCGTGAATTCTTACATCACTATCGCCATAAAATTCATAACGTACACGTAAATAAATTGTATCAACAATTTGAACATCAACATCAGACTCATCAGCAAAACTGATTTCCGTATTGTTCGTTAAATCTTTAATAATTGGATATGCCGTAATTCGCACCGCCACTTCTCCAAGGTTTTGTACTGTTGATAACGAACGTTCATACGGCGAAAGATAATCAACACGTACCATTTTAGTATCTGCACTTTCTACTTTAAAACCATAATCAGAAGCTGCAGTTTTAACTTGGTCTAAAGCAAATGTAAAAGTTGCCCCAGATTGTTCTTCACGGTTAGCAATTAAATCCCAAACATTTTCATACATTGAAGTAGTTGGTGCCTTGTATGCATCGGTTGTTGTAATTACTTTTGTTGCCTTAGGGAAAACATAAAAAGGAACATCCAGCCAGTCATCCATAGCGGGCAATTTAACTTGTAAATCAATATATTGATCAACACAAGTTGCCTGATCTGTAACAGTCAAAAAGTCATTATCCAAAATGACACCTGAATAATCACGTTTTAAACGATATTCTACTGGAAATTTATTTGGCGTATATATGTGTTCATTATCATCAGGATGAGCATAAAAATCATATTTACTTAATATTGCATCTGATTTTAAATTTACCCCTACCCCACCTTGACGAATTCCAAAGTGAGCATTAGTGCCAATCTTCATATCTTTAGCAATCATACTAACGGTAACTTTAACCGAAACCGTTTTTGCACCAGATGCACTAGTGAAGACAATGTTAACCGGGGCCCCACCATTTTGTCCGGTAACTTTAAAAGTGTTGATTCCTGTTTTACCAGATTCAGCCAATGGCGTAACACGTTGAATTGATACTACACCGCTACTGATTGAACTATTGTTCCAATCAACGCTGCGGTCAGCAGTATCAGGTAACCCACCCACAGTAATTGTAAAATACGTTGACGATTTTGATGTTTCAACAATCCGGAACTTTTTATCTGCCGCAGTGTCTTTTTCAAGTTCGACTTCTAATTTAATATCATTTTTATCAACAGCGATGGAAACATCACCATAAACATCGGTTTGACGACCAGAATTTTGGAAAGCAAAAATAACGCCGATTACGGAGGCAATCGCAACAAAGCAAACAATGATTAAACTAACTAAACCGCGTTTTTTCAAATGCTTTCCCCCAAACGTTTTTCTCTTTTTCTCGTTAATCTAGTATGTATAAATTATATTTTTTATATGTCTTATCGTCAAGCAAAAAACGTTTACATTAGGACAAATAAACTTTATTTTGAGAATAAATTTTCAACGATCCAACATCACTACCCTTAACCGTAATTCGATTTTTAGCACTAGCCGAATCGTTTTCATCACGACTAATTTTCATATTATTCGTTGCATATGCAAAGCGTGAACTACTGTTTGCCGAACGCGCAAAATAGACATACATATCTAAATCATTACAATTTTCACTTAAAGTGACATTAACATTACCCCAATCATCGTGTCCGCTTATATACCCACCAGAACGAATTTCCGCAGTACCAACATTTTTGAATTGTGTATTAATATTTGCCGCTCCTGCTCGCTCTCTTTCACCAAGTATTGTGATATTTACATCGCCGCCATTAATTCCACGTACATTAATCTCACCATCATAACCAAGGATGTTCACGTTTTGATTAATTGAAATCAAATCGACATCAATTTTACCGCCGCCAACTTGATAACTATTAATTGTTACATCATCTGTCACATCACTCAATGAAATACTACCAATACCATAGTTATAAACAGTAGCCGCGCCAAGTAATTTTTTAACATTAACCGATGCAGTTGCATTTGGTTCACTCGGTGTTCCAGCCGTAAAATTTAGATTTCCATGAATGGCATCTATTTCCAAATTTCCATTAATGGTATCAAAAACAACATTACCTTTAACAAGTTTATCAACCTGTAATTTACCAGATTGAGTTTTCATAGTAACATTACCCAGTACACCTTCAGTGACATTAATTGGTGCATTAACCGTTTCAACATCTAACGATTTTTCAATAGTATACACTTTTAGCAATCCACTATCTTGCTTAAAACTCACATTACCTGATACTAAAGTTCCACGGAATTGATTGTTATTACCTTGAATGGTAATATTACCACCTACAGCAAGGACTTCATTACTATAACCAAAATCCAAAACATTATTTGAACCAGTCACTAATACATCATTTTCAACTTTTGCCTTACAAGTGACCTTAGTTTTATTACCTTTAATTTTGACATTCTTAACTGAACTTTTTTCATTATATGCAACATTCACATTACCTGCACTTTCAACAACCAAATCATTAATTAACAATGCATCCGTAGCGTTTTCCATATCGACGAAAGAAAAATCAACAGAGCTATATTGATTTTGTAAAACAAAATCATAACGAAATCCATCATTACGGTATGGTAAATTAATATATACAGTAGTTGGTTTTTGTGTGAACACCATTCCTGATGGTTCTAAGATTTTAATGCGGTAATAAAGCTGATTATTATAAGATGTCTGTGTCCATTCAATTAAAGTACGATTGATATTATTAAATGCAATACCAGTCGCCGATTCATTAACTACAATTGTATTTTGACCATCATACCCATTATTCGACATCTTAACTTCAACTTTTGTACTATTACTTTCTAAAATGAATCTACCGTTAGCAAATGCATCAACCAAATCATCATCACAATAAATTACTTGCGTATCACGTTCGTTAACCGACCTGGCCCCAAAGAAAGATGCCTTTGGAAAAATAAATAAAATTCCTGTAATCAAACCCAATATCACTGCTGCGCCCAATAATACAAACCCAAGCGTTGCGACTATACCAATTGCTTCACGTTTCACAATCTAAGTTTAACGTTTATTGCGAAAAAAATCCACTAAAATGTTTTGGGCTTCCGTATTAGGTTGAAATTCAATTGGAGTTTGCCAATTTAAATCTGTAGTTGATTTGGCACCAACATAAACTTTACGCAAACGTGCATTTAAAATTGCCCCCATACACATTTGACAAGGTTCTAAAGTTACATACATTTCACAGTCATTTAAACGCCAAGATTTTAACTTGCGGCACGCACGATTTAACGCAACAATTTCCGCGTGCCATAAACAGTTTTGTTTATGTTCGCGTTGGTTATAACCTTTAGCAATTACTTTCCCATTTTTAACTATTACACATCCAATTGGTACTTCTCCCCGGCGTGCAGCAATACGGGATTGTTCAACGGCCATCTGCATAAAATTCATTACCAAGTCCCCCAAATTAATGACAACACCGTGATTGATGACCCAAGCACTAATACCGCAGTTAATAAAGCCCGTTCCAACGGTCTTGAACGTTGCGGTTGATCAAATGTTTCTATGTATGCTGCTGTCGCTTTCCAAGTTGGCAAACTGCGAATTGCTCTTGGAATTACGCCACGTAAAGTATCAAAATCTTCTACAGTGAATTTTTTTTGTGAAGCCAAATAACGTACAGTATAACTATCTAAGTTACGATTAAATTTATCACGTGCCATACAGCGTAAAAGTTCGCCAATAATAATTACCGTAATTATTACTGTCAAAATTAATGCAATACCATTACCGAGTAAGAATTTTATGACATTAACCCCTGGTAAATGTAAATCTTCTGCATAACTGAAATAAGTCGCTAACGCATTATTGGTGAAATGGACAATAATACTTCCCCATAATGATCCTGTAGCCAACACCGTGACGCCCATAAACCAACCAAGAACACAGGAATAAAAGAATTGACCAATATTCATATGCATTAAACCGAACAATAAACTACTTATTAGAAGCGCATTACGGACACCTAATTGTTTTACTAAACCATTTAGCAAAACTCCACGGTGTAAAAACTCTTCACAAATTCCCGGCAACACCGCACTCAAAACCAATGTAATTAAAAGACCAAGATATCCAGTAAAAACATTATCATTAGCGGGATACTGATAACCAAATGATTGTAACAATACGGCAAACACGCTACCGATAAAAACATTTAAAAGATAAACACATATTCCAATTACGAAACATAGAACAATATTCTTAAAAGAAATTTTTTGCCAATTAACCATTTGATTAATTTGTTTAATTGAAACAGTTTCGTGATTGATTTTTTGTGCAACTAACAACATCAACAATGGAATGCCTAACATAACCACAACTTGTGGCAAAATACTAACAATCACTTCACACATTTCTTCAGATAAACCATTAAAGCATCCCAAAGCCGCTAAAACACGCAATAGCATCAACAATAAGATTGCTGTACCATAAACTAATAATGTAATTAAATAACGCTTATTTTTCATAATTAGGAATTCCTTTTTTAATTAATAGCCACACAACCGCCGTAGTTGCAACAGCTAAACCTACGGATAAGATTATATTTAACACACTTAAATTAAACACATCGTTACCATTTCCAGCAAAATATGTATATGTAATAATAAAAGCATTATTGATAAAATGAATTAACATTGTCCAACCAATTTGGTGCGTTTTAATAAAAATCCAAGCCAACCAAATCCCCATCAAAAACTGATAAACAGTTTGCGACCAAGAATGATGATATAGTGCAAAAATCAAAGCACTAATTACCATTACACACCAAATCGGCATTTTAGTTAATTGTAATAATTTGCAACTCAACAACCGAAAAATCAATTCTTCCATTAACGGTGCCAATAACGCTCCCATCAAAAACACCAACCAAAAGCCTGATGCAAATAAATCATTACTTGAACGACTTTCTAGACCCCAATGAATAAAAAGTTCAGCACATAAATTTTGCAACATTAAGTATCCAAACAAGCACACAAAAGCAATGACTACACACACCGCAAACGTACGTAAATTATTCTTAACTTTTGACATCACATCTAGTATATTATTAAAGTGTTAAAAATCCAAACATTAAGTAGCGGTAGCGCAGGTAATATTACTTATATTGGTAGTGCAACTACTGGTATCTTAGTTGATGTCGGTTTACCATTGTCAATGACATTGAAATTAATGAGTCAAGCCAATATTGATCCACATTCAATTACCGGTCTGGTAATTACTCACGAACATAGTGATCATATCAAAGGCGTGGCTGATTTTGTAACGCAATACAACATACCAATTTATTGCTACAATCGTTGCGCTAAAGTGCTCCGTCGTAATTTAAAACTACCACCACACCATTTTATTGAAACAGAAAGTAATTTCTATATTGGTGATATTAACGTTAATTGTTTTCCTGTTCCACACGATAGTCAATTTTGTTTAGGTTATACATTTCACTATAACAATCTATCAGTTGGTATTGCAACTGACATAGGACAAATGACTGATATTATTCTAGCAAATTTAGCTACTTGTCAAATTGTTGTAATTGAAAGTAATCACGATGTCCAAAAACTAATGGCTAATCCTAAATACCCTGACTGGCTAAAACGTCGTATTTTAGGCAACCACGGTCACTTGTCTAACCTTGATTGTGGACGAGCGATTGCTAAATTACACCAAGCTAACGTATCGCAAATAATTTTAGCGCATTTAAGTGAAAAAAATAATACTCCTACTCTTGCCTATCAAACCGTAAAACAATACCTACAAACCCAAGGAATCACCGAAGGAAAAGATATCTTTATTGACGTTGCCTTACAAAGTCAAATCGGTAATTGTTACTGTCTTGAATAATTATTTAGTTGTCATCTTATGACGCATACGGATAAAGATTAATGCACCGATTCCAGCAATTCCCAGCACAACGGCCAAAATCACATAACCAAAAGTACTTTGTTCTTGTTCAATCGTCCAACTATCACTATACACAATATCACCTTCAGCATCACGCACGGCAATACGGTAAATACCTGCACCCGAAGTTGTAAACAATTCTTGAGCTGAATAGCTATCCGCCAATACACTACTATCAACAGTAATTTCTTGTTGAACTACATAATCTTTTGTCAAAGTAATTGTCACATCACCTTGCGCCAAATACAACCAATATGGATTGTAATATAATGTTACCGAACCAACTGTTGAAGAACCACTAGCACCACTCAAAATAAAATATGTACTTGCACTATTTGTTTTATGTTGTATGTTAAAACTAATTTCATAAAGAATATTAGTTTGTAAAATAGCATTATAAGCCTGCATTGTAACGACATATTTACCTGGATTATTATTGGCATCAAATGATATATATGTATCATTTGCATCTCGTACAATATAGTTATCAGTATTGTGAATGTTATATCCGTCACGCGTAATTGAAATTACCGGAATATTGGGGTAAAGTGACATATTAAACGATTCACTAACTGTCAAGGACGGAATAATTTGGAACGAATATTCACCCGTTAATAAACTAGAAATTTCACCACCATTATTAGCATTAGGATTATAAATACGGTATTTCAAAATTATGTGATACTTGCCACTTTGATTCCAATAAAACACATTTTGCGCACCACTTACATCCATTTTTTCTTTGGTCGTACCATTTGAACCTGAATATGTCACTTCAATTTCGGTAACACAGAAATATTGTTCAAAGAAATCTTTATTGGTCAAAGTAGTTATACCGCTACTAGCTAATAAATTATAATATTTCTTTAAAAAGCCACTACCATAATCAACCATCTTCAATTCAACTTGATCATTATAAATCATACCACCAACTGGTTGATTTCCATTAATTTCAACAACTGGTTTTGTCATTACCGCTAATAAATAACGATCCTGTTGATAATTAACATCACTTTCGTCATCGCTACTACCAAAATACAAATAGTTACCAATCAAGTCGTGAACCTTGAATTCATAATAACCAGCATCGCTCTGATTAATAGTAAATACATCATTATGTTTTAATGTTTTAACCAAAATACCGTTATAATAACAATCTACCAAAATCAAATTACCAATTTGCGAATAACAGGGAGCCCCCTTATCATCATAACGAACGGAATCATCGCAATATAACTGAACAGTTAATTTTTCACCACGCGCCTTGGTCATAAAATTATTGTAGACAAAATTATATCCAGTACTTAACGGAACAAGATATGGATTATTATCAGCTGTGTTGGTTGGATTACCATTTAATTTTAAACGAATCGAATTATCACTAGGTAAACGACCTTTGTTAACACCTGTTGTGGCAAAATAAATTGGATTAGTATATGTCGGAACACCATTACTATCCTCACTAACTTTTAAAGCTAAACGCCAAATCAAAGTTTCGTTATATGGGTCATAATCATAATAATCCCAACCGTTTTCGTATCTACCAGCCAAAATACGATTAGTTTGACCCTTGAGAATTTCCAGCCCGTGTTTATCATATTGAGTAATCGGATATGGAGCATTTATACTTTCGTCAAACGTTGTGCTGAAAATGTAACGCGTAATCGCAATCTCTTTGCCATTTACCGTATATTTATAATCGCTATCGCTAGCTTGAATTTGCTTACCATCATCTTTAACTACTACCAAAGTATCATTAATTTGTACAATTTCAAATTTGAACGTTTGTTTAGCCCAAACTGTGTTACGTAAAGTAACCTCGTATTTGCCTTCCTGATAGAAAGTAACTTTATTAGTATCTGGTTTTAAAGTTACCGATTCTACCTGATTATTTAAAGTACGCGTATAAGAAATTGTAACAGGAAACATTGTGGTAAGTGTACTTCGACTAATATCAAAAGTAACCGCACTGACGAATGATTGTCCTTCAACTTCAATTAATTGATCACTCGCATTTTTCCATTCAACGTTTGGTAAACGAGTATCAAAGGCAAAAGTTTTATCAAATAAGATTGCCCCACTGGCACGACCAGTTGCAACAATATGATACATCTGCACTGTCGATAAATTACTTTGAGGTTTAAAAGTATAATAAATCATATCATTACTAATAAACGATTGTAAATCATTCAACAATGTGTCAGTATTAGCATCATAAATTAAAACTGTATAAACAGTACGTAAATAACTAAAACTTACCCCACGTTCATCACCGACATAAATGATTCCATTTCTTGTTACAGTGTTACCATACGCTGAGAAGTTAATTGTACTATGTGATTGTTTATGATATTCAGTTGTACTAACACGACCAAATGGATCAGTAACCTTGATAACAAATTCGTGCGAAACATCAAGATAGATGGTTGTACCAGACAATGAAAAATGAATATTAGGCACTATTTCAGAAGTTGTTTTATCTTCAACTTCAATTTGGAACAACGATGTTAAATTCTTATCCGATAAAATTCGTGGCAGACTGTTAAGATTAGTTACCTCCAAAGTAATCATATTACTGGTAATATTCGGTTGATAACAATCCAATTGCATTTGTACAGCATCTTCACGTAAATTATAAAATTCAAATACTTCTACATCACCAATCCGATCGTATAGTTTATACGAACATTTTGTACCTTTTTCAGTAGCTACATTAATCCAATTATTCAAAGCATTAATCAAATTTTCTTCACTCTTAACTCCATTACCACTATCATTACCAATATGCCAACTCGCTCTACTGCCTAAAACAGTATAATACTCATCACCACTCTCAAATTTGAAAGAATTGTTATGCAAGAAAAATTCGTGAACACTGGAAGCTGATGCACTCATTTCAACACCAATTTGAATTTCGTCATTTTCATCACTAATCGCACCAATAAACGTAACAGCATTAACATAGTTGATACCTTGGACTTGAACCATATAACTGGTTATGTGCCCCGCATAATCAGTTTCTGTGATGTAATAATATTTCATTTCGTTATCACGTAAACCAATTAGCGTAGCAAATGGTATACGTTCCTCACCTGTTTCACCAGTATATAAACTAAATGCAATTGGTTGTTGTGAACCTTCACCAGTATAATCAACTTCACGATATGTAATCGTTTTTGCGTCCAGATAAGGATTATTAAGTCGGTCACTCTCAAAAACAAAATTAGCACTTAAACCATAGACATAATCACCAGGTAACTCTGTAGCATCCATCGTAGATGCTAAGTTATCCTCCGTCCTAATGCGGTTTAGATTATACTTTGGTTCAAAGCTATCAAACAAAATTATGTAATTCGTACGTGTGTTATCACAAGTAATTAGACTTACAGATAAACTCGCGCCATTTGTAATTGAAGTCGTATTCAGGAAATCTTCCATTAAATCAAAAGTACAAACGCCATTAACAGCGGTTGGCTCATTAAGCGATACCGACTGCGTAACACCATTCACTTTCCAAATCCAACTTGCTGTTGTTGCACTTAAATCCACATCAGCATACATACTAGCAGGATCACTATTAAAACGGAATTGCAATTGATCAACATTACGTGGGTCAAGAATATACCAGTAATTATTGCCGTCATATTGCATATCAGAGTTACTAATAATATTATTTTCACCTGTAACAATTTCGGCCTTGGTTCCAAAACCTGTATCAAGATTCAATGTAATACAATCCCAATTCGCACTAGTCGGAGCATTGGAATCTTTAAGTTCCACAACATTACCATCAACTAAGATACAGGAAAGATTACGCGCATTATCAGCAATGATTAAATCATATACTGGACTATCAGTTCGACTTGCTGGATCACCAATTACCCACGGATTAGTTGATTTACCTTCTCCCAAAGCAACTGTTTGTCCATTGTTAATATAACTAAAACGTGGTGTTAACGCTGGGAAATCAAAACGATGCACCGTTTCAGATGAATTATTTTCAAGATAAGCCAAATGATTAGCGTGTTTAATTTCATAGTTAGTACTATCGTGTTTCCAAGAATATTTACTGTTAAATCCCGTTATCCAAGCGGTGCGATTACTGCTTAATTCATATTTATCTCCTTTCTTACTATGGCTCAAGACTTCAGCATCAGCATCTTTCGCTTTTGGATATTGAGCATCTTTACTCTCAGCGAAACGAATCTTCAGGGTTGTTTGGTAATCATCTGCGTAATACAACATCTTTTGGTTATCAACAATGAAATAATAATCACGACTCCACGTATCGGGATACATATTGGAAGCATAGACACGTGTAATGATATACATACCAGACGGCGTAATCGTATTATCATTAAATAATGCTAAACGAATCGTACCGCCACTACTATCCTTAGCCGCATTATACAAATATATTCGACCATCATTATCTTGCCCCGGGAAATACTCAACAAGTCTACCATTAACTGTTGTCGTTGGTCGGTTTACTTGATATTCTGAAAACGGATAATTTGCTGATGTTACGTCATATGTGAATGGGTAATATTGTAAATACACGGTTTCAACACGATAAGTTTCACCAGCAGTTGCAGCTTTTTGTTCAAAAGAGAAAGTCACATAGGGACGATTTGTCATTCCCCCTGTACTGGTAACCAAACTTGTTCCCGAATCAGGTGTAGCGGTAATCATACCACGATTAGAATGCTTCTCGTCAGTAGATAGATTAATGGGGTTTTCTTCAGCATAAACCATACCAAAACAACTATCGTGTGTTAGAACAATATAATATTCACCAACATTTCCCAAAACATCAGTAACACGGAAATAATAGGTACCCTCTTGGTTTAAAACTAGATAACCATTGTTAATATCGGTTTGTGCAACATCACGGTAAAGATCTCCAGACACACTCCATTCAACACGTGCTAATGGTATCTTAATTGATTGCTTGTTTTCAGTCATCACGCCCGAATTTCCCAAACTAGCAAAAATTGGTTGATACATTGTACCGCCAAAGGGATTGTTTTCTTGGCTTCGTTTGATTAATTTATTTTTACCAAAACCAATTTTAATTCCATCATCATCAAAACTAATAGTATTAGAAACTGAAGTTGGCTGACTACCACTTTGAATAAATGTTGGTGTACTATTATCAATAATCAAAACATATGGCGTTTCGTTACCAACTTCATCAATCAAATTAAAACGATATAATCCAGCCATTGAAAACTTCTCCGATACCGTCCAACCACTCTCAGTCAACTTTGGAACCAAACTATTGGAAATTGAAATTGTTTTAGCAAATGAATACGCACTATACAAATCCGTAACTTTCGTTGATGGGAAATATGCATAATTTATTGCTAGGTTTGGATCAGCTACTGTTTTATCCGAAACCATTTCGTAAAATTCATAATCGACACTAGCAAAATTAATTCCACTACTTTTACGATTCCAAGTTAAAGACACATCTCCTGCCCCAACAATTGCAACATTATCTGGCAATGTATGATTTACGTCAGCTAATGACTTTGCTTGAGTATTAGCTCTAATTCCAGTTGCCTGAGTATCATCAACGACAATGTTAAAAATTGTTGTTGATTTACCGTGAGCACCATATTTAATGGTTAAACGATATTGACCTGGAATTAAACTAAATTCAAACGTACCATCTTCTTGCATTGTAATGTTTTGATCAACATAAGTATATTTACCAAATTCCGCATACGCTAGAGTAACCATTGGTAAAACTTCAAATTTACCTAAAGTTGTTTTTCCATCATAACTTAAGCGAACCTGATTACCTGCGATATGCAAATCCTTATTGATTTCCAATTCACCCGCATAGTATTTTTTAGTCTCATTATTAGCGGTAACTTCAAACGCGATATTCGCTGAATTTGTAATTTCAAAATAGAAAGTCTGTTGACATATTTCATTATTAACTTTGAAATAGATCACAACCAAGTATTGTCCGGCATCTTCAAACGGAGCACCAACTTCCAAAGTTTTACTAGTCCATTCACTGGTGTGTCCCGTGCCGTAAAACGGACGGAAAGCCACTGTCGACAAGACCACAGCTTTTTCACCATTAACACCTGTTCCAGTAGCGTGTGCGACGTTACCTGACATTTTAACGGGTGGAAAGTTGGTTCTTACTGGCTGAATTGTTCCACTAGATGTAATGTAATTAGCTAAATCATTAGAATATTTCAAAGCATCCGTTACACGCATATGAGTGTAATCGACGACCGAACTGCTTTTATCAGCCGTTAAATTAGCACTACGTACCCACGCAGAAATATCACTACTAATATTTGCATTAGCACTATCGTAAAATGGCAATGGCCCATTATACTTTTCAGAAGCGTGTTGTCCACCATAATACGCTTGGAAACCAAGAATATTCAAAACACTTGCATAGGGTTGATAACGCTTTAAAGTAACGTAACCATTATCAACGCCACGTAAATTAAAACTTTGTCGGTTATTATATAAATAATCACTGTAGTACCGCAAAGTCGAAACCATCTGATATTCGCCGATGTTGTAGAATTTTAACTCACGTTCTTCATATCTTTCAGGATTCTCATAATACTTAGTTGAAGTTGCGATTTTAACATCAAAAAATGAAGCACGATAATTAACTACCGGATATTCGCTTTCGTATGAGTAATTATAAATTTCATTATTACCGGGTACGCGGTTATTGGTATTGAAACGCGGAAAATTAATGTAATTGGCTTTATTAACAATAATGAATGTAAATGATACATCAATCGGTGTATAAACACCATCAGCTGTTGATACCATTTGTTTAAATGAAATTTCATAAACACCTTGATCACGGAACATACCACGCAAGGCTTTTGTATTGTACGCCACTGCCCCAATACTATAGGAAGTATATTGATGTTCGTTCTGATTAAATACCAGTTGTCCCAACTGTACATTAGATTGATTATTTACTGTCAAACTATTATTATCACGATTTACAATATACAATAAATTACCATTAGCATCACAAAGTTCAGTGCGCCCATTTCCAATGGTTTTAGCTTCAGTTAATTGATTAGTTATCGCATCGTACATATATAAATATTCAGCATTAGTGTTTTTGATTTCAACAATATAACCTTCCATAGCGGTACTACTTGGAGCAAAAATCACATTCAATAAAGCCGTGGTTTTATCTGTATCATAAATCACTCCCGACATTGTGGTAAGCGTACTACTCGGAACACCTCGATAAACATTTTCTTCCGCATAAGTATTATCAACTGTATGAAGATTAACACCATTTTGAAAAGCAACGCCATCGCGTTTAATACTCAAATTAGTTGGCATCTCTTCAATGTTAGTTAACTCAAACAAAACGATGTCATCATAATTAAATGGATCCAGCATTACCACCGGAATCTCCAAACTGTTTCCTAACCCCTTAGCAATCGAACGCATATCAACATTAGAAAAAACTGGATATGGCTCGGACGTACGATAAGTAGACTGAAGATTACGATATGAACGATTACTAATTGGTTTAGCGTTTAAGAATTCGGTTAAGATACCACGCTCATAACGTTCGGTAGTTAGTGTCAATTTAGCACGTTGTCCTAACTCAGTTGTTCCGGTATCAGCCGCACTAAATGAAATTTTTTCATATAAATCATCAAACGTTGGAATATAATTTGGATCGATTGTTGAAGATTCCGCCACTGCGCTAGAAAAAGTATCACGGAAATTATAAAGCAAGCTTGCCCCGAATAAAGCCAGCACGACCGTTACGCTCAAGATAGTCAGCGCAATAATTCTACCACGGCTATACTTCATTCGTATTCCCCCAACATAGTATGTTTAATTATAAGTTTTATATTTGGTATCGTCAATCAAAACACAATGGCTTACCATTCAAATAAATCTTTGCGTTGTGCGTTATTCACACGACGGATAACAATGTCATTACGACGATGAATATCATAATAAATTGCCGCTTCATCAAAGAACTTACCGGGAATATAGATATCTGGTGTCGGTAATAATTTAATTACCCCCTTATTAATACATTGATAAAATAATGTTACTTTACTACGCAAAGGATGGAATGTGAAGCAATAGATAAAGATATTACCAGGAATAATATCTAGTAATTCGTTCGGTGGTAATAACGGACGACTAGCGGTATTGGTTGCAGTTGATTTGCTACCACCTTCAGCATCATTTTTAGCTGCCTTACCAGTATTACGACTAACTGTAGTACTTTCCGTCGTAACTTCCATATCCCCCATCAAGTCCGAGAACATCTTACGCGTATCAGTATCATTAACACCGACAAAAACCTGATGGTTACAGTTATTACGCACAGTAACTGCAGTTTCTGCACCATATGTTGTTTCCAATTGCTTATAATCCTGCAAAACCAATGTAAAGAAAATCAAACGTGAACGCGAAACGGTAATAACGGTAGCAAAATCATTAATCTTTGGCATATTACCAAACTCATCAAGAATGAAATAGGTTGGCCACGGTAATTTACCACCACGTTCATTGGCACTAGCAACTAATGATTTATACAACTGTGAAATACACAAAGTGGCTAATGGATGACGAACCTTAATTTGATCAGGAATAATCAAGAAGAAAGCAGTTGGCTTTTTCGCAAAATCTTCAAATTTAATATCGGTACCACTGGTAATATAACAAATACCCTTATCGTTAAACATCGACAATTTTTGTGTTGCGATACCGAAGAAGTTACGCATCGTGTTTTCTGCGTTAGCAGTAACAGTTTGCGCCAACGAAGCAGCTACCGATAAGACATCACGACCCTCAAAATAATTTTTAATTGTTTTAAACATTGCTTGCGGATCATTATCACGAATTGATAAAATTTTGAAAATATTATAGAAATTAAACTTCTCACGTGTCATTCCCAAATTTGGATTCAAACTATCTTCTAACATGGCCATTGCTGTACCCTGAATTAAATCACGAGCCCCCTGCTCCCAACTTGGATCTTTCTCATTTTCTATTGGACAGATTGCCGAACAAATATCTTTAATATCAGCTTCAGCATCAGAAATTAACTGTTGACGTAAAGTACGCATTTCATTTTCTGCCATTTCTTTACTAGGAAACGCAATGCCATTAAAAGCATACCAAACTGGTGGATAAGTACTAGCAATCACACGTAATCCTAATTTAGCAGGATTTGCGTTTTCATAACGTTGAATTTCACGTTCTAGATGCTGTGCTCGTTGAAACATATCCCAAGGTTTTTCAAAAGGATTCCATCGTGAACTACGAATTGGATCATTTAAATTAAACACCTGGACGTCATAACCTTGATGACGCAAACTTTCTGCCATTGAACGATAAATTTCTCCCTTGGGGTCGGTAATAACTAGATTAGGTTTTTGATTAGAAAACCCCAATGTATAAATAAATGGGAAAACATAACCTTGTGTTTTTGCCGCACCAGTTGTACCTAAAACAATCGAATGATAATCCTTGGGAATCATATTGATATGAATATCATTACCAATTAATTCAAAACGAGCTAACGGACCTGTTTTCTTTAAACTTGATAATTGCGAAGCACGCGTGTAAATATAGATTCGGTCACGTTCTGCCGGCGTCATCCAACGGTTAGAATAATATTGCGAAACCCCACTTTTCTTTTTTCCATTTTTGCCATCTGCATCCAGAAACTTAAACAAAAAGAATGCCAGCAAGCATAAAGGAATCAGCATCATTCCTGTTTGAAAAATTGTATCATTAATTGCTGCAAAACTAAATAAATCGCGATTATTCATAAAGTTGCAAATCATTAATAATCCAACAAAACTAGCACCCAAGGCTCCGATAATAATGAATGCCCACTTCCCCAATTTCTGCATACTAATATAATAATTGAAAATTGCTTAATTAGGCAACTTGATTTTTGTAACGTTTGCTAATAATGTCAGTAATAAATCCACCTTCAAAGAACGACGTGCATCTGACTGTTTTTCTGCTCCCAACATATGCCACTGACTAACATTTGTTAATGTATCACTAAAAAAGACAAATTCAGCAAATCGCATTTTTAAACGTTCACTGGCTGCTGCAAATCCTGCACATTCCATTTCAACTACAACTGCCCCCTGCTCGCGACGTTTAACACAGCGCGCATTAGTCTCTCGATACATACCATCAGTCGTCCACGTAACTCCACGCACAACTGGTATTCCGTCACTTTGTAATAATTGTTCCAACCAAGTAGTTAATTGTTTATCGGTTGCAACATAAGTTGACGCTGGTAAATAATGATAACTCGCCCCTTCATCACGAATAGCCTTCTCTATCAACACACAAGCATCATTCGAAATATTATCATCCAATTGTCCCGCCGTACCATAAGCAATGACATTTTTGATACCTAAATATTTCAATTCTTCCATCACAGCAACTGCTACTGGACTTCCAACTGTCATAAAAACAATTAAACATTGATTGCGATATTGATAGATTGGAGTTTTTCCTGAACGTCCATAAACATAATACAATAAGTGACAATCACGTAAAACCGGTTCTAATATTCCATTATCAATATTTTCACACAAGAAAGTACAAATTGCCGTTTTAATTGACGGATTTAAATTAAACTTCTTACCATCGTGCATTGCCGCTGGCGTAATAATCGGTTCATCATCAAAAAAATCGGTAATTGGTGGCAACTCGTTCATTATAAAATTTCCACATTCTTTTTATAGATACGCGTAAATTCCTTACTTAATTTACGTAATTGGAAAATTTCAGTTTTAGCTGCATCAACGTCAACTTTAGCTTTTTTCATATCAGTTTCCGTAATCAATTTAATAATTACACTATCCCCTAATACGTCACAAGAAATATCCTTAACAATTTTTTGGTTACGGACATTAATGGTATTAGCCATTGCTTCAATCATTGCCAATTTACGGACAGCCATTAAATCTTCTTCATCCATTAAATCTTTATACTTAACCCATTCTGATAACATAAAGTCATCCCAGTTACGACAACTTGCCACGAACGCTGCCATCACAATTTCTTTATGGCTTAAACCATAAAGGTTAGCATTCAAAATCGCATAGTAGGTAATCTTATCAAAATTTTGTTTATTAATGTTTGAACCCAAATTATATAACAAAGTTGCAGTTTTTAAAATTCGTGTAAACACACGCGGTAATTTATGCAGGACCTTTAATTGCATATACAAGGTACTAGCCAATAAGTATTGATATTTAGCGTTTTCTAAATCTAAATTATTAGCCCACAAAATTGTTTCAACACTATTTAAACAAACATCATTGATTGGACGTTCATCTTCTTGCATTGTTAAACGGTGAGCAATTCCAATATTACGCCCATTACGGTTAATGACAATTTTATTTAAATTAGTATACTCCATCACGGCTAAAGCAATTGACATACCATTCATTAAATAGCCGACACCATTTGCAGTAATTCCTTTTAACTTTGCACCACGTTCCACATCTAAGCCTTGTAAGAATGTTAAGATTTCTTGGAAATGATTTTTATCACTATTGTAATTATGATCCATATCAAATGGATATTTGGTTTTCTTACGTGACAAACGGGCAAAACCGGTGAAGATTTCGCTTGAACCAATCACAGGAATTTCTGGATCAATTTGTTGGAATGCTTCACCAGCATTTTTTAATAATTGATTAAATTCTTCTAAGTTTGTGAAGTTTGCAGCCCCCATCGGGATGGTAGCACTATTCAAAATTACACGGCGGCAATAATAAACAACACGAGTACTGGAGGTTGACACCGAAATAATTAAACCTTTAGCAATGTCAATTGTATTAACTACTGCAGTATAAAGGATATTAATTTCTTCTTCTTCAGTTAAAAGTTTAAACTCTAAATCCAAATCGGCATTAATTTCTTCCAAAAAGGAAACATAATTTTTAGCAGCAGTTAAATTTGCCGAAGCAACGCAGTGATATTTACTTACACCATTAGCAATTGCGATTTGTTTATACATTTGTAGAATGTTAATACATTCTTTAATCTTAACAGTTTTAATCAATTCACTATTTTCTTGTAAATGTTGTTCAATTCCAACATTCTCGCTGTATTCTTTTTCGACTTCAAAGTATTTACCTTCTTCAATGCGCACAATCGATAATTTGATTTGATTTGTGCCCAGTTCCATAATTGCAACTTTCATCATAGTGCGATATTAACATATTATTTTAATTTTGTATAGGGCTTACGCAAAAGTTTTTTTCTTGCTAAAATTGGTGTTTTTAGTGTAAACTACACTTTATATTGTATATGGAGAAAAAGATAATGAAGAAGTTAGGTAAAATCATCACAATCATTTTAGTAATGGCACTGTTTTTATGTCTACCTGGGATGCCAGTTGCTGTTAACGGAATCTTAAATTTAGTTCCAGCAGATGATGCAACACATTTTACAGCACCAACACAAAGCAAAGATAAATTCACATCGCAACCTGTCGACACTTATGACTTAGCTAGTTGGACTAAACCAAACAAAAATTATTTAGTCAGCCAACAAGTTACTGCAGAAAACAACAGCAGTTTTAACGAAAAATATCCATATGCGACTTTGACCAGTTCCGCACTTGATATTGCCAATCATTCACCATATGTAATTGCTACCAATACTCAAGATATGTCTGAACGTGGTTGCTACACCACTAACGCCATTACTTTACCAGCTAATGGTTATTATATCGTTGAAGTTCAATATTGCCGTACTACCAATCCTGATGCTTTCGGCACATTCTACTTATTAGATGACAACAACGTTATTTTACGAGATTTACGTTTAGATGGTAATGGTTGGCAATCTGCAACCTTTTATCTTCATACCGATGTTTTAGAAAGTGCTAGCATTACTCCTGAACTTTATTTGGGTTCACGCACCCAAAATACACTTGGTGCAATTTATTTCGACAATTTTACAGTTACCGCAGTTAACAGAGCCAATTTTGAAAGTGCGGTCTTCGATAATTTGCACCAATTAAAAATCAATCCTAAAGCATATTATGATTTCTCAAAACAAGGACAAGAATACGTTGCTGTAAGTGGTGATTTCAGTAACAGCAAATTTAATGGCGTAACATATACCAACGCCAGAAATGAAAATGCGGTTTCTACGGCTGAAATTCCTGCTTATTTAGGATTCACAGACACACAAACTAAATTCTTTTCTAAAGACGGTGATGTTGCTGCCGATGTTATGTTGTTGGCAGCAGACAGTAGCCAAGCAGCTTTAACATTAGATGGCTATACTTTTGAACCCAAACCACACGAAGTATATATGTTCCAATTTTATTCTATTGCAACAGCTGATACTGAATTCAATGGTTTCTACTTCACCATTACACCAACAAGCGGAACTGACAATCAAATCGCACAAAACATTCCCAATTTAGACGACTATCCATATTATAATGGTTGGCAATTAAATACCATCTTCTTTGTTGCTGGTCAATCGTTAAACCAAGCATACACCTTAGGTTTTTCATTAAATACAGGATCCGACAATGTCACGGGCTGGGCTTGTATTGATGAATTAAAAGTTTACAAAGTTAACGGTAGTTATGCAGTTAATAATGCTAAATCAACCGGTGTTCACGACACCAACGATTTAAATAATACTTCAGTATCTTTAAGTATTGCTAATGGTAACTTTGAATTAGGTACTGCATCTGATACAGCTTTGATTGGCACCAGCGGTTATCCTTATCCATTAAAAGCCGACGAATGGAGTACTAACAATAACAATAATGGAATCGTTAACTTACACAATACATTGTGGCACGAAAGTTTTGGTGACGGTGCCGAACGTCCTGGTAACATTAACGGATACGATGCTAACAACAATGTTTATATGATGCATAATACATCATATACAACCAACACTTTAACCAGTCCTGCCCTTTCAACCACTGCTGGTAGCACTACTTACGTTTCATTTGATGCTTTCAGCAAAACAGCAACCAAAACTAAAGCTAGCATTATTGCCGCTAGTACCGATGATAGCGGTAATTTAACCGACATCATTCATCTTGGTAAACCACTAAAAATTGAAACTAATGGTACTTGGTTACATTATGAATTTAGTATTGCTGAAGATACCTATGCTACATCACGCTCTTACTATTTACAATTTGAAATGGAAGGAATTGGTTTCACCTACATTGATAACGTACGTGCAAGTCAATTCGGAGCTCCTGATGAAACTGTAAATATTGATTTAGGTAATCCATTAACCATTGCTGGTCTTTGGAAAGCTACTGATGAAAATATTATTCCTTATGTTAATGCCGCTAACGATGGTTTAACCTTAGAAAATAATGGCGGACAAAAGACCATTATACAAAACGATTTTGCCTATAACTTAAGTGCTGATTCTTATTATGAATTAATAGTTACAACCCGCGGAACCAATGCTTATTTAGGCTTAAATGGTTACGATGGTTTATTAGAAGTTACTACTGACAAAGCTGATACTACTTTAACCTACGAATATAAACTCTATTTACAAGTTGACAAAGAAATAACCAGTACAAACTTACAAATTACCTTAGGCGATATTGATAACGGACGTAAAGATGGTAATATCTTTATTACTAAGATTGAAATAAACAGTATTGATGAAACCACTTATAATGATGCTAAAGAAGTTGCAGCAAACTCAGATTCACGTATGTTAATTTTATCACCCGCTGCAGCCACTGAAGAAACCGAAGAAACGACCGAAGAAACATCAACCGACAATAGTTTCTTTGGTGAAAATTGGTGGTATTTAATTCCAACTCTCATTACAGCAATTGCTTTATTATTAGCGATTGCAACATTTTTGTTCCACCGTATTAAATTTGATAAACACATCACCAAAAAACACACCTCTTATGCTCGTGATATGCGTCTAAAAAATCAACGCAATAAAATTGTTGCTCAAAAAGCTGCAAAAGTAGATAATGTAACAGATGATGAAGCGCAAAACAATTAACATTATTATTGTTTTCATTGTACTGCTGGTTTTAATTGGCACCGGCATTGGTATTTATTTTGTTATGCAACAAGGTCCAGCAGTTGGCAGTGTTGAAGAAGGAAAACGTTATTACTTATCTGAAATTCATCCCACTGATCTATTTAAAGGTGCACAATTCAATAGTGAAAGTTATTTTCAAATCAAGAAGGACCGTAAAACCGGCGAAATATATTTAAAGATTGATGATAGCACTACCCCAATTCCTTTTATTATTACTAAATATAAAGAAACTAATAAAAATACAATTATTGAATTTGAATACGTTCGCTATGCAGGCGACGATGGCGAAGAGACACACATTCAGCGTCTAACTGCAATTAGTACCAAAGACGAAATTCGCATTAAAAATGTTGAATCACACGATGTTCGTGTCATTCAACAAGATCCAACTCAAATTGACAAATTAGAATATACAGTAACAGTTTTAGTATTCAAATCCAACCAGGAGGGTGCATAATGCGACGTGGCGTTAAAATTGGGATTATTATTGGAACTGTTGTTTTAATTCTCATTGGCATTTCCATTCCAATTTATTTCAACTTTATTAATAAAACAGCTTATCATATTACTGGTGTTGAAAAGACTACATTCACAGTAGCAGACTTTAATGATAAATCCGAATTAGAACTTTATTCAAACGGAACATTCCACATTCAAATTATTCACAAAGAGTTTGGGCTTTCCTTTACAGGAATCGGAACTTATGAATTAGAAGAGAAAACCTATCATTTGAAATTTATTCAGGCATATGCGCGTGATAATTACGGTAATATTGTTGATTATACAAGCCAATGTAATACTTCAAGCATTGCTTGTACTCGTAATGGCAGTCGTATTAAATTTACCGACCACAAAAACCAAATCTTTTATTTTGGATAATCAATAATCTGGCAACGAGCTGGTGTTGAAACAGGCACAATAATTGTGTCTGGTAATTCACTTTCGTTACGGCAACGATTAGCAAGAATAATCGTACACGGAGCTACCCCACATTCACGCGCAATTTCAAACAATTTACCTTTTACATATTTAATTTTCACAAACATATTTATGTGTATGCGCGCGTTCACCAAATCAGTGCTGGTCATTACTGCTTTTGCTGTTTTAACGCGTTTAATCGGTTTTATTTTCCGCATATTTCTATCACGTTTATTAGGCGCAGAAATGTTGGGTGTCTATCAAATGGCACTCAACATTTTTATGATTTTGTTAACTATTATTAGTACGGGCTTGCCATTAATTCTTTCTCGTGAAGTTGCTAAAGAACCGTATCATACTGCTCGTACACGTTCCATAATGGTTGCAGGCTTATACATTGGTGTTACTACTGCGCTACTACTTTGCGTTACGGTTGTATGTGGACAACATCTGTTTGACTACATTTTCACTGATCAACGATGTTTACCAATTTTATTAATCACTTTACCCGCATTAATCGCCAGCAGTGTTTACTGCGTACTTCGTGCAATTTGGTGGGGACAAAAGAAGTTTACCTTATTAGGCTTAACCGAATTAATTGAACAAATCGCACGAGTTGTTTTTTTTGTTATCCTTCTCTGTTTTGCATCATATTTCACCAGTATGGCGCACGTTGCAGCTTGGTCTTTTTCTGGTGCGTGCGTAATTTCTGCACTAATAGTTATACTTATCTTTTGGTGCTGTCGACAGCGAAAACAAACTACAATTCATTCCTCACAGTTGATTAAACCAATCATCAAAACTGCTACACCAATTACAGGTGTACGTCTTTTTTCCAGTTTAACGATTCCGTTGATTACCATTCTATTACCACTACGTCTCGTGGCTGCTGGTTGGACCAATAGCAATGCCATAGCCCACTTGGGTATTATTAGCGGGATGACACTTCCCTTGCTGACTGTTCCTTCTACGGTGATTTCATCACTAGCTACAGCCTTGGTTCCCGAATTGGCAAATCTAATCAATCAACAACAATGGTCCGCAGTACGCCGTCAAATTCGCACTGTGTTGCGTTTTACTATCTTTATCAACTTTTGCTTTATCCCAATCTATTTAGCTCTAGGCAAACCAATTGGTAGCTTTCTATATGCTGATTTAAACAGTGGAATTTACCTTGCGCGCTCGGCTTGGGTGATGTTACCAATGTCACTTTCGCAGATTACCAATACAACTTTAAATGCAATGAATCGCGAAAACATCACCATCCGTAATTATGCTATTGGCACACTCTTTCTATTACCCATAGTTTGGTTTATGCCAGCAATAATTGGTGCTGATGCTGTATTACTTGGTATGGGTTTATCAATGACTGTGAGTACAATCTTAAATTTAATTGCCGTTCGACAAGCAACTAACTGGCGTGGTTTTGGAACAATCTTACCAACAATTATCAGTTATTTATTAATTGGTATTCCTGCTTTTATCTTAGGTTACTTTACTTTTCAACTTAATTCTACTTTACCAAACAGCGTTAATTTAATTCTATCCGGCGGTATTGTAGAATTGGCTTTCTTCGGTTTGTGTTGGGCAACTAATTTGTTTACAATCCCAATTAAGCGGCAATAAATTAATACGATGCTGACCATTGTCATTCGGGTAATTATCATTTACGTCATTACGATTATCGTAATGCGCTTAATGGGAAAACGCCAGATTGGCGAAATGGAACCATTCGAGTTAGTTATTACTTTAATTATTGCTGATTTAGCCACAATTCCGATGTCTGACCCAACCATCCCTATTTGGTATGGAATTCTCCCCTTATTAGTTATCCATATCATCCATTTTTTTGTTGTCAAATTACAATGCAAAAGCAAAACCATCCGCAATATTCTCTCTGGTTCACCAGTTATTGTGATTTCACCAACCGGAATTGACTATCAAAAATTAAAAGAACTGGATATATGCAAAGATGAACTAATGGAGTTGTTACGTAGCAAAGATGTTTTTGACATTAAAGACATTGATTATGCCATTTTAGAAAGTAGTGGCAAATTATCTGTAGTACCTAAAGGCGAAGGGAAAAAGGTGTCGCTATGAAACGATGGATTGTTACGGTTATAATTATGTTAATTATTACAGCTGCTGTAATTTGGGAACAAACTTATGTTAATCAAACCTTTATAAACCTCGAAACTAAAGTCAATGCACTAATTATATCTGTCGAAGCGTGTGGTGACGATAATGCCGACACCGACGAGAATAAAGCGCTGATTGCCGATATTGAAGCATACTGGTTGAAACACGAACAAGTACTTTGTTACTTAGTCAAACATACTGAAACTTTTCAAATTAGTGATGCTATCAGTTATGCAAAAAACTTTATTGAATTTGGTAACAAAGAAGAAGTAATGTCTGCTCTACATAAATTATCATACCTTGGCAAGGTTCACAGCTATAATATGGGAACAAGTCTTGAAAATATTATTTAGTTGCGGCCAAAATTGATTTTAAAAATTGACCAGTAAAACTATGTGGAACTTGACTAACGGCTTCTGGCGTTCCTGTTGCAATTACCTGTCCTCCACCATTGCCACCTTCAGGTCCCATATCAATGATATAATCCGCCACCTTAATAACATCAAGATTATGTTCAATCACAACCATAGTGTTTCCCGCATCAACCAAACGATTTAACACTGCAATCAGATTTTTAACATCATACGTTGACAATCCAGTTGTCGGTTCATCTAAAATATAAATTGTTTGTCCAGTCATTGGACGAGCTAATTCAGTCGCTAATTTAACACGTTGCGCTTCACCACCGGATAACTCCGTGGCTGGTTGTCCCAATTTAATATAGCCTAAACCAACGTCCTGTAGGGTTTGTAAGCGTTTCAAAATCTTCGGTTGATGTGCAAAGAATTCACACGCTTCATCAACTGTCATTTCTAAGATATCCCAAATGTTTTTTCCTTTATAACAAATTGACAATGTTTCGCGATTAAAACGTTTACCATCACAAACATCACATTTAACATAAATATCCGGTAAAAAATGCATCTCAATTTTTTTCGTACCATCACCCTCACAGTTTTCACAACGACCACCTGGTACATTAAACGAGAAACGTCCTGGTGTAAAACCGCGCTCTTTTGCATCTTTCGTTGCCGCGAATAGTTCACGAACTAACGTCCACAAACCCGTATATGTCGCTGGATTACTACGTGGAGTTCGTCCGATTGGACTTTGGTCGATTCGAATGATTTTATCAATGTAGGGCCTACCAATGCCGTTTTGTAAGCCTTGATATAATTCATAATTCACTAAACTACTCTTACCACTACCGGAAACACCAGTTACTACTGTTAAAACGCCCACGGGGAAAGCCACATCAATATTCTGCAAATTATTTGTCTTGGCATTACGCACCCAAATCATTTTATCCGTAATTGGTCGTCGTTTAGTAGGCACAACGATTTGTTCAGCTCCCGATAAAAAACGACCTGTTACCGAACGTGGACAATTAATTACATCTTGTACTGGACCTGCAACTACGATTTCGCCGCCATTAACACCTGCGTGTGGTCCGACATCAACAATAAAATCTGCACTTCGAATTGTTTCTTCATCGTGCTCCACAACTACTAAAGTATTTCCCTGATCGCGCAAATGCATTAATGCTGATAACAACTTTTGATTATCTCTTTGGTGTAAGCCAATACTTGGCTCATCCAAAATATATAACACGCCAACTAAACCTGCACCAATTTGCGTTGCTAGACGAATCCTTTGACTTTCACCACCTGATAACGAACTAGCACTGCGGGCTAATGTTAAATAATGCAACCCAACATCAACTAAGAATTGGCAACGCGCCAAAATTTCTTTAACGATTGGCTGTGCAGTAACAGCAGCTGCTCCGCTTAACTCTAGTTGACGAACAACTTGAATCATTGCTGTAATTGGTAATGCAGTTAACTCAGCGATGTTATAACCACCTACGGTAACTGCTAAAACTTCAGGCTTCAATTTTTGACGATGACAAACTGGACAGTCATCTTCGATGATCATTTTCCCCAAAGCATTGCGTACATAATCACTGGTTGTCTCACGATACCGTGTCATTGCTTCTTCTGGTGTCATATAGCGAATTGATTCAAATTGACATTGACGAATTTTTTCTGGATCCATATGTGCAACAAAGCCCAATCCGTTACAATGTTCACACGCACCAAATGGGCTATTAAATGAAAAACTACGAGGCTCTAATTCAGGAATTGAAATACCACAATCGACACAAGCCAACTTGTCCGAAAAAGTCCGTGATGCATCACCACAAACAATGGTTACTAAACCATTTGTTAACTTTAAAGCAATCTCAATACCATCAACTAAACGCGTTCGTTCATCATCTAAGGCCTTTAAACGGTCAATAACGACATTTATGTTGTGTTTTAGGTTTTTATCAAGTTTAATTTCTTCATCTAATGTCCATAGGTTTCCGTCGATTTTAATGCGTACATAGCCACTCTTACGTAATTCTTCAAACTTCTTTTCAAAGCTACCTTTTGCACCACGTACAATCGGTGCTTCAATGTGAATTTGTTGTCCAGCAAAATGTTGATAAATCTGATCGATGATTTGATCTACTGTTTGGCGTTCAACAATCTTACCACAGTGTGGACAATGTGGAATACCAATACGAGCATATAACAAACGCAAATAATCATAAATTTCCGTAACAGTTCCAACTGTAGAACGTGGATTATTATTGGTGGTTTTTTGGTCAATGGCAATTGCTGGTGAAAGTCCAGTAATTTTATCTACATCTGGTTTATGCATTTGTCCCAAAAACATACGAGCATAGGAACTTAAACTTTCCATAAAACGTCGTTGTCCTTCAGCATACAACGTTCCGAATGCTAAACTACTTTTACCACTGCCCGATACACCTGTAAAGACAACTAATTTGTTCCGAGGGATAGTAACGTTAATATTCTTTAAATTATTCTCACGCGCCCCAGTAATCTCAATCTCATCTAACATAATCTATATTATAACCCATTTTTTATACGATTTCAATCAGGTTAATTCTGATAGATTGAACGAGCTAGTTTTAAAATTTTTTGAATTGTATTATCCACTTTTTTCTTATTAATTTCAAAAATTTCACACATTTCCTGATAAGAATATCCCTTATAATAAGCATTAAAAATTGAACGTTCTAACTGATCACAATGTTCTTTTAAAACTTTATTTAAAATTTCCCATAAAACAGGATTCGGATTGATATCTGGCGCTAAACAAATTTCAACCCCGTCATCCGAAATCCATTCTTCATTTTGACGAATATAATCTAACACGTGATTACGAATTACCGTACTGGCATAAGTTTCAAATTTGGCCTTACCATTTTCTTGATAAGTCATCTTAGCCTTAATTAAACCAATTACTCCTTCTTGGAATAAATCTTCTTCATCAATTCTGAAAATACCATATTTACGAATTAACGAACGAACCACCATACGCACCAGTCGTTCATCTTTAACATCATACTCAAAATTCATTACAAGCCCCTTTGTCGGTTAACTTCATACAGAGCAATTGCTGTTGCACTACCTACATTCAAACTGTTAACTTTACCGTGCATCTGAATGGTTACAATTCCATCAACTAATTTTCGGGTTAATTGGTGAATTCCATTACCTTCACTTCCCATAACTAAGGCAACAGGTCCCTTTAAATTCACTTTAGAAATTTCCATTCCCCCTAATTCAACACCATAAATCCAAAATCCTTTATCCTTCAAACGTTGAATTTCTTGATTAATGTTAACCACTTTACAAATTTGCACGTTGGCCGCTGCCCCCTGACTAACACGCATTGCAGTATCGTTTACTGTTACACTACGGTTCTTTGGTAAAATAATTCCATCAACCCCCATACACTCAGCCGTCCGAATAATATTACCCAAGTTATGCGGATCTTCAATACCATCTAACACCAAAATCAAAGGTTGTTTACCCTGTGCATAAGCATTTTCAATCACTTCTTTCAAATCAAAGTATTGATAATTGGTCACGTATGCAACTACACCTTGGTGATTTTTAGATTTACTAATTTTATCTAATGTTGCTTTATCAACTAATTGATAAGTTACTCCAGATGCTTTAATGCGTTCAAACAAATGTTGGTCACGCATCGTCTGTGATACTAAAATTTTATCAATCGTACCATTTCCATCCAAAGCTTGATTTAAACTATTTCGTCCTTCAATTAACATTAGTATTGAATCTCCTTCATTCGTGCAATATTTAATGCGGTATTAATTTTCCCCAAATTACCGGTTAAATGCCAAAAGCCAATCAACGCTTCAATTGCTGTTGCGCGTTTGTAATTGGCCAGAGTTGCTGACTTTGGTACGTTGTTGTTATGAGCATTACGTGCACGTTTCACAATGTCTTTTTCAATCTGAGTAAAATTTGGTTCTAATTGCTGATAAATTTCACTTTGAAAATTAGCACATTCATAAGTTGTTGCGATATTATGCATTTCACCTGCTTTGCTATAGTTCGCAACATTTTCTAATAACAAGACGGCACGAATATTGTAAGACCACACTGCATCACCGACAAAAGCCAAATACAGCGGATTCAATAAACTAGCATCTTTTTCCGAGATTAAATTCATATATATAAGAATATCATTAAATATGGAACGTGTGCAATTTATTTTACAACATCGTGGTAAAGTTACCATTAATCACGAATATATGGTTGATTTAAAACCAGGACAGGCTTTGCAAATCAACTGGTTCAAAGACAACGACCTAATTGTATCTACCGCAAACCACAACGCGTATTATAACGTCAGCAATACCACCCAGATTGCACCGAACACTTATTTAATCCAAATTATCGACCAAACAGATTTACACGATTTAACGGTTAAATTTGACCGTAAGCCATACATTGTCGCCGATAATATTGTGATTGACCAACAAAATAAAACTTATCTAACTGCCGAACAAATTGACATTATGCCCGATGAAATTGTCGCCGCCCACGGTAATCGCGTTACTCGCATTCTCTTCAGCGGAGATAAAGTCGCCACCGAACACTATGTTAAAAAGACAAAATAAAAACCCGCCAATTGTAGCGGGTTTTATCAATTTTATTTATCATTACATTTCACGGCCGGCATCAAAATTTCGGTTTTGCGCTTGCTCATATAACATTTTCATTTCAGCAATTTTTGCGGCAACAACTTTTTGTGCAACTTCATCATATTTACCGTTAATAATAATATTATCAATGGTTACACTATCAATAAGTTTCGCGTTAAACAATTCGCTTAAATATTTGTTCACAACATTATTTTGATTTTGTCCACAATCCACTCCAGCGATTCTGTCTGATTGAACTCCGGCAACAATACCACCAGTTTTACCATTTGCATCCGAAAGATAAATATGACAACCAGGATAAATAGCTGTTTGAAAATAATCATCCATTTTAGAAATTTGTTCTTTATTCTGGTAATTAAATTTAATATTTACACCAGCTGATGAATATTGATACTCAGGGACCGATACCCCATATTCAACAAATGCCTTAATTCCAGGTGTAACCCCACTTTTGTTTATTTCTTCCATTTTTTCTCCTTTTTTATAGCATTTTTCGCTACTTTCTAAGCGTATCATATACAAAAAAAAACAACAACTTTTTTAAAAATAAATATTAAATTTTACATTTTTACAGTAAAAAACCCGCCGGTATTCGACGGGTTCCATAAAATTGGGTTTATGTTATTTTTTATCTTTACCGGCGTATTTACAATTCGCCATTTTGGCAAGTAAAATTAGTTTTACCGAGCCGCGTTTAGCTTTACATAATGGACACTCGTCCCAGGGTTCTGTACCAACTACACTGTAACCACAGTCCGCACAAACCCACTCCACCGCCTTTTCTTTTTTGTATAACGTTTTGTTTTTCATCTGCTCGTATAATTCGTTAAAAATTGTGCGGTGGTATTCTTCGACCTGGCGGATTTGCATAAACAATTCCGCAATTTCGGGAAACCCCTCCTCTTCTGCAGTTTCGGCAAATGCAAGATACATCGCACTTTCGTCTTTTTCGTCTAACCCCGCCAACCGCAAATTATCCATCAAATCCCACTTTTCACGGAAAGGAAATCCCCCACTAAAACTAATGTTGTCAATTTGTTTATCTTCACCCTGCTGAATGAATGTATATAACATCCGTGCGTGGTTAAATTCTTGATACACAATCTCGTCTACTACATCCGCGATGTTTTTATATTCATTATACCGCGCTCCATATTCAATAAACTCATACCGCGTACGTGCCTGACACTCGGATGCATATGCTTTCGCTAAATTTTCGTATGTTTGGCTATCTTTCAATTTCATCATTACCCCTTTTAATAAGGTAATTATTGCCAAATTTCAAATTCACAAACAAAAACGCACGTCAAAGTTGCAACATTTTGAAACTAGCGGAATAAGAACTCAAAATGCGAGTTGTTTTTTTGAACAAAGATTACAGCAATGTAATATTCAATTAGTTTCATTTTATTTGTGGATATGTTAAAGTATACGCAAGGGGTAAAATATGGAAGAGTTATTAGACACTTTTGATATCAATGGTAACTTTCTTGGAATAAAAACTAAAAGTTTTTGTCATAGTAAAACCCCTGGAGTTTATCATAAGCCTGTATGGATATGGATTATTAATAACAAAGGAGAAATTCTTGTTCAAAAACGCGCGTTAACAAAAAAAATAAGTCCTGGTAAGTGGGATACACCATCAGCTGGACATGTTGTTTCTGGCGAAGCTCCTATCCAAGGATGTGTTAGAGAAACAGAAGAAGAATTAGGAATTAAATGTAGTCCAAAAGATTTTATATTTCTAAAAGAAATTGTTAATCAACGCGGTTGGGAACTTGCTCAAGTTTATCTTCTTAAAACAAACATAAAGATTAAAGATATGACATTACAAAAAGATGAGGTTGAACAAGTTAAATGGTTAAATTATGCTAACTTTGTTAAACTTTTTTATTCAGACGAGTTTTGTGAACATGAAAAAAGTTACAAAGATTGGGTTTGTGATATCTTGAAAAATTACCAATAATTTTTGAGCGATAAAAAATGTTAACAATGTTAATTTCGCATGATGGCTCATTATGCGTGTATCTTTTTTGGGGCATTTAAACACGTGCTTGTCTATATACAAGTGGCGTCGCTTCGCTCCGCCAAAGCCAAGCACAAAAAAGTGCGTGCTTGTAAACAAGCGCACGCACTTTCCGCTAGTTTCAAAATGCGTTGACTTTACGGACGGATATTTTTTTTAAATAACAATTATTGAGTTAATCCGCCATCCTTGCCATAAAGCATTTCATCAATAAAAATCAATTTCTTTATCTCTTCGTGAACATTTTTGCGTATTTCTTTATCATACACATCTTTAACCTTCACTTGACCAACCGTTAAATCAATTCCATCTTTTTCAACTAATTTTTGTAACACAGCATCTAAAATAACATCATCAACGAATGAAATTCCCATAAAATCGACTTTTGAACCATCTTGTGAAATACCACAAACATCAACATCTTCAACACAATTACTTTCCTTAACATAGTGTTTCTTTTGTGTTGGGTCACCATATAATTCTTTCATCTTATCAATTTGTTGTTGATTTTTATAATCAAACTCCAATAAAACACCACCACACGATGCTACATATGCGTCATCCTCTTTATAACCTTCTTTAATAAAAGCACGAACCATTTCCGCTTTTACACCAGATAAAGGCTTTTGATTCTTTAAGTGCGCCTCTTGCTCAATTACTAATTTACTTTTTTTCATATTTACTCCTTTTATTTTACCAGTCTAACACAAATAAAAACAATATTCAATACTCAAATCAATAAAAAACCCGCTCAAAACGAACGGGTCCTGTAAATTTTATTGATAATTACATTCCCATTTCGGGGCCATCTATTTGCTCGGTATATCCAAATGGATGTTCATATTCCTTATCAACCACTTTATCTGTATTAAGTACCGATTGTTTTTCCTGTTTTAATTCAGGTTTTAATACAGTTTTCGTCTGGCTAATTACAGTTTTCGCTTTTTTTGTTTGTTGATTTTGTTTTACTAAACTTGCCGGAACAATCAAAGCATCTTCATAAAAAGCTTTTCTGTCTGGATAAATTGGTGTAACAGGAACACGGGGATAACAAGTTATTGAGAGTCGGTCCGCTTGTCTTGGACTATCACGCAATATATCCTCCGACTTATGATTATACTTCTTAGGTAAATGATTATCCCATTCTATAGTATCAACACTCCATTTCAGTGGTTCAACTAAATACCATTCTGTTTTAGCAAACCATTTTTTCTTAAAAACAAGATTCTTCTTCTCTGGTTGAAAACTATTGCCACAAACTTTTTCACGTGAATGAAAATTATAACCATCGCGATGACCAAAAAACCAGCGTCTATGAGCAAAGACACGTGATTCCTTCACTTTTACATAACGATTTCCGTCGTTATCAATATATTCAATACCTTTATTAAGACCTTGGTATATCTTACCAGTGCGCTTAATTTTACTAGGTGCAGGTACACTCTTGCTAGGATAATAACCTAGTTCAAACTTTACACTGCGATCATCATTCAGCCCTGGAACTTTCAAAGTTCTTCTTACCTGAGAATTTGGAGCAAGCATTTTCTTAACATCAAAACGATATCGATAAAGCCATTTATTTAAAAAATTTTCATCATGGTATACACTTTCATCAGTTCCCTCACCATGATCAAATGAACCAGCATATATGTATCTTTCATCGTAATCCTTATACAGATACTCAGTTAAATCAATTTTTTCCTCTTTCTTCATAGTTTACTCCTTATTATATTATTTCAATAATAACATATTAAAAATAAAAAATTAAGTACTTTTTCAAAATTTTCAATAAATTTATCTTTAGACAACAAAAAAACCGCACATTTCGCACGGGTTTTAATCATCAATAATAATTGATATCACATAATTCGTCCCAAATCAAGATCCTTTGGTTTATACAATTCACTTAAAAGTGTTTCCTCACGCACAAAATTGGCAATATCTTTTTCAGAATTCATATCCATTTTATCTTTAAAAACATTATTGCCCATAACAACTATCATTCCATTTCTAACAAAACTATGAATCAAAGAACTAACACAATCTGCACTAAATCTAACATCAAGGCATTTCACATTGCCATCTTCATTTTTCCATACTTTCAGATTTCTTTGATAGCCATTATATTCTTGATTAACAGCTTCGGTTTGTTCTTTTGTATTACAAATCAATTGAAAATTAATCCAATTTTCATTATTAGCACCAAAATTTGGTTTTCCCGCCACGGCTACAACACCCATCATATGATATATTTTAACACTATTATTTGAATTTATTTCTTTACTATCCATCTTAGTTTCTCCTTTTAAACTATTAAAAGTTTATCATAATACACAAATTGACACAAAAAAAAACCGCTCAAATTGAGCGGGTTTTTAATGGAACTTGCGTTTACCTAGATTGTCGGGCCGTCTCCAGCCAGATAGTTTCGGCGTTTATGGTCTTAACTGCTGTGTTCGGAATGGGAACAGGTGTTACCCCATAGCAATAAACGCAAGTAATGGACGTGAACTTGACACGCATTCACTGCAAATTGTAAGGCAAAACGTTCTGTAAACGCTTGCTCCAAAAGAACAAGCCCTCGACCTATTAGTATCACTCAGCTAAACACATTACTATGCTTACACACGTGACCTATCAACCTTGTTGTCTACAAGGGGTCTTACATAATTGAGATATCTCATCTTGGGGCAGGTTTCACGCTTAGATGCTTTCAGCATTTATCCTATCCGCACATCGCTACCCAGCTATGCAGTTGGCACTACAACTGGTGCACGATCGGTGCGTCCAACCCGGTCCTTTCGTACTAAGGTCAGATCCCCTCAAATATCTTACGCCCACGATGGATAGGGACCAAACTGTCTCACGACGTTTTGAACCCAACTCGCGTACCACTTTAATCGGCGAACAGCCGAACCCTTGGGACCTTCTACAGCCCCAGGATGTGATGAGTCGACATCGAGGTGCCAAACTCCCCCGTCGCTGTGAACGCTTGGGAGGAATCAGCCTGTTATCCCCGAGGTAACTTTTATCCGTTAAGCGACGGCAATTCCATACTCTACCGCCGGATCACTATATCCTACTTTCGTAACTGCTTGACTTGTAGGTCTTGCAGTAAAGCTCCCTTATACTATTGCGCTCTACGCATGGTTTCCAACCATGCTGAGGGAACCTTTGAACGCCTCCGTTACATTTTAGGAGGCGACCGCCCCAGTCAAACTGTCCAGCACACACTGTCCACCACCCGGATCACGGCATGGTGTTAGAATCGGGGAAAAGTCAGGGTGGTATCCCAACGGCCGCTCCATGATGGCCAAAGCCACCACTTCAAAGCGTCCCACCTATCCTGTGCAAACTTTTCCCCAAAACAATATGAACTTACAGTAAAGCTCTACGGGGTCTTTCCGTCCAGTCGCGGGTAATACGCATCTTCACGTATACTTCAATTTCGCCGGGTCCCCTGTCGAGACAGTGCCCAAGTCATTACACCATTCATGCGGGTCGGAATTTACCCGACAAGGAATTTCGCTACCTTAGGACCGTTATAGTTACGGCCGCCGTTCACTGGGGCTTCAATTCAATGCTTCGCTTGCGCTAACAAATCGTCTTAACCTTCCAGCACCGGGCAGGTGTCAGCCCATATACTTCCACTTGCGTGTTTGCATAGACCTGTGTTTTTGGTAAACAGTTGCTTGGGCCATTTCACTGCGACCTACTAACTTAATAGCAGGCACCACTTATCCCGAAGTTATGTGGTCAATTTGCCGAGTTCCTTAACAAGGGTTATCCCGTCCGTCTTATGATTCTCTCATCACGCACCTGTGTCGGTTTGCGGTACAGGCACCTTCATACCCCTTAGCAGATTTTCTCGCCAGTGTGAATTCGTGGATTTCCTTACTAAATTTCATTACCGATTTAACTCATCGTTTGATAACCGGGCGTACTTCACTACCCAATCCGACTTGTTATTTCGCCCGAGATTTCCATCCCTCGGGTTCCACTATCCTCCTGTGTCCCTGCATCGGTCTTAGTCGTATGACGGTGGTGCTGGAATATCTACCAGCTGTCCATCGGTTACGCCTTTCGGCCTCACCTTAGGTCCTGACTAACCCTGGGGGGACGAACCTTCCCCAGGAAACCTTGCGTATTCGACGGTGAAGATTCTCACTTCACTCTCGCTACTCATGCCGGCATTCTCTCTTGTTTGCAGTCCATGACTCCTTACGGTATCACTTCAGCCCGCAAACATTGCTCCTCTACCACTCAACCTTACGGTTGAATCCTAAGCTTCGGTAATGTGTTTAAGCCCCGGAAATCTTCGGCGCACAACCACTCGACCAGTGAGCTATTACGCACTCTTTAAATGAGTGGCTGCTTCTAAGCCAACGTCCTGGCTGTTTTTGTGATTGCACATCCTTTACCACTTAACACATATTTAGGGACCTTAGCTGTAGATCTGGGCTGTTTCCCTTTTGGCAATGGAACTTATCTCTCACTGCCTGACTGCTACACGCATTTGATCGGTATTCGGAGTTTGATAAGGTTCAGTAGATTGTGACACCCCCTAGCCTATTCAGTGCTCTACCCCCGATAAAAGATCGTGTAACGTAACTCCTAAAAGTATTTCGAGGAGAACCAGCTATAACCCAGTTCGATTACAATTTCCGCGCTTGCCACAAGTCATCACCGACTGTTTCAACAGGCGTGTGTTCGGACCTCCATAGCGTGTTACCGCTACTTCATCCTGCTCATGGCAAGATCACTGGGTTTCGGGTCTACGTAACGCTACTATATTTCGCCCTATTCAGACTCGCTTTCGCTACGGCTCTGTGTCTTAAACACTTAACCTTGCAACGCAACGTAACTCGCCGGCCCGTTCTACAAAAAGTACGAGGTCAGCCACATAAGGGCCTTCCTCTGCTTGTAAGCATACAGTTTCAGATTCTATTTCACTCCCCTCCCGGGGTTCTTTTCACCTTTCCCTCACGGTACTATACGCTATCGGTCAATTGGTCGTATTTAGCCTTAGGAGATGGACCTCCCGCATTCACACCGGATTTCACGTGTCCTGTGCTACTCTGGATACTGCTCGGTGCTCTTCAATTTCGACTACGTGACTATCACACTATTTTGTCTACCTTTCAAGGTAAGTTCGTCTATCGTTAAGCAATCCTAAATGCAGTCCTAACCCTTTCAAGGTTACCCCCGAAAGTTTGGGCTCTTCCGCGTTCGCTCGCCACTACTGACGGAATCATTTTTTTATTTTCTTTTCCTCTACTTACTAAGATGTTTCGGTTCAGTAGGTTCCCCTCACTGCAACTATGAATTCATTGCAGGATACTTGAGCATTACCTCAAGTGAGTTTCCTCATTCGGCAATCCACGGATCACAAGTTATTTACACTTACCCGTGGCTTATCGCAGTTAATCACGGCCTTCATCGGCGCCAATTACCAAGGCATCCACTATACGCTCTTAATAGCTTGATCTTAAATTTGATACATGTTTTTGGATTCCTAAGAATTTACAGAATTTGCATGAGTTTTTGTTAATTTAACTCAGCGTAATTGTAGTTTAATGGTTTAAAAATTAAATACGTATTACACTCTATCATTCAGATATTTGTTTTACTCTTACAATATGCAGTTGTCAATGTTCACTTACCGCCTGCGGGGTTTTCCGCAAACAGTAACCATACTATAACTAATTATTAATACCCTGTCAAGGGTTTTTTTGAATTTTATCGAAAATTTTTTACATTTTTTTAATCGCATTTTTCTTGCTTTTTTAACTTATATCTACCTATAATAATTGGATGAGAAAATTAATTCAAAATTTTACTAATAAACACCCACGGCTAGCTGAAATTATGCGTTTTTTAATCGTTGGCGGTTTAGCAACTATTATTGACTATCTTGCAATGGGCATTACATTATATTGTTTCGCACCTTATCTGTACCCGCATTTTTATAACGTTTGGATTGGCAAACAATCCCCCTCTACTCTTGCTACAGTTATTGGCACTGGAATTGGTTTTATTGCCGGTTTAATCTTTAACTATATTTTTTCAATTATCTTTGTTTTCCACGAAAAGGGTCAATCACGTTCTGCAAAAGGATTCTTCTTATTTACCATACTTTCACTCGGCGGATTGTTAATCCATATTATAGGTATGTATTTAGGTTACGACCTTTTACACATCAACGAATGGATTGTAAAAACATTCTTTACCTTAGTTGTATTAGTTTATAACTACATTACTCGTAAAATTTTCATATTCAAAGCCAGTGTCAAATCTCCAAATATCATAGAAAACAATACACAAAAATCGCAAGAAATTTGACAGTCAAGTTTGGCTATATTATAATTAAAGTATGACAAAAAAGACTCCAATTTTATACCTGATCGTTCCTTGTTACAATGAAGAACAAGTCTTGCCAGATTCTGCCGAACGTCTTAAAGACAAGATGCAAACTTTAATTGCCAACAAGAAGATTGCTGACAACAGCCGCATCTTATTCGTTGATGATGGCTCAGAAGACAAAACATACCAAATTATTACTGACTTACACAATTCAAATCCTTTATTTGCTGGCGTAAAATTAAGTCACAATCGTGGTCAACAAAATGCACAGATGGCTGGATTATCAATAGCACGCGAAGTTGCCGATGCTACTATCACAATTGATGCAGATTTACAAGATGACATTAACGCAATCGACAAGATGTTAGATGAATACGTAAATGGTGCCGAAATTGTTTACGGTGTTCGTTCAACACGTAAAAAGGATACAATTTTTAAACGAATGACAGCTCACGCATTTTATAAATTAATGATTAAAATGGGTGTCGATATTGTTTATGATCATTCAGAATTCCGTTTAATGAGTAAAACAGCAGTTGATGCTTTATTTGAATATCAAGAACGAAATTTATTCATTCGTGGAGTTGTTCCACAACTTGGTTTCAAGACCGCTAAAGTTACTTATCCACGTGCCGAACGCAAAGCAGGTAAAACCAAATACTCAGCTTCTAAACTATTATCCATTGCTTTAAATGGCATTGCATCGTGCAGTACCAAACCGTTATCAATGATTTGGTGGACGGGATTTTGGTTAAACTTACTTAGCTTGGCTGGATTAATCACTACTATTATTTTAATGTTCACAATTAAACTACATTTCATATGGCCAATCTTGTGCACTATCGCCTGGTCAGCAAGTTTAATTTTACTGGCATTAGGCATTATTGGCTTCTATTTAGGAAAAACCTATGTAGAAACGAAACATCGCCCACATTACATTATTGAAGAAGTACTAAACTAAAGGAGCTGCAATGACTGAACATACTAATGTTATCACCCCTGCATCTAATGATGCTAAAAATTCTCAAACACGTCCGCTTAATATATGGGCAGTTTATGGTATCTGTCTTCTAATTTCTACAATCTTTTATTTCATTTTCGGTTTTAATTCACCGGTTTACACCTTCAATTCAGATCACGACTACAATTGGTTTATCACAATGGGACACGGCTTAGTAGGCGGTCAACTTCCCTATCGTGATTTATTCGACCACAAAGGACCAATCGTTTATTTCGTAACAGCATTTTGCTGTTTATTTAAAAATCCCAACATTGTAATGCTATTTATTGAAATTATTTGCTTAAGTTTATTTTTCTTCTTTGCTTATCGCATTGCAAAAAAACGTTTAAATACATTTTTTAGTTTACTTACAATTTTAATTTTAGCACTAGCTGTTTTCACCAGTTGGTGCCGTTTATTTAGTGCAGACGCAATTGAAGAATTATTTTTACCTATTTATGCTTACTTCTTATTATGTTGGTTAGAGTTTTTACTTGAAAAGCACACTTGGAATTGGACACGTGCCATATGTCTCGGTTTATGTTTTGGAATTATATTTTGGTCAAAATATACACTTTTCTATTTTATGCTGGTGCCAATGCTAATCTGGCTTATTATAAGTTTACGTGCTCGTCAATATCGCATCATTGTACTCAATCTAATTATGATGTTTGTCGGAGTTATTATAATCACAATACCGAATATTGCGTTTTTTGCGGCAAATAATGCACTTTCTGACTTAATTTACGTTTATTTTATTGTTAATCTCACATCCTATGGATCAGCAAATCCACTTATGATTTTAACTACGGCTGGACTTTTCTTTGTTATTGGTCCATTGATTTTATTTTTAATAATTTGGGGTGTAATTCGTTTTGCAATTCGATACTGGCACAAACGCACAGGTTGGTTACTATTAATTGCATTTGTAATTAACTGGGCATTATTAGTCTTCACCTCCAAAGAAATTACATATTATTTCATCGGATTAGTTCCCTATTCCATTTTAGGTGCAACTGATATTTTATCACTAATTAGTAATAAGTTAATTTTAACCAAACATCGCAGATGGCTCTATACCGCAATTACGGTAGTTTGTATTATTATTTGTCTGCCATTTTCAACCTTAATTCAAGAGCTAGGACGTGGACGAGAAACATATACTCCATTGGTTATCGCTGATGTAATTCACGAATATGAATCGACACACAACACAGCTGCTACTTTGTATTGTTACAAAATTGGCGACTTTGGTTTCTATAATGCCGCTGGAATTATCCCAAATAATTACTACTTTTGTAACAATCTTTTCACTGAAGATGATTATCCAGAAATGTATCAGTGCATACACGACTATGTAACCAATCAAACCAGTGATTTCATTATTACAAAACTTGACGTATGGAATAACGAGCAAGACTTTTTATCGATGTATTATAAACAATATAACGATACGATTTATCATTACCACCAGCTTCACTATTTCTTTTATCGTGAACACGATTTCGTTTTATTAATTAAAAAATAATCATTTTGAGTTATTATGACAACAAAAAGACGGCGTAAGCCGTCTTTTTTAACCACTACAAATTTTGCTTCCGTGGTGATCCGCCCGAGGCTCGAACTCGGGACAACATCATTAAAAGTGATGTGCTCTACCAACTGAGCTAGCGGACCATATTTAATATATTAACACAAAGGTTTTACACTGTCAACTTTTATTAACTAAGAAAATATTATTAAGCATTCAATGGATTCAGTAAATTTGCAATTTTACGACGCAATTCATCAATATTACAATTATCCGTATATTGATAATCTAGAACCGGAATTCCACTGTTACGCAGAATTTCCTTTGACACAGTTTTAATACGATTAACACGCTCTAAATTAATAATTGACATATCAAATAAGTCAATTACCAACACTGGCATCAAGTCCGGTGTAAACACAACGAAATCAGCATACTGCCCCACCATATGTAAACTTTCACGTTTTGTTGGATCAAACAATTTTTCGATTGGGACATTAACATAAATAATATATTTTTCCGGCAACGCTTCCTTTAATGCCTTGTGGAAGGTTACCAAAATCGATTCATAATAAGGAACCACAGGGGCACTCTTTGGTAAAATTCGAGTTTGTTTAACTTCGCTGACTGCAGTATTTTTACGATGCGAACGCAAAAACCAAATATAAAGGCCTGCCACTAAAATAATGACAAGCGCGCAAACAATGTTAATATAAGATTCCATACGCTAATTATTTAGATTCAGTCTTAGCGGCTGCGGTTTTAGTTGCAGTTGCTTTTGGTGCTGCGGTCTTAGCAGTTGTAGTTTTAGTCGCGGTTTTAGTTGTTTTTTTTGCAGTAGTCGGTTTAGCTTTGTTAGAAGCAATCAAAGCTACTTTTTCATCTTCCGTCAAAACTTGTTTTTTCTTGTCGCTGACCTTAATTTTTTCTTTTACGCGAATACCAGCCTTACCATCCAAATCACGAATATAATACAATTTAGCACGACGAACTTTACCTTCGCGCACAACTTCGATTTTATCAATACGTGGAGAATAAACTGGGAATGTACGTTCAACACCAACACCAAAACTAATTTTACGTACGGTGAAAGTTTCACGAATACCACCATTCTTACGGGCGATAACTAAACCCTCAAAGACCTGAATACGTTCCTTGTTCCCTTCAACAATTTTAAAATACACTTTAACAGTGTCACCAACCTTAAATGGAGTGATTTCCTTGGTTTGATTTTCCTTCTCAATAAGTTCTACTAAATTCATAGTGTATATTATAAACACCTTTCAAAAATTTTGCAAGAGTTTTATTGCGAGTTAAATTCTGTTTTGCGAGAACTCACAAAGTGCCCCGCGATAAATAATTTGACCAATTCCGCGCTGTCGTAACTTTAACAACTCCATTGGACGGACGACCTTACCAAAAGCACCTTGACGAATAATACCGAACCGCTCTAAACAATGGTTAACAAACTCCGAACAATAGAAACGATTAGCTTTTCGTGAACGTACCCTCACCCGCCATTTTGACAACAAGAGCCCCCAATAATTATATTTGTATTTTTTCCGTTCTGTGTACATTGCTGTAATTATATTCTACAATTTGTGCATATTTTTCCTCGCTCACCTCAATACGAATTACCAAAGTATCGGCATACCGAAAACGACGCATTGTGCCAAATTCAACCGATTCTTTCACAAAACCTCCAAACCACGGATTATAAGTTCTTAAACGCCCAAACGAATACATCGTTTGTAAATCATCGTCAAAAGAAATTGAAGCGTGTGTATACCAATCGCCCGTCAACTTGCTAATAATGCGCGATAAAATCGTTCCCGTACGACTTAACACCACATAACAAGCTTTCATCTCTAAATATATTGTAGCCGTTTTTTCTAATATTCAAGCAACTTTTATTTAACAATACTAACCACAGTTGATTTGACGTCCACGAATAAATATGCTATGCTAAAAATAGATGTGGGCCGCTAGCTCAGTTGGTAGAGCAAGAGACTCTTAATCTTTTGGTCCAGGGTTCGAGTCCCTGGCGGCTCACCACTTATAAAACAAAAGAAAGCCCGACAATTGTTGGGCTTTCTTTATTATTTTTTTAGTATGGTACTGGAAATTACAAGGGCACAAATATTTAGTAATCAACAATCCCATCACTTAATTTCAAGTTTATAATCAATTAACTTTGTATCCAAATCGCCATTAAATTTAAATGTACCATTAAAATTACTGTGGCTGTCTAAAAGGATTGGTAACCACAATTTGTCCGTTTGAAACATTTGGTTATAAGGAATTTGGTTAATATCAAACCAACCAGGACTCATTTCTTCGGTTTCTTTGGGTTCACCATGAAACACATCGGAAGTAAAAACGTGCACACCAACCACCAAATGTTCGCCTTGGTAGATTTGATCAAAAACCAACACCCCACGTTTTTGGTATTTTAGAGGTGTTACCCCAATTTCTTCCTGCGTTTCCCGCACCATTGCCTGTTCTACCGTTTCCCCCAGTTCAACCTTACCACCGATACCATTATATTTACCGACGCCAAAACCACGTTTTTTCATCGCCAACAAAATTTGCTGTCCCCTTAACAAATATAACAAAGTTGTTTGCCGTTCAATCATTTTCATTTTTGATTATAAACTCCCCCGCTCAATTCCGCAACAAAATCACAATTTTATTCTGTAAATATCCAATTGGTTCATAAAACTCAAACGGTAAAGTACTTTCCTCAATATCATTATTAAAATATGGATGATAATAGGTACTTAAAAAGGCTGCATTTTTATCATACACATCACGATAGGCAACCACAAAATCGCATACTTGTTCACGAATCGTTTCATCAAATGAGGCAAACATTTCCGGAAAATCTTCTTCAGTAAAACTACTTTGTGCATAAAAACGCATTTCAGGAACAATGTTAGCCGCATTGTAGAAACCTGCATCTGCAATTCGATAACCAAATACAGTTGCCTTCTTTCCCATAGTTTGGTTATATTCAGCAATAATATCCGCCACGACTAGAGGTGCATATTGTTCACGTGCGCGTCCAATTTCAGGAGTATTAATTACAAACGGCCATATTGCTGCAAAGGTGACTCCTAAAAAAATTAATAAACCAATCGTTTTTATCAAATTACGCTGAATTATTACACCCACAGCATTCAACGGATGAGCCACTAATTTTACAGTGTAAACACATCCGAAACAAACATACGTGTATAACGGTAGATAATAAAATGTAAAACCAAACCAAATATAACTACAACAACAGGATATCAACAACTGTGATAAAAAGACATTAATAAATAATAACCAACCACTCTTCTTTTTCCAAAAATTGATTATAAAACACAACAATCCAAAAATAAAGAAAATAAAAAAAAGGCCACCTAAATAAAGAGTAAATGGATATATAAAACTTTTCCCAATGTCAGCCAATACTTTTCCGGAAGTGTTCCAAGAACTTCGATAGTTGCCTATATTAACAAGGAAATAAACGTCAAATAAATCTTTTAACGCACCAACTGCAACAAAATAAATAATAATTGGGATAGTAACAATTAAAAGACCACCAAACATTGTTAAAACGCTACATACCGCTGTTCTAAATTGACGTTTCTTCAAATTAATTATTAACCAAATCAACAATGCCACAACCAAGAAACCAAGCAACGTAAATTTTACCCAAAACAAAATTCCGATACAAATTCCCAATGCTAAACTACGTTGCCAAGTTGTTGGTCGTTGGTCCATTATAAAATCCAAGAAACACAACAATCCGTACGCAAAAAGTGGCAAACAGTATTCCTCTACACAAGACCCCTCAATGCCACGACAAGCGTTACTACTTAGTACCATCATCATTAACGGAACAACCAACAATGCTAACCAAGGCGACAAAAACTTACGCGCAATTTTATAACAAAAGAACAAGAACAAACTGACACAGGCAACCTCAACGCACCAAACGGCAATTTGTGCATTTGGGAACAAACTAGCAATAGCAAAAACCGCATAGGTAATTGGACCTTTATGATCAAATAAATCACGATAAGGAATCTTTCCGGCAACCCAGCCACGCCCCATCGTTAAATACCATTGGTAATCACAATGTGAGTTAAACGTATGAATTGGCGAATTCAAACCATAAAAAAACATAAACAATATTGACACAACTAAGCAGACCGCATAAACAATCCACAAATTAAATTCTTTTCGCGTTTGTTTTACATCACTTGTATCAACAGTGTTTCTCATAAATAGATATACTATAAAATATAGTGTCACCAATAAAAAGACAACAGTTTTATATTTTAATTTCTAAACAACACTACAATTTCATTTTTTCCGTAATATTTAGGTTCAAAAAACGAAAATGGTAAAGTGCTCTTTTTCAAATCATTTTCAATATATGGATGATAATAAGTTTCTAAAAATGCTCGTTGCGTATTATACGTATGGCGGTATGTAATTACAAAATCACATTTTTGCTCCCGAATTGTATTATCAAATGACTCAAACATTTCTGGAAAACCTTCTTTCGTAAAACAATTCTGTGCATAATAATATTCATCTGGAATTAAATTTGCTGCATTATAAAAGCCACAATCCACCATTCGGTAACAAAACAAAGTCGCCGGATGTGTAGACGTTTGGTTATATTCAGTAATCATATCTGCCACCACTAAAGGTGCATATTTTTCACGTTCACGACCAATTTCAGCAGTGTTGGTAACAAAAGGAACTGCCGCAAGCAAACTGAAAACAACTATAAAAAATGCAATTAAACCTTTAATTAAATGTCGCCGAATCACGACTCGCCAAGACGTTAACATATATGCAACGATGTCAACCACATAGATGGCACCTAAAATTGCATACACAAACAATGGTAAATAATAATAGAAATACCCACAGAAGAAACCTACCATTAACCAAGTCGATAATACAGCAATTAACAATAACCACCCACTTTTTTGTTTCCAATTACGAATAGCAAAATTGATTACTCCCCAAACTAGTGCCATTATATAAAAAACACCAATCTGCCAAGATATAACAAAATTCTGCCACGGATTGCTAACCGATACACCACTACCGGTTAAATAATCACCATTATAATGACTTAAATTATTCCAAAAATAAACTTTAAATAAATCATCTAGCGCGCCAACTGCAGTAAAATAAATCATAATAGGGACAGTAACAATTAAAAGACCACCTAACATTACCCAAACACTACGCATAACCGTTTTAAATTGACGTAAATTAATAATTACCCAGATTAATAACGGCACAACGAAAAATTCTAACATTGTAAATTTCACCCAGAATAAAATCCCAATACAAATTCCCAACGCTAAACTACGTTGCCAAGTCGTCGGTCTTTTATCCATTATAAAATCCAAGAAACATAACAGTCCGTACGCAAAAATTGGTAAACAGAATTCTTCGACGCAAGCACCTTCTAATCCACGACAGTAATTAGTACTTAGTATCATCATCATTAATGGTAGTACCAACAGTGATAACCACGGTGATAAAAACTTACGTGCAACCCGGTAACAAAAAAACAAGAACAAGCTAACAACCACAACTTCCACACACCAAACGGCAAATTGCGTATTGGGAAACAAACTTGCAATAGCAAAGACCGCATAAATAATTGGACCCTTTTGTTCGAACAAATCGCGATATGGAATTTTTCCAGCCATCCACCCACGCCCCATTGTTAAATACCATTGATAATCGCAATGCGAATTAAAAGTATGGATTGGCGAATTTAAACCATAAAAGAACATAAATAAAAACGACACAAACAAACAAACAACATAAACAATCCACATTTTAAATTCTCGTCGTGGTTGTTCAACGTTTAAATCTGTCGTATTTTCTTCCATCTATATAAACATTATATACTGTCTTAAGCATAAACAAAAACTTTATTTATCCATTTCTAGAGCATTTATTTCATTGTCATTCTTCGTTACATTATAATTTTTAGCCCCAACTTTACCATTTACAATTCCAGTCGGCTGAATTGTAACTTTACTCTTTTTCATTTTTTTATACTTTGGACCCACAAACCCCATTGCTTCCAATTCTCTTTTACATAAAGCAATTTCGGCTTCAGCGGTATTTTGCGAAACTAAACTGTCTTCAACCATTTTCCGTTTCTTTTTGTGTAACTTTTTAATATAATTTTCGATATGCTCTCGTCGCTTCGATTTTTTCATACTATTTATGGCTTCTTCAATTTCCAAATCAATTGCATCAAGTTTTTTCGCTAAACGTTTTTTCTGTACTGCTAATTCATCCTGATTATAATCAAGATATAAACGATAAAATTCATCTAAAGCATTGACTGCAGCAAAATCGGCACGCATTTCTTCTAAAGTTGTCTCGCTAAAGCTGGGAAAATCATCTAACTCGTAATCATCAGAATACGGATCATCCAAGTCAATTTCATCTTCATCATATACACGAAATTGCATCCAAAAATACGCCCGCAATTCTAAAATTTTCTCTTCCCGTTCGTCCATACCATATTCTATCTGATTTGAACTTAAAATTCAATACTGATTAGATAAATTTACCATTGTCAAAAAAAATCGTATCTTTAGACCTTTCATTTAAATTATTGAACAGTCCACAAATGGGATGCAAACAGTAACTTTATCTGCTTCTTCTGTTTTTGCTTCTTTGTTTCTTGCAGAGGTTTGTTCATAATAACGATTAATTCGTTTCTTCACTCTATTGATATTAAACCTTCAATATGTTTTTGCGCTGTATCTAATAAATAGTTTGAAGGTAAAGCGAGTTAGATCAATGCACTACAATCATTTGCCTTGATTGTTTGTCGTTTTGAGCGCTTTTGCCTGCTTTTTTAATTTCGCAACTTCGCTGGCCAATTTTTCGTATTTTTCTAAACTAAGATTCATTTTTTGCTTTAATAATGGAGTAATTTCGCCTTGCTGTTCGGCTTCGGCAATCAGCAATTCCCTTTCTTGGTCTAAGTTTCGCAACCTTTTTAATTTTTCTTGTAAAAGAGCATCTATCTTTAACCATTCATCACAAAACATTTTTGTCCTCCACTTTTAAAATTTCGTATTGTTCGCGATGCCAATCACCAGCAAATGAACCACTTCCGTTATACTTGAAGTCATCAAAATTTGGTGCTTTTAAGATTTCACTTTTGGGATTTCCACGGATAAAAATATTAATCGCATCCCAATTAGGCGAAATGCCACAAGTTACTTTTTTAATTGGTTGAGATGGATTTTCTTGATTATACTCTTTCACAAAAGCATTAATCCCTTGCATCGCTTTTTGGTAGATTGCTTCTCTCTGTTTGAGATTCTCATATTTTTTATTAACTTCAAAATCATTAACAACCGCATATCCCTCTTTGCGGTTAACATAGATAATACCAAATGAAATGATATTGTTATCAAAATCACGAATCACCAATGGTTGCATATCCGGATGAATAATCATTGCCCTCATAGCACCTGCCCCTGCGCCATATAGCGTGGCACAACAACTGGTTAAACACCCCATGACAAAGTTTGCTGGATCACTCTTACTTAACAACTCATAGGTAAAAACAGATGAAGTATCTTCAATTTGGTCATGCAAAATTTCCGCAGAATCACTTAATATTTGCTCACGTAACTTTTGTTCACTACGGTATTGATCCAAACTTTCAATTCGACCCTGTTTAACCGGATTCGCCAAGATGTCTTTCACCCCTGAATTAAAACGCTCGGCGTCAATTTCTTTTGCTTTATTAAAATACTTTTGACCTCCTCTATAAATATTACATTCGCCGATTACTTTCGCTAACTCTCCATCTCGTTGAGTATTTACTCCCACGAATTTATGTTGTTCAAATTCTTTGAGTAAATTTTCCATGGTTGGTACTCGCCAATGCATACGGTCAATATCATTTTCTGCAGTTTCATACACCAAAACCTTAAACCGATCTTCTTCTCTTGTTGGCATTAATTGGTTACCTGTTTGAGTCAAATCCAATTCCGTTCTAGCCTTAAACCAATCATATACCCGGCTAAGCACACCCAGATTATTTTTAATGTCCGACCAATTGGATTTATTAACGACAAATTTCATAAATGCTTCATTGTAACTATCCACTTGCATTGCTTGTAAATCCATATGCAGTCGATTTAATTCGATTTGTTTACTTTTGATGATCCCTTGTAAAAAGGTGTAAACAATATTATTCACCGGTGACATAATCGGTTTTCCCGCTTTATCTTTACCCGTCTCAACCACCGTTGATTTGGGTTCCAAGATACCAAGATTTACCGACAATGCCACTAATTCACGACAATTATCCTCACTTTTAAAGTTTTGTTCTTTAGCGAGTTCATAGACTAAATTCAAGTGTTTAAAATTAAGTCTTGGATTGTTTTTTATCATCTCAAGCATTTCTTGATTAAGTAAATCACCACAGATGTTCTTTCCTTGAAATTCCAATTTTTGAACGCCATAAAAAAACGCCTCGTCACCAATACTCGTTACACTATCCGGAATTTTAATATTTGTCAGGGATTCACAACAATAAAAAGCATAATCACCAATATTTGTTACTGTATTTGGAATTTCTATGTTTTTAAGAGACCTACATTCCCTAAAAGCATTATTACCAATACGCGTTACATTATCCGGAATTTTAATATTTGTCAGGGATTCACAATCATTAAAAGCATTATCACCAATATTTGTTACACTGTCCGGAATTTTAATGTTTGTCAGGGATTCACAACCAGAAAAAGCATAATCACCAATATTCGTTACTGTATTTGGAATTTCTATGTTTTTAAGAGAAGTACAACCATTAAAAGCAGAATTACTAATACTCGTTACACAGTCCGGAATTTTAATGTTTGTCAGGGATTCACAATAACCAAACGCCCCATTACCAATACTCGTTACTGTGTTTGGAATTTCTATGTTTTTAAGGGACCTACATCCCCAAAAAGCATTAATACCAATATTCGTTACGTCATCTGGAATTTTAATATTTGCCAGAGATTCACAATCAGCAAACGCCCCATCACCAATCCTCGTTACACTATCCGGAATTATAATGTTTGTCAGAGATGCACAATAAGAAAAAGCACTGTCGCCAATACTTGTTACTGTGTTTGGAATTTCTATGTTTTTAAGAGACTTACATCCACCAAAAGCAGAATAACCAATACTCATTACTGTGTTTGGAATTTCTATGTTTTTAAGAGACTTACATTCACTAAAAGTAGAATTACTAATACGCGTTACACTATCCGGAATTTTAATCTTTGTAAGAGATTCACAATTAGCAAACGCCCCATCACCAATACTCGTTACACTATCCGGAATTTTAATATTTGTCAGAGATTCACAATCAGCAAACGCCCCATCACCAATACTCGTTACACTATCCGGAATTTTAATGTTTGTCAGGGATTTACAACCAGAAAAAGCATAATCACCAATATTCGTTACTGTGTCTGGAATTTCTATGTTTTTAAGAGACTTACATCCACCAAAAGCAGAATAACCAATACTCATTACTGTGTTTGGAATTTCTATGTTTTTAAGAGAAGTACAACCATTAAAAGCAGTATTACTAATACGCGTTACACTATCCGGAATTTTAATCTTTGTAAGAGATTCACAATCAGCAAACGCCCCATCACCAATCCTCGTTACACTATCCGGAATTATAATGTTTGTCAGAGATGCACAATAAGAAAACGCCCTATTACCAATACTCGTTACTGTGTTTGGAATTTCTATATTTTTAAGCGACTCATAACGTCTAAAAGCCTCATTGCCAATACTCGTTACACCTTTCCAAAATTCAGTTGGATTCTTTTCAAGCAAAATGAGATCATCATCCTTCACCCCTAACAAAACACCATTTACTTTTGTCATATTAAATTTAGTGTAACATATAAAAACAAAAAAACAAATGGATACCGCAAAAAAGTTATCCACCAACTATAAAAAACATATTTTATGTTCTTTTTCGTATGTTTCAAAGTCCCTTGACCATGTGTGATTTTAATTGGGGAGTTAGGGTATGTTG
>JAEEGK010000861.1_pt1 | contig 76139 bp, 70 predicted proteins | sample 8958771 | NCBI WGS metagenome assembly JAEEGK01 (sample SAMN16246547, study PRJNA631951) | gut metagenome | biome: gut microbiome; feature: rumen; material: SC-attached | host: Bos | place: Iran: Karaj | collected 2018-10
TGTACAGCAACGAACCGATACCCTGTCTGCGATAATCCTTATCAACATAGATAGATGTTGTTGCTGTCCAGTTATAAGCTTCTCTAGAACTATATGGTCCCGCATACGCATAGCCGACGATCCTGTCATTTAACAAGCACACCATATATGGATATTTTTCTTTTGTTGTCTTTATCCTGTTTTTAAATTCTTCAACTGACGGAGCTTCATATTCAAAAGAAACAGCGGTATTCAGAACATAATATGAATATATCTCCACCAGTTTTTTAGCATCTTCGATATCAGCGTCCCTTATAAACAGTTCTCTTTCCATATTACCTCCAAAGACAATTAGTAATCACCAATACGGATATTCCTTGCTAAGATCTATCCTCATTGATACAATACCATTTTCCTCTGATAATTCCTCGTATCCCGATGTTCTTACCTATCTGTCACCAGTCTTTTTTTTATAATAATCTGACTCGGTGGTTGCATCAAAGCCATCAAGCAAATATTCGTCAGGAATGTACTTTTTATAATCAAGATCCATGTAATAATTACAGAATATCTGCTCTCCATATATTATTCTACCTTTTCCATCAGTAAGAGCGTACACAAACCCTTGATAGGAATCTGCGTTTACCGCAAGAAGCTCATAAGTATTCTCCTCTTCAACGCAGTAGTATCCTATATATTCTGTAGACTGGTATTCTTTTAATCTCTCGACCTCTTCTGCGTAGTCATCAGCAGAATAATCTACAACCAGATAGCCTAAGTACTGTGCATCCCAAGGGTTGTAATAGACCATCTTATAATCAGCGACATCCATGGAATCGGTTATTTCTGAAGGCCATATAGTTTCATCCATTCCCCATTTGGTCCACTTAGTGTCTGATTCCGCTTCGTAAGCTCCGTTTGAGAAGTTCATAAACTCATTATAGCGGGATACATCGTCATATTCTTCAATTGGAGATAGCCCCACTAAAGCAATCAGGATTCCCACAACAACAGTCATAACGATTACTCGCCAAAAAGCCGCTATAAGACCCACTATGGTAACAATCTTTATTCCACGTACAAGCTTCTTGTTTCTAGTTATTTTTTCCAAAAGTCCTGTCACATAAAGCGTGACAATTCCCATTATTACCAGAGCAATGAAGGTAATGAACAGCACTCCCTTGTTGATCTGGTTTGCTTCTTTGTTAAAGGTCTGTATTCCTATTGATAATAGTAATACCAGTACCCCTACAAAGCTGATTATCTGTACACTCTTAAGCAGTTTTCCCTTTTCTTCATTGGCGTAGTCAGCCATCTTTGTGGCAACTTCTCTTACTTCTTTATCCATCATCTCGCTTTTTCTCTCTCCTTCAATTATTTCTCTGACATCCACATCATAGAAATCCGCAATCTCAACCAATAATGAAATATCCGGTAGATTGGTTCCGTTTTCCCATCGTGATATGGTTCTTGAGCTTACATTAAAAACCTGCGCAAGCTTTTCCTGTGTCATTTGCTTTTCATGTCTTAATTCTTTTAAAAATCTGCCGGTCTTTTGTTGATCCAACTACTTTCTTTCCTCCTCTCTTTAGATAATTGAAGTATAGGAAAACTCTCCGCGCATTACCACGACACAAAGCGAGAAATGCCGTGTTTTTTGCACCGGACAAGGTGTGTCTGGCCTTCTCCCGACCACTGCCTATTTGTCTTTTTCATAATTATCCAGATTCCAGGTTATCCATCTCTTTGTTTTATCCTCATCAAATGGTGCAGGATAATGCTGCATAGTCTCAGGATCAGACATTATTTCATAAAGAGCCTCGAAATCATCAGGTGTATATTTTCTAAGCAAAAAAAGTTTTTGTTTCAATCACATGTTCTTTTGCCCTATAATCAAGTCTCAAAAGCGCCTTTCCATTGGGAAGCTCCGCTATATTATTCAAAATAAGTTCAAATCCTATTTCTTTCATCTTCTCAGTAAGAGTATCCGCTTCCATCTGATGATGTATTTCAGAAAGTCCATCAAAGGAATGAAGATACGGAGAGTCTGAAACCCATTGATTAACGTCAGTATTGGTCTGAATAACACAGGAAACATATTTCGGTGCGATATGGCAGATTGCTTTCTTAAAAGCATCATACCCGATGTATTCTATCAAAAGATTGGCTATTACCAGATCAGCACATGGCAGTTTGTCCGCTTCTTTTGCTATATCTATACATATGCACTTCAATATGTTTTTTAGATTATTGTACCGATTATTGGCTACACGGAGATACTTCTCATTGATATCAATGCCGTAAACCGTCTTATATTTTTCTCCATCAATATGTTCCAAGCCGTTTCCGCCTGCAACACCAAGAACCATCGCTGTTTCAACAGGATATTCTGCAAATTGTTTTTTCATGATGGAATTCAAAGCCTGGAGCTGCTTCACGCTATCTAAGCTCATATGTTTTTCATATGTTTCCAAACTGATTTCTTCCCACGGATTCTTAATACTCATCGCTACCTCTAGCTGGTTTAACTGAAAATGTCATTAAGCGTAGTCTTATAATTTTTCTTACTTTTCAAGATAGATAAACACGAGTTCATCTGTGATCTTTTCTTCCTTAAACTCCTTATATCCCATCTTCTTATAAAGCCTGATATTATCTATGCTCCTTGTGCTCGTAAAAAGTTCAAATCGCTTATTCGGATAATATTTTTCTATCTCAAGGAGTAGCTTTTTGCCATAGCCTTTTTTCTGATGGTCAGGATGCACCATAAGCTTACCGATGTGTACTCTGTTGTCATCTGAATGAGCGCGTACCGATCCAATGATTTTGTTGTTTTCATCAATCATTTTCAAAATGGTTCCGTTTTCAAATTGCTTCTCCACTTCGGATATCGTCTCCTTAAGCGGTGGTATGTCTTTACTTCCAAACAGCGCCGCCTCACTTTGATATGCTAAATACTGAAGCTTGAGAATTTCCGGTAAATCTGCCTTTTCTGCTCTAATAATATCGTAGTTTTCTGTCTTTTTTTCTTTTATCATGTCTTCTCCAAAGATGTCTTTTAAGAATCTATTTCTATATTGAAAACAACAGTCTCTCCACAATCGGTACACTGATATGGGCCGTTTTTGAGATTACCGCCTCTTCTAAACGCATAGATAAAAGGATATATTGCCTGCATTGCAACCATGCAAACATTATCACTGTTATCCTTATCAAGATCGCTGCCTACGAACCGAATGACATCTCCAACTTTGTATTTGGGACAATGACTTTCTACTACTGTGACTTTAACTTTGTTATCTGTATAGCCCATAAATAATCTCCTTATAATACTGTTACCTTTTACACTTTATAATTGCCAACTTGCTCTCTGATAATCGAAACAACCTCTGGCGCCAAGTTAATAACTTCATCCTGAACATTTTCTTTTACCGGTTGGAACTTGTCCGGCACAGTAAAATCAAATGTGGTTGTAAATTTCTCATCAGGAAGCTTTCCTACAATAACTTTTGTTAACACCATTGCAATAAGATAATCGCCAACTGCTGATGCATGTGCACCATCCCTGAAATATAATTCTATGTCAGATGAATTCAATGTCTCAGTCCATATTTCTCCGATGGGCGCCAGTTTTGCATCAAGCTTTATTGCAAGATTTCTATAACGACGATTCATTTCAACCTGATTCTCCGGCTTGCTCTTCTCCGCCCATGTTTCAAAGATAACCGGTATTGTGCCTACTTTTTTACATAGCTCAGCTATTTTTGAAGAATATGAAATCGTGTCTTCTTCAGGTCCCATAGGATGAGCTTGTTCTTGAATTACACAGTAATCATATTTGCCATGTAAAATATTAAATCTTTCCGAGAAATACTCCTCGTCCATATGCCATTTTAAGGATCTGCCTGAATAAGCAAGCATAAAAACTTCGCATTTCTCTCCGGAAGCATTCTCAATCATTCGTCTTGCCAGTTCAGGCATATCATTCATGTAAGTATGGCTATTGCCAATAAATAAAATTCTCATTATTATCTAACCTCTGCAATATTACGGTGTCTTCATCATAGCTCGATTATTTATAATCTCATATCCATACTTTTCATATAGTGTATGAGCATCTTTTGTAACCAATAATCCTGTATTCCATATATTCTCCATCCTTAATTATCCAAAAATACTAATGCTTACTCATCTTGAAGTAATTAGATCTATTTGATTGGTCTTCCGATTCTCATTTCTTTGCGCCACGTTGGAGCATCGCCGTCATCAGACCAATATTCTTCCATTCGAATTATCTTATCGCATTTAATATTTATAAAACTAACTACATGGCAGGATATTAAATCATCAACAGAGTGTACATGTCCAACCAAAATGATGCGGTCTCCCATTTCAACAAGCTTTTCAATTTCTCCTTTCCATGCCCCCGGATAATCGCAATTTGCCCTAATAAATTCATCAACAGTAAACTGCTCATTCGTGCAGGGCCAAATAATTACCGCATCATCGTTAAAATAAGATGAAAGGTTGTTACGGTTTTGAGTTATTATGTCGTTCCATAATGCCTGTATATCCATGCTTATCTCCATGTTATTGAAATCGTATATTCAACCTGATTTGACTTGTTTTTCAATTTATTATTTTTGAGTCAAGCTCTGCCAGTGCTTAAATTGACTCATTCTGCAATTTCCATCTTCTGAGTCAACCGCGGCCAGTACTTTTATTGACTCATTCTGCAATTTCCATCTTTTGAGTCAACCGCCGCAAGTACTTAAGTTGACTCATTCAACAATTTCCATCTTTTGAGTCAGCCGCCGCAACTACTTAAGTTGACTCATCTCTCATTTTCCATTCTTTGAGTCAACTGCCGTCTGATCAGGCGCCAGTACAAGCACGATAGCGCTCTCATTTACGCTCATATATTAGACCTGCTTACCGCAAAATACATTAGAACATCACCCTTTGATGATCATCATGATTCCGGATATTATCAAAAGAACTATCACAATCTTTTTTACTACCTTGTCATTAAGAACGCTTCCGCTCTTCATTCCGGCAAATAAACCTATAAGCATAAACGGGATAAGAATCAATGCTTTCTTAAACTCCGATACGGTAATGATTCCCAATATACTGTACAAAATAGCACGAAAAGAGTTCTCAACAATGAATACAGCGCTGATGTTGGCCTTAAACTCATCTCCGGTCTTGGTGACTCTTCCAACGTACGCCGCAAGTAGCGCCCCTACTCCATACATACCGCACAGAAGTCCCGATATGATGCCTATGATCCCCAGCAGTACTTTTGAACCTTCGGACTTAACGTCCTTAACTTCTCGAAGAAAAAGCTCTATTCCAAGCAAAATCACCACTATTCCAAAAACAGTTTTCACAAAGCCCGCATCCACATTTTTAAGTATAAGTGCACCGGGAATACTTCCGATAAGAACCAGAATCGAAAGAGGTATATAGACCCTCGCCTTTAATTTATCCCTGTTTTTCCACGTAAGAATAAGGTTGGTGGGATAACCAAGCATAAGCTCTATAGGCGAGATATTCACATTATTCGCGCCAAAAGCCAGTATCGATGTAAACACCAATGTATTTGCAAACCCGCACAATCCTTTAATAAAAAATGCAACAAGCGTCGCTAAGACCCACAACCACATATAACACCTTTAACCTGATTCAAAATTCAAACGGTTCTGTCCATGATTTCTTACTATATCTGACTTTGCCACGAGTTTTCGCAAAGCGCCTACGTCGCATACTCATCTACTCATGCAGTAGATCATTATTGCCTGCTGCACTTTGAGTAAACTTTTCTTAAATTCGTATCCCACAAAAAACTTAGAATCTATCGCATCTTCCGACACTTCTTCACCGCGATAAAAAGGCGGACAGGGATTAAGAAGCGCATTGTCATTTGCTTTTTCCATAAGCTCTTTTGTAACCTGATATCCCTCAAAATCAGCGAGCATAGTCTGCGAAAGCGAATCCGTGCACACAATGTCTTTTCCCTTGATGGCTTCATCTATATTGCCGACACGGTCAGTTCCGGGTATGCCATACTTTTCAGGACAGCACTGGACAAAAGAAAAATCGAAAGCCTTAGAAGCTTCTTTCCATGCCCTTCCGATATTTCCGTCAGCTCCTACAAAAAGATAATTCGCATCAAGGAAGTCTTTTCTTATCTTTGATAATGAATAAAGATCTGACATCATCTCACAGGGGTGATTGTCATCGGTCATCGCGTTGATAACGGGAATCTGTAAATAATCACTCATCTTATCAAGAAGCTTAATATCCTTGTGGCGCGCTACAACAGCATCGGCCCAGTTCTGCAGATAGCCGCATACATCCCTTATATCTTCCTTTTTATCAAGTGTAGCAGGGTCAAAAAGTATAGACTCTCCGCCAAGAAGGTATATGCCTTTTTCAAAAGAAATTCTGGTTCTGATGCTGTTTGCAGGAAAAAACATGACAATAGTTTTCCCGGCAAAAAAACCTTCATACTTTTCAATATGGTCAGCAATCTCAAAAATTTCTAACAATTCTTCTTTGGTGTAATCAGATAGCCTAAGAAAGGATTTCATATCAGTTTTCACTCCCACTTTTTCCATACATCCGGCTGATAGCCTAGTGTTGACTGCTTGCCATTTCTGACAACAGGCGTTTTGATAATCTGCTGATTTTCTAGGATTTTTTCAAGTTTGTCCTCATCAGCGATATACTTAATGAGCGCCAGTGTATCTTTATCCTTGGCATCAGGATTGATCATATTCTCGATGCCACCGTTAGCCTGAGCAACAGACGTAAACTCGCCCTTACTCATGCCTTTTTCCTTCATATCGATAAACTGATATTTGATGCCACGCTCTTTAAAGAAGCGCTCAGCCTTCTTGGTATCGTTGCATTTCTTGGTTCCAAAAATCTGTATATTCATAGATAACTCTCCATCAAATTAATTAGGAAAACCGGAGGAATTTCCTATTATACAAAAACAGCCTGTGTCCACCCTCTCCGAAAGATGGTCACAGGCTTGCTCTTCCGGTCTCATAATTCAAGTCTAAAGCCATTCTTAAGTTGCCGTATGCTCTACGGCTTCTTCATCCGCATCGTATATGCTGAAATTGCCACGTAATTCATTCCAAATTTTCAACAGCAATGTACCAGCCTGATTTACTGGTAATCATCCATATCATCAAGATCATGTACGTCTTCGGCGCCAAAGCCGATGTTCTGCATGCTCACAGTTCTGCGGCGAAGTCTCGCATTCTCAGAAGCGTGAAGCAGGTAGTCTTTGATCTCGCGCCCGTGCTTGATATTCTTCATTGTAATGGTCTTATCCGTTACATCCGAAGTAAAGCAGATAATGGTAGAAAGCCCGAAGATACGCTGCAGAAGTGATCTTGTGATCTCCACATCAGAAATCTTATACATGTAACAGTCATTTTCTTTTACAGTCAAAAAACCTTTAATGATCGTAAGGTCATTATCTCTAAGTTCATATTTGGTAAAAGGCCACGGAATGCCAAAGAATAAAAGTCTCTGAGATTCTCTGTAGCGAATCTCACCTTTTGCATTCATGGATTCCTGATACTGCTCCTTGTTTACAATCTTGCTCATAATCTGTCTCCTTTTTACTGATTATTCATGTCATAAAATCTTCTTGAAAGCTCCATCCGTAAACAGATATACACTTGCTCTGTCTTTTGGCAGGTAATAAAGTTTGCCATAGATGTTGGTCAAAATATCCGCATCCTCAGAGACAAGTTTTCCGCTACTTTCCTTATCAAAGACCTTATAGAGCTGTCTGTTTTTTACATAATAAAGATAATTATCTTCCGCGTTCCACATGATGTTATTACCAAGAGGATCCGCCTCAGTACTGATCTCATTCGCTACGCGGGTTGTCTCATTGTCTTTTAGATAGTATACTTCCCTGCCGGAAATAATCCAAATATTATTAAGATCATAGCTACTTACAAAGCTGTCAACGGTGGCGTTTTCGTAGAATACCTTTTCTTCTGCCTTACCGTCATCAAGTTCCATCTTATATAGCTTTCCTGAATGTGAATACATCACAGTTCTCTTTTCATTGTCAAAAGAGATCATTAGATTGGTGCACTTGGAAAAATCACACGGAAGCTCGATAGCTCCTTTGCCTTCTGTATCTATTACAAAAGCTTTTTCATCCCCATCAATTAAAAATACAATATCTTTAAGGGACTTAACATCGCAGAAAGAAGTGTTTGCAATCTGTCCATAGGGTTGCACGATAAAATCTGTGAAAACACCGGATATCTTATCTCCCGAGTACAGACAGGACGCTTTCGAAAGGTCTTTATTGCAATAATAAATTCCCTCACTTCCGCTAAACAATATCTCATCACAGGTTGTATTAATAAAACAGCTCCTAGCAGCGCCGCAGTTAAACAGCTTAACCGGTTTGCCGTCGTATTTGTATACCGTATAATCAGTTGAATCGATGTAGTAGATGAGTTTTTCATCTGAAACGCAAAGAGGAAAAACCGTGCCCTCAACTATAAGCTCTTCCTCATGCTCTCTTCCACCTACGTACATCTTGATATCATCGCCGCCATAGTACTTGGAATATGCTACAATATCGCCCTTTGGTGCGATAACAGGTGAGTCTCTCACAATATCTTTTGAAACCAATACATCCTTGCCGTTATCGGTATTAAAAACATGTAATTCTCCAAGGTCAACATTTTCCTTAGTCCCTGTAGGAATCACATAAAACACATCGCTTCCATGAGGTGCAATGTCTGCACACTGAGCATTTGGCGCAAAATCGATATCTGCTGTATCCTCATCAATATATCGGAAACCATCTGATGTAATAATAAAGGCTTTGCCCAGATCTGTGGTCTGTGTTATGACCATGCGCTCGCCCAAATAGTCGGTGTTCACGCTTCCACTTGCATTTACAAAAGCCCCTTCAACAGGAATAAGCCATTTATCATTTTTGAAGTAAAAAGGCGCTTCATCAGAGATTACAGCTGCTGCAATCTCCTCGTCGTTGTTGTTCTTGTCTTCGGTGTTTTCTTGGGCTTCGCTGGCGTTGTCGCCTTCTTCGTCACCTTTGCTGTCTTCACCGGATTCTTTGTTATTGCTTTTGCCGGCGTTGTTGCTATTGTCTTTGTTGTCGTCGTTATTGTCTTTGGCGTCCTCGGTATCGTCTTTGGCATCCTCGGTTTCTTTGGCGTAACCGTTGCCTTCATCATCCCTATCATTTTCGGAAAAATAGGATTTCCAATTGTCATAGTTTTTCTTAACGACGGATACAAGTCCCGCAATTGTAAAAAGCGCCAGAATTCCTATTAAAACTACGACAAGAACCTTGTTTTCCTTCTTGCGAGGAATATTTCCCGGTTGATAAGGCGGTATGTTAGGGTTCCGCCTGGTTGTGGGATTTCCCGGTGTTGTGGGATTCCACTGCATGTTGGGGTTTGGTATCTGGCCCGCGCTTGGGTTTGGTATCTGGCCTGCATCTGATTGATGGTCATTTATTATAGGTGCCGACGTAAAGCCTGCTCCCGGGCTTGCACTTGTCCCCGGTGTATTGTTAGTAGGTGCTCCGCAATTCGGACAAAACCTCTGATTTTCAGTAATCTTATTTCCACATATCCTGCAATACATCTATTCCCCCCTGAAATAACAAGTGTTTATGTTCAATCCCTGCCTATATTCCACTTTTCCCTGATTATAGGTAGGTTTTTCATGCCTTTCTTTCTACCTATATTCCGCGTTTTCGCATTTATAGGTAGGTTCTTAACACCTCTTTTTCCTACCCATATTCCGCTTTTTCGCGTTTATAGGTAGGTTCTTAACACCTCTTTTTTCTACCTATATTCCACTTTTTCGAGATTATAGACAGGTTTTTCATGCCTTTTTTTCTACCTATATTTCACTTTTTCGAGATTATAGGCAGGTTCATAGCACCTCTTTTTCCTACCTACATTCCGCGTTTCAATAATTATAGGCAGGTTCTCCATGCCTTTTCTTCCTGCCTACATTCCGCTTTTCAGTAATTATAAGCAGGTTCTCCATGCCTTTTCTTCCTGCCTATATTTCACATTTTCACAAATATAGGCAGGTCAAATACTATTGTCCCTCGTACTCAACACTTATTTTATCATGAGGAATAACAATCATGTTATTAAATATATAAATCCAACCAAAAAGGATAATAAGCTTGCTATAAACACAAAAGGCTCATTGCTTCCCTATACTTGCAACGCCCTGCACACGCCATACATATTATTCTAGTGCCAGCTTTGCAGCCTCTGTTGCATGAATAATAGTTGTATCATAAGTAGGAAGCACGCTGTCTTTCTCTTTAATCAGCATACCAATCTCTGTACAACCAAGGATTACACCCTCGGCGCCTCTGTCTTTCATATAAGAGATAATTCTCTGATATTCTTTTCTTGAAGAATCAAGCACTTTTCCAAGACATAGCTCATCGAAAATAACATCATTAACAAGCTCAATATCTTTTTCATCAGGAATCATAATCTCAAGTCCTGCCTTAGCAAGCCTATCTTTAATGAAATTCTGAGTCATAGTGAATTTAGTTCCAAGAAGCGCTATTTTCTTGTGACCGTCTCTCTTAATTGCATTTGCTGTAGCATCTGAGATATGAAGAATCGGGACATTTATCTTTTCTTCAATCTGGGGAACAAGCTTGTGCATTGTATTTGTGGCTATTACGATAAAGTCTGCGCCGGCTTTCTCAAGTCTTACAGCTGCATCTGCCAAGATCTTGGCATTGCCATCCCAGTTGCCGGTGCTCATATTCTCTTCAAGCTCCGCGAAATCTACGTTGTACATCATAATCTTAGAGCTGTGAAATCCGCCAAGTTTAGCGGCAGTTTCCTTGTTGAGTATCTCATAATAAGTGATGGTACTCTCCCAGCTCATTCCGCCAATAAGTCCGATAGTCTTCATAATTTTTCCTCCAACAATCCTCTGATAATTATATTCCGCCATTATAGCACGAACCAAAATGGAATAGTCTTACAATTTTGTCACTATCGTTCCAAAATCCTGCAAGCATCCATTTGCTCGCCGGTCTTGTGCAGTAAAAAAGGCGATCACGTAAACGTGACCGCCTCTTGCACATAAAAATATTCTGTAACACTCTCTATTACAGCGCCTTAGCAACATCCTCGCAGATAAGCTCGGGAGTTACTCTATTCATCTCAAGCACCTTCTGAGAAGATATGCCGTCATAGAATCTCTTCTCAAATCCGTAGTTAAGAACCTTCTTATCTCTTCCGCCAAGATATGATGCAATCTTCTGGCCAAAGCCGCCCTCGAGGATACCGTCCTCAAGTGTAACGAACACATCATGATCCTTGCAGAGCTCATCCAAAAGAGCCGTATCAACGCAAGAAGCATATCTTGGATTAATAAGAGTTGTCTTTTCACCGCTCTTTTCAGATATCTTAGAAGCAACTTCTGAACCGATATTGAAAAAATCACCAAGAGCAAGAACTGCAACCTTTGAGCCTTTCTCGCAAACCTGATATTTGCCAATATCGCTGTAATCCTTGGCAACCTCATACTTTGCGGGATTTACGCCGTCGCAGGGAACTGCGATAATTGTGGGATGGTCGTTCTGCTCGATGCTGTAATCAAGCATCGCCATAAACTCCTCGCGGTTTGTTGGTGACAGATACACAATGCCCGGAATATTAGTAAACATGCCCATTGCAGATATTCCGATATGTGTTGCATCACCCATTCCAAATATTGAAGAGGAGAAAAGAACTATCGTAGCGGCGCTGCTGTTGAGTCCAACATCCTGAGTAACCTGATCATACACACGCTGAGCAAAAGTTGCATTTGTGACAAACACAGGCTTTCCGCCATTCTTGGCAATACCTGAACTCATAGCAACCGCATGTTCCTCGGCAATTCCAACATCCACGTAGTTTTCACCCATGCGTGCTCTTACATCGGGATAGAGCCCGGCAACTCCGGGAATAGCGGCTGTCATGCATACAACAGATTTATCTTTTTCAATCTTATCAAGCATATAAGAAGCAAAGATGTCACCATAGGACTCACCATCGCCAAAGCTTACTTTTTCACCTGTCTCTCTGTTAAAAGGAATTGCATAGTGCCATTCTTCCTTGTCCTTCTCTGCTGGCGCATAGCCTTTTCCCTTCTGCGTATGAACATGGACAACAGTGGGATGATCAATGTCTTTTACCTCGGAAAAAGCCTTAATAAGGGTTTCTACATTGTTGCCCTCTTCCACATATCTGTAATCAAGACCCATAGCCTTAAAAAGATTGAGCTCGCACTTGCCGCCGCTCTTACGGAGCTGTTCAAGATTCTTGTAAAGTCCGCCGTGATTCTCAGCAATAGACTGCTCGTTATCATTCACAACTATGATAAGATTAGTATTCATCTCTCCTGCATAGTCAAGACCTTCCAATGCCTCACCGCCGCTAAGAGAACCGTCTCCGATTATGGCTACCACGTTGCCTTTTTTACCTGATACATCTCTTCCCTTGGCAAGACCTGTAGCAAGGCTTACTGAAGTTGAGGTGTGACCGATGTAGAACATGTCGTGCTCAGACTCTTTGGGGTGAGTAAAGCCGCACACATCGCCAAAATGTGCATCGTCAATGTACGCACTTGCCCTACCTGTCAGCATCTTGTGGGGATAAGTCTGATGGGCCACATCAAATACAAACTGATCCTTTGGTGACTCAAACACATAATGAAGCGCAATTGTCAGTTCTACTGCGCCGAAATTCGGTCCAAAATGACCTCCTATCTTAGTAGTTCTGTTAAAAAGAGCTTCTCTTATCTCCGCAGCAAGATCTGTAAGCTGCTCACCTGAGAGTTTTTTCACATCCTCAGGTCCTTTTATATTATTCAAAATCTTGTATTCCATCTTAACCATCCTTTCTATCTGACCTGTAATCAAAGTCATCATCGATAATTCCCTTACGTCTGATCTGTAAACCAAGTCAGTATCCATGGCCATGCATAAAAACAGCCAATATTATTTCTTTTCTCCATTCAGAAGCGGCCTAGCTATCTTTTCATTAAAAAGATCTATCAAAGGTCCCATAAAAAAAGCAGTGATTATCGTACCAATACCGGCAATCGTAGGAATCTTGGACACAGGATTTCCCGCCATAACAAACAAAACACATCCAAGTATTACACATACGATATCCGTACAGATTCTGATGTACTTAAACTTACCAAGCTTCCACTTATTCGCCATAACAATGGCAACCGCATCATAAGTAGAAACGCCAAGGTCAGCTGTCATATACAGCGCAGAGCCAAAGCAGATGACCACGATACCGATGATAAGACATATAACCCGTACGATCATTGAAGGGCTTGGAATCAGCTTCTGAAGCACTCCCAGCGTAAACTGCGTAATATAACCAAGTAAAAAGAGATTGATAAATGTTGCAATACCGATGTTATGCCTGTCAGCAACAAGACTGAAGATCAAAAGAACCGCATTAACAATTACATATAATGTTCCAAAATCTATGGGAATAACAGAATCGAGACCGCTCATAAGAGACTGAAACGGATCTACCCCGAGTGCCGCAAGCTTGAATATACCAACGCTTACAGCGCAGATAATAACACCTGCAAGAGACATGGCGATACGCCTTTTCCTCGCCTTAAGAAACTCAACAATATTAGACATAATGATTTCCTTTCATCTTTACGAATCAGCATGCCCTCAGTTTTCTTTTATATAGAGATTTCTGTACTCACCGGGAGCCATGCCCTTTTCATTATGAAACACTCTGTTGAAGCTGGGGATACTCTGAAATCCCGACAGCATCGCAACTTCAGTAAGCGTCATTCTCTCGTTAGATAGCAGTTCTACCGCCTTCTCAAGCCTTATCATGTTAAGCCACTTATTGTAGTTCATGCCGGTTACTTCCTTGAACATTCTGGAAAAATAGTCCCTGCTGATACCTACTCTTTTGGCCATGCTGGTCTGTGAAAGATCATCTGCGGTAAGATTGTTCTTGATGTAATCCGTAATCCCTATCATCCTCTTCATAACGTCATCCGTATAGCCATTGTGGGCCCCCGGCTCAATCTCAGGTGCAAACTCATCCCTGTGCAAATCAAGAGTCATCATGAATTTCATCAAAAGCATACAGCACTCAAGCTCTCGGTTTGCCGCATCAGAGAAAAAGATATCTTTCATCCTAAGAGCAATATCCTTTAGCTCCGCAGACAACTCCGGATGTGAATTAATACAGATAACATGTAGATTTCGATAGAAATGCATGATCCTCTGAAGGTCGAAAAGAGAATTAACAAAAGCATTACTAAACTGGATGACTAGCGCCTTCTCCCTGTCCGCATCCACGATAGAATGCATCTCCATAGGCCACACCAACACAAAATCCCCTTCAACAAGGGTGTATGTATCCTGATTGACCGTATACACATTGGTCTCACCCGGTCCCACAAGAATAATCTCTCCGTAGGAATGCCAGTGTCTCTGATAACTGCGCTCTTTAAAGCCTGTGGCCATGTTAAAAGCACTTACGCTGTCAAAATTATATGTTTCATACTGACTGTAATTCATCGTTCATCCCATGTTCTTTCGAAAAAAAGAAAGTCCGCGGACAGACGACTATCTAAGTTATCATCTGCCGCGTAATTTATCTTCTTATATTTTGACTATCACACTATCATATTTTGTCCTATCTATTTTACCAAATAATTGTTATCTGCGTAAACGGCTTTAAAATGCCGTAATCAACATCACTCAACAACAGAATACTGCATAAGCTCGTATTTTAAGCGGGTTCCAACTGCTATATTTTCAGGCAAAAGAGCTCTCGCAACAAGCTTAAGGTCATCGGACTCAATGTCCGTTCTCTTTAAGTTGGCGTAGTCGCCGTCAATACTTTCTACTATATAAAACCAAGTCTCCATTCTTTTTTTCTCCTTATACATATTATAAAAAAATATTTTTCAGAATCTCTTCCGCCCTATTTTGCTCGATGTAAATATAGTACCACAGAGTTTTGCAATCAAAACTCTTTTTTATTGACAAATAATTGAACTGATGGTTTAATTATATCGATGCATCAATTAAACCATTGGTTTAATTAACAACCACATCAGGAGTGACCATATTATGAAAAAGAAATTACTGATAGCACTTATCACAATAACAGTTGTGACAGTTACAGCGCTCACATCACTTTTTATTCTAGGGAGGAAAACAAACGTGAACACCAATAAAAATATACAAGGACTTAATGAAGAACTGTCTGAGATCATGTACCTGGGGTCTCTTGCCCCAAGCTCGCACAACATCCAATGTTGGCAGATTGAATTGTACCCGGAAGAAGGAAAGCTCACTGTCTCTGCCGACCCCGAGCGAAAGCTTGATGTGGTCGACCCCCACGCAAGAGAACAATTCCTCTCACTAGGATGCTATATACGAACCCTCGAAGAAGCCTTTCTTGCTTACGGGTACAATGTAACCTATAGTTACGATGAATCGTCGGATACTATGAATTTTAACTACAAAAAGATATCTGATAAAACGGATTCAAATACTATCGCAAGGATCAAAAAACGTCACACAGACAAAAGATCTTTTGACATAAATGATTCTTCCAAAAATGAGTATGTCAGCAAGCTCTGCAAAGTCACCGGAAGTGAATACTACTCTTTTGACACCAAAGAATTTGCTATAATAAAAAAAGCAACGTCAGATGCATATATTAAACAGGCATACGACTCTGAAACAGCAAAAGAACTTTCTGAATGGTTAAGGCTCTCCGACAAGGAAACCAAGGATAAAAAAGACGGTCTTAGCGCCGAGCAGCTTGGCATCACAGGAATAAAGAAGGTCTTCTATTATCTTTTTACCAACCATGAAACTGCCAAAGGAAAGACCTTCGCAGATCAAGGCATTGCCAATACAGAGAACCAGCTAAGCGGCTGCATGGGCTTTATCATAGTTTCTTCCGGCGATTCCAAAAAAGAGCTTGTAGAATGCGGGATCAAGACTACAGATATCTGGCTTGATCTTACAGAGAACAACATCTCTGTTCATCCTATGAGCTACGCCATAGAAGAAAGCGAGTATAAAGCAACTTTAAAAGCACAGCTGGCAGGATCAGATACAAATAACGAAGATGTATCGAAGCAAGAGCCGCAGATGCTCCTTCGCGTTGGATGCGTAAAGAACTACGGTGAAAATAACGCTATCAGAAGAGATCTGCAGGACTACATAAAAGTGCACTAATTACAAAAGAATTTTTCTAAAGCACAAATACGCATACATAACATGAGAATTCTTCAAAAGCACAAATACTCGCGCATTTCACGAGTATTTTGTAAAGCAACATAAAGGTATATTAATTATGGGAAGACGAATCAAAGAAGAACCAATAGTACACAGAGAAAGAATCGCTACAGCTGCAAGTGAATTATTCAAGGAACACGGAACGACCAAGGTCACCGTCAACGACATTGCCAAAAAAGCCGGCTATAGCAAAGCCACTTTATATACCTATTTTGAAAACAAGGACGAGATAGTTAGCTATCTCGCCCTTAAAAGCATGTCTTTATTAAAAGATGAGATCATTAAAAACACCGATGAATCTAAAACAGATAAAGAAAATTTCCTCGGTATCTGTAAAGGTTTATTAAAGTATTACAAAAAATACCCCATGTATTTTGACTTTGCGCAGGACACCATCAACGTGGATTTTTCGGAAAACAAATTCTACAATACCGACCTGGACACCTATATCGTCGGACAAGAGATCAGCGCCTACATCAAAAAGCTTTTTAAATTGGGCGATGAAGCCTTTGTCACAACCTTTGCCATGTGGGGATCTCTTTGCGGTGTCATCAAGCTTGCCGCCAACAAAGAGGCCTTTATCAAAAAAGAAACTTCCAAAAGCAAAGAAGCCTTTCTATCAGATGTTTTCAACATTCTATACAAAGTAGTATAAGGAAATGCCGGGCAAACAGGCATATCCTTATTCGTATTTTTTGATCAGTTATTGTCATAAATGTCTTCCGTAAATGTAAGACTTCCTCTGTATCCGGCGTAGGTGCGGTTAAAGATGAGTCTTTCGTTTACGGGGAATGCTCCGGCTATAAACTGGATCTCTTTTTCCAGAGCGATCTCTCTTTCGTTGCTACTTCCAACCAGCAGCGTAATCTCATTTTCCTCTTCTCTTATCGCCTTGTTGATCTCATATTGATCTGTAAGGAAAAGAACCTTCGGAGGCTTGGCGTACTCAAGATCTTCTATCTCATGAATGATCCTTTCTTTGTCCTCAGGTCTGAAAATTGGCTCAGAAATAATAACAAGTACCGGCGTAAAGCTGTAATCATTAGCAAGATATCTGGTATAGCCAACAGCGCTGTTTGCATCCGCAACTACAGCGAATCTCTTCCAGCTGACAACACCTATTGCCTGGCCAAGATAGCTGTAGACGTAGTCTTCTTCTCTTTCGATAACGCTATCTACAAGCTCCTTGTCAAGGTTAAGCGCTTCCTGCACCTGTCTGATAAATCTTGTTGTATCCGTCGCTCCCACAAAAAGTCCCGGAACTCTTATGCTGGGAACTCCGAATTTATCCTCGAACTTCGCGGCTGGTCCCTTAAAGAGCCAAGGATTAACTATAATATTAAGCGCAGCCCCGGAACACTTTTTTATATCCTCAATTCCCTGATGCTTGGTAAAAAAAGTATTGACCTTAAGTCCAAGACTTGAAAGAATCCTGTCGATTTCTTCAAGTGTTCCGCTCCAGAACGGATCGTGATAAGGAACAATTCCAAAGATATTTACCAGCTTATCATCCTTGGGCACATTCTCTTCTATCACTTTGTCTATAAAAGTATTCCAGACAGTCTCATATCCAAGATTACTATCACCTGCAAAACCGGGAGTATCTATGGCATATACTTCATGTCCTTTTTCCCTAAATTCACCTACAATGCTCTCAACATCGTCTCCGATAATACCGGCAGTACAGCCTGTAAGGACAAAAAACGCATCTGCATCCATTATGTCTATTGAGCCCTGTATGGTAGTTCTAAGTTTATTAACTCCGCCAAAAACAACCTCTTTTTCCAACATATTACTTGAAGGTATGGACACGCTGCTGACAAAGCATGAGCTCTTGTGTCCCGACTGTCCCTGATCTGCAGCCGTTGTCTGCATGCAGCATCCGGGGCCCGAATGATATATTGGGCACACTTTATTTATAGCACCAAGTACGGAGTTTATTCCCGCAAGAACACATCCTCCCTTGGGATTTTCCATTATCTGTGACATTATCCTTCTCCTCCCATGATGTATTTAAATGCATTGTCTTGGTACCAGGAATCCTTGTAGGGAAGCTTTACATGCTTAGCCAGTTTCTTGTTAAAGCCCGGATTTTCAAGCTGATCCGCAATCTTGTTACCAAGGAAAAGAAGTCCGTCATAACCCATGGTAGGTCTTTTACCATCAAGGACATGAGTGGTGGGAATGCCAAGCTTGGCCGCCCACTCGGGAACTCCGATAAATGCGTCGGGCTTAAGTTTATTCAAAAGATTGACCTGCTCAAAGGGCTGCATGTTGGCAATATCAACGACGAAATCCTTATGAATGCCGTTAAGATACTCAATATCTACCTGAGCATCCGCGTCATAAGTAGGTGTCTCAAGTCCAACAAGCTCCATCCCAAAGTCATCTATAAGAGCAGCTGCCGCAAAAGATCTTCCTGTTCCGCCGCAGATGAAGACTCTTTTACCCTGAAGTCTTGCCTTGAGCTTGGCAACAAGAGGCTCTATTCTCTCATGCTCAGCTGCAATGATGCTCTCAACCTCTTTTTCCTTACCAATTACTTTGGCAATTCCGCGGTACCACTTATCCGTATTTCTGATACCGATGGGCATAACCGTGTGGGAATACGGGATCTCATAATCCTCCCACAAGGTCTTCATGAACTCGTCCGCAAACACCTTACAGATTGAGGTTGAAGCCTCTGCAGCTGGGATCTTTTTTATCTTCTCAAGTGAGCTGTAGAAAGGAATGTAGTTAACCTTGGCGCCAAGGAGTGTGATCATACGCTCCATCTCTTTTTGATCTGCGTAGCTTACGGTAGTTGGCGCAAAGAGGTTTATGAGACCTTTCTCTTTTTCCACTTTTTCTTTTTTCAAAATATATTTGTTGATGGAGATGAATGCCGCATCAAATCCGGATGCGCAGACTTTGGACTTAAAGCCCTCGCAGTGGATCGGCACCATGATAGTATCCGGATACTCGTGCTGAAGATCCTGAGCTATAGCATCGATGTCGTCACCGATAATCCCGGATGCACAGGAAGCATAGATAAAGGCAAGCTTTGGATTGTATCTCTCAATCGCCTTCTGAACTGCATCACGAAGCTTCTGCTCTCCGCCAAACACAACGCTCTTCTGATCTATATTTGTGACAATGAGCCTTGGATTCTTAACTACTTTGATGCCTCTGTGAATCTGACCGACGCGGTACATATCAACCGCCATGATGGCACAGCCCACGCATCCTTGCGGTGAATGAGATATAAAAACAGAATCCTCCAAAGACATAAGCGCCGCCATACTGTTGATCTGCTGGCACTGAAGTCCCTGAGCAAAGCTTCTGTCCGCTCTTTTAAGGCATCCTTTCTTGTAGTTTTCAGACACTTCTTTTCCGGTTGTTCCAAGGTCATTAAGTCGTCCCGGTATGCTCTCTCGAACACCGGAGTATTGAGTTTTAGCCATGTTAGTCCTCTCCTAAAAAAGCATTTCTTATTCACCATTAAAGAGTCGCTTGTGACTCTTTCGCGCCCAAGCGGAATTGCAAAGCAATTAAACTTCATTTCCGCTTTGTGCGCATCCATAGCGGAGCGCTTTATATATAAATAGGAAATCCGGAGGAGTTTCCTATTTTTTTATATAAAAAAAGGACAACCGAAGGTATCAATGAAATACCTCCGGCTGTCCGGTTAGCATCGCATTTCTATGATGATAAAATCATATCACGCAGCTTATAAACTTAATATTCAAGAAATCTTATACACATCGATTAGTATAACTTATCGCCTCTAATTCAGCTAGTAAATCTTTTATTTGCCGTCGGGGAAGCTTGTAAATGCTCCGCTCTCAACCTTTGGAAGCCCGTACTTCTCTTTTGCATCCGCAAATGCTCTTATCATAAATGCCATGTTACGAGCAAGATTTCTCATGGTCTGAAGTCCTTCCTTGTCCTTAAGTACGTCCTCAGCTGTAAAGCCGTGAACCTGATTCCAGTATGTTGATGACGCAACCGGCATTCCACTGATCGTAAAGTATTTGTTCAGTGCATCAAATGTTGCTGTGTTCCCGCCTCTTCTGCAGCTTACTACCGCAGCACCAACCTTCATCTGCTTATTAAATCCCGTGCTGTAAAAGAGCCTGTCCAGAAATGACAGCACTGTTCCGTTGGGTGATCCGTAGTATACAGGACTTCCAACCACAAGTCCGTCTGCCTCTTCGAACTTCCCAGCTGTCTCATTTACCGGATCATCATCAAATACACATTTATCGCTATTGCTGCAAGTACCACAAGATACACAGCCTCTAACCGGCTTGTTTCCTATATGAATAAGCTCTGTCTCTATTCCCTCTTCCTTGAATGTCTTTATCATCTCCGCAAGGGCTGTCGCTGTGCAGCCGTTAGCCTTGGGACTTCCGTTTAATAATATAACCTTTGCCATAAGAATATATCCTCCTACTATTATTCACAGTTTTGATCATGCCACTGTTTTGATCTTGTCATTGCGTTGTTCTTGCCGTTGGGGTGATCTTGCTATTGGGGTGATCTTGCTATTATTTCAATCATATATATGTTATGTCATGAGATTGTGGGAAGTCAAAGCATATCTTGTTTGAAGGATTATCATTTTCTGTTGAGGTGCTTGCAAAGGGGCAGGATCTGGGGATATCTGCTTTTTTGATTGTTGGCAGGGGGGCTATAGCCTTCTTCCTGTCTATTTGGGACTTTTTACCTGCCTATATTCTGCAATTTCTCGATTATAGGTAGATTTTTCTTGGCTATTTTCCTGCCTATATTCCGCAATTCCTCGATTATAGGTAGATTTTCCTTGGCTTTTTTCCTACTTATATTCCGCAATTCCTCAATTATAGGTAGATTTTCCTTGGCTATTTTCCTACCTATATTCCACATTTCCTCAATTATAGGTAGTTTTACCCATGCCTTTCTACCTGTCTATATTCTGCAATTTCCCGATTATAGGTAGGTTCTCCATGGTTATTTTCCTGCCTATATTCCACATTTCCTCGATTATAGGTAGCTTTTCCATGATCATTTTCCTACCTATATTCCGCAATTTCTCGATTATAGGTAGATTTTTCTTGGCTATTTTCCTACCTATATTCTGCAATTCCTCGATTATAGGTAGGTTTTACTTGGCTATTTTCCTACCTATATTCCACATTTTCTTGATTATAGGCAGGTTTTCCTTGGCTTTTTTCCTACTTATATTCCGCAATTCCTCAATTATAGGCAGGTTTTTCCATGCCTTTCTACCTGCCTATATTCCACAATCCCTCAATTATAGGTAGGTTTTCCATGATCATTTTCCTACCTATATTCCACATTTCCTCGATTATAGGCAGGGATCCCGCGATACAAAACTCTACGGTACAAAACCCTACGATACATCACCCTTCGCCATCTCACTTAACCTCATTTTGACCTTTCCTCCCCCTCATCATATAATAAAGCTTGATTACAAATACACGGAGATACAAGATCATGGCATTTGACGGAATCACAATTGCAAATCTAACCAAAGACTTCAGCGACCGCTTAACAGGCGGCCGTATATATAAGATTGCACAGACGGAGGCAGACGAGCTTCTCATAACAGTAAAGCTCTCCTACGAAAACATTGATAAATACGGTATCAAACAGGCCAAGCTACTCATGTCAGCCGGGGCTTCTCTTCCGCTCATATATGAGACAGACGAGACAAAGCCATCGCCCATGACAGCTCCTAATTTCTGCATGCTTCTGCGTAAGCACATCCAGAACGGCCGCATCATCAGCATCACACAGCCGGGGCTTGAGCGCATCATCCGCTTTGAGATTGAGCACCTGGATGAGATGGGCGATCTACGCCACAAGATTCTACTCATTGAGATCATGGGCAAATACAGCAACATCATCTTCATTGACGAAAACAATACCATCATCGACAGCATCAAGCACATCCCCGCATCGGTAAGTTCCGTGCGTGAAGTTCTTCCCGGCAGAGAATACTTCATCCCTTCTCAGGAAAAAGAAAATCCGCTTGAAACAAACGCTGATGTTTTTTCCTCATGTGTTCTTTCTAAAGGAATGCCCGTATTTAAGGCAATTTACTCAGCATACACAGGTTTATCTCCCATCATCGCACAGGAAATCTGCCACAGAGCAGGCGTCGATGCAGACAAATCCGCAATCAGCCTTGAGACAAAAGAGGCTATCGCCCTCTATAAGGCATTTGACGGTATTATTCAGGATGTAAAAAACGGCTCTTTTACCCCATGCATTGCATATGAGAATGGCTCTCCAAAGGAGTACGCATCTATTCCGCTCACTCTCTACGGTGCCACAACTGACACCGCCCCATATTCTCATGATACAGATTCTTCCTCAGAAACAGAGGTCACATACCCGGAGACCATCTCTGCTCTTATCATGCAGTACTACCTTGAGAAGAACGTGGTCACAAGAATTCGTCAGAAATCAGTGGATCTTAGGAAGATTGTCCAGACTGCTCTTGAGAGAAACGTAAGGAAATATGATCTTCAGCTCAAGCAGATGAAGGACGCGGATAAGAAAGACAAATACCGCATATACGGAGAGCTCCTTACAGTTTACGGATACAGCGCAGAACCCGGGGCAGACAAGATCACCGTCAATGATTACAACACGGGAAAAGATGTAACTATCAGCCTCGATCCCACTCTCACACCGGCTCAGAACGCCAAGAAATACTTTGATAAATACACCAAGCTCAAAAGAACTGCAGAAGCCCTTGAAGAGCAGATGAAAGAAACAAAAGAAGCCATCGACCAGCTTGAATCAATAGAGAATGCCCTTGAAATTGCCAAAGAGGAAGCTGATCTTGTTCAGATTAAGCAAGAGCTCCAGCAGACGGGCTACATCAAGGCTCATTACCAGGGTAAGAACAATAGAAAAGAGAAAGTTATCAGCAGACCCTTCCACTATCTTTCAAGCGACGGCTTTGATATTTATGTTGGAAAAAATAATCTGCAAAACGATGAACTCACCTTCAAGACCGCAAATGGCGGTGACTGGTGGTTTCATGCAAAAAAGATTCCCGGATCTCACGTCGTCCTACTTACAGGTGGAAAAGAAGTTCCGGACAGAGCCTTTGAGGAAGCAGCAGCCCTTGCTGCATATTATTCCAAGGGTAAGAACCAGGAGAAAGTTGAGATTGATTACCTTAAAAGAAAAGACGTCAAAAAGCCAAACGGCGCAAAGCCCGGCTTTGTGGTTTATTACACCAACTACTCTCTTGCGATCGCTCCGGATATATCAAGCCTAAAGCTTATCAGTGAATAAAAAAGAGTGCTTATGAGCCAACGTTAAAGTTGAATCTAAGCACTCTTTTCTTATTCTTTATTTATCTACATAAGTAAAACATAAATAATCATTACTCAACGATTGTATATGCATCTAATGTACTCTTGCTCTTATCATAAGGACGCTCAAAACCGCCGCTTGCGCTATCAGGAAAGTCTAATGCATCAGGTTGATCCGGGCTCCAGTGTAAATCCTTATTTTCGCAACCTCTTATTTTAATCATATAATATTCATGATCATTTTCAGTCATTTTCTCAATAGATGTAACTTGTGATGTATCATTATCCTTGGTATAACTTTCCGGCCTACCATCTTCGTCCAGATTAGGTGAATAATATGTCACCTCTTTACCTTCATATACACTAAGCATCGGGGGCTTATAATTTGTCTCCCAAAGTCCACTGATCTGCTCAAGAACCCACTGTTCTTCTCTCTCAGCGCTGCTAAATTCAGGAACTGAAACCGATGTAGAAGCCTCATCTTCTGTAGACTGCTCGCTAGCTGAAGATGTGCTTTCAGTACTGTTCAAAGCATCAGCATCTTCCGTGCTTTTACCCTCAGTTGTATTATCAGACGCAATATCACTTGTTTTTTCCTTAGAAGCTTCTATCCCTATCTCAACTGACACTTCGCTTGTTGCTGTGTCACTGCTAATAGCTTGTCCACTGCATCCTGCAAGCATCGTGCTTGTTACCCCAACAAGCGCGATCATAAAACTTAAACTCTTTCTCTTCATAATATTTCCACTCTTTCCTTTCTATATTTGCAAATATTAATCAGTTGTTAATTACATTAACACATATTTTTTAACATTTCAAGTGAAAAATATATACAAAAAAACTCCCCATATCTCTAAAAGCCCTAAATATAGCCTTTTTCTGCTTATCATCGAAGCAAAAAGGCTACAATTAGGGCATTCTGGGATATGGGGAATAATTACCATTTATAATATTCTGATTTTCTTAAGTATCTGTGCTATCTTTGCCCCCTTAGGGAATCTCTTGATATCATCTTCCGATGCTCCGCCTGATTTAATGAGCACAGCAAAGTACACAAACATCGCCACCAAAACAGCAATTATTGTAGCCGCAAGATTTGAAAAATACAGCATTTTGCGAGGAAGTCCGCCAAATTCCTCTATAACCTCCGGCTTAACTACATTAGAGAGCAGCATTATAAAGAGCTCATCAAATATCATATGAACACAAAATGCCACAATACCCATTACAATAGCAGAAATGCAAGGCAGAATATAAGTCTTTCTAAAGTCATAAGTGGCCCGGATGTGTTTTCTCATAACCATGTTGTTAAGTATGCACATCAGGAATGAATAAGTGACGGTTACTATACACAATGCCACATCATTTAGATTGGTATACAAAAGAAGTATTACAAGTAAAGCTGTCTGCACAACCAGCGCAATAGCTGCATTTATAACAGGTGCAACGGTCTGTCCGATTCCCTGTAAGATAGCATTTGAAAGCGTTGACACAGAATAAAATATAACACTGATGGATAACGCCATCAAAAGCATAGATGCTCTTGGAATTGTCTCACTTGGAGACGGGAAGAGGATCATCATTACAGGTTTTGCAAGGGAAAATAACCCAACCGCAGCAGGTATGGATATCATGAGAATTATTCTCATAACTCTTGATACCGTATCGGCGGCCTCTTCTCTTTTTCCTTGTGCAAAAAATGTAGAAACTTCCGGTATCATAGCCATAGCGGCTGCACTTGAAAGCGCTATGGGAAGATTTGATATAACCAACGCTCTTCCAGAGAAGACTCCAAATACTTCCGTGACAGCATCCGCATCTATTCCCTTAACTATAGTAAGCATTTTTGAAAAAAGCGTTGAATTAACTGTTGTAGAAAGATTATAAATAGCAGTACTTAAAATAAATGGTGTTACAACGACAAAAATAAGTTTGAAAGCCTCAGTACTACTGATCTCTTCATGCCTGTCTCTCTCAAGCCTCTTATGTATGCCCTTTCTATTAACATGATATACAAACAGCATAAACAAAAGAGCTATCACAACACCGGAACCCGTACCAAGGGCGCTACCTATAGCTCCGTACATAGCACTCTTAGGCGCATCGCCTGGTCCTGCAAGTTTAACAAGAGCATACGCTCCGCCTACACTTACAACCGCATTTAATATCTGCTCAAGAATCTGTGAAACCGAAGTAGGGATCATATTCCTGTGTGCCTGAACGTATCCCCTCAGAACACCAAGAAAGCCAAAGAAAAATACTGTAGGAGCAAAGAACCTAAGCACCACGGCGGATCTTCCCGTAGCGAGAACATCAGCTCCAAAGAAAAGCAAAAGCGCTGCCAAACCTCCAACTACTGCGACATAGATAAGAGAACACTTAAAAATCCTGTGAGCACTCCTGTACTCTTTTGCTGCAAGTTTTCCTGAAATAATCTTGGACATAGCAGAAGGTATGCTATAAGCAGAAATTAAAAGAGCTATATTATAAAAATAATAAGCAGCTGTATAATAGCCATTACCCAAGTCACCAATAATAGCAGTTAAAGGGCTTCTGTATAAAAGCCCGATAACCCTTGAGATGACGCCGGCAATGGCTAAAAATCCAACCTGTTTATATAAACTTCTCTTCGTATCAGAACTCATATTGAAATAATGCCTTATCCTTTATAGTTTCAGCGTTTTCAGTATTTTATTCTAATATAAGCAAGGGCTTAATGCAAGGCGCACTCGCCTTGGCAGACACACTGCGCCAATCTTTTAATCATTTATATCGGGAAGTTCCTCTAATGTCCACTCCGGATCATTGGTAAAGAAATGATCCTCCATATATTCACTTATCTCAATATATATCCTACCGTCTTCTGTCAAAATCACATTATAGTGTTCTCTTATACCCGACATAAAGCATTGCACATACTTGCACTTTATTCCGTCAGATATCGTTTTTTCAGATGATTCTACAATAAAAAACTTAGTACATTCTATAAACGGATACTCATACAGATCGTCACCGATAAGCTCATGTATTTTATCAAGCTCATCTTGAGTATAGGTTTTCTCCAGTATGCCTTCATTGGTATAAACAGGCTCGCCTTTTGTATATTCATTGTCGGGATTTACATTCCAGCCCATATCCGCAAATAACCCGACGCGTTTTACGTATAATGAATCATCTTTTCTTAAAAAAAGCATATATCCTTCAGAGATAGAATACTCAATATCATCCTGACTGCTGATTGCTAAATTAGGCGTCAGGTAATACGCCGTACCTTCAATATCTCCTATATTGGGACCATGAAAAAATAATCCACTATATCTGAATCCTTCATCTGTCTGCTGTGTTATTTCAACATCACCCGAATCTCCGGAATGAGTATTGGTCGCATGCCATTTGCCTTCAAAACTTGCAGCGTCATCTACTGTTGTTCTACCTTTGTAGATGGCTTCCATATCAATATCCTCGAGTAAAGATGATCTAATGGCAATTCTTTCAATAAGGGAATCTGTAATAGAAACTCCTATCGACGACTCGTTAAAAGTCGAAACCTCAACTGACGACTCTTTTACCGTCAAATCCTCAACTGACGACTCTTGTGCAGACTCTTGCTCGTTCACTTCAGGATTCCCTCCGCATCCCGTCAAAATAGCTCCAGCCATAGCAACTGTCAAAGCCATGCCTGCGATGTTTTTTCTCATCATTCTCTTTCCTTAAGCCTTTCTTTCATTCTTTTATTTTTATAAACGTTAATAATCCGTTAACATTAACACATTTCTTTTAGAAAGGCAAGTTTCAAAAACAACAATTACCGCAGTCAATCACTTGACTGCGGCTATATTACCAAAAGAAAAAATGTTTTAATTTTTAAAGATTAATGTAGCAAAATCTCTTATACTCTTCCTCCACACATTCCAGTCGTGAATACCGTCATAAACATTACGGATCTGCTTGATGCCCTTTTCTTCAAGCATATTGTCATCATGCGCAAAGTTCTCCCAGAAAGGGTCCTTATCTCCCATTGATCTAAAGAACACATCAAAAAGAGAGTTGAACTTACAGGGGTCATCAAGAACCTTAAGATGCTCATTGTCACTAGGTCCTCTTCCCGGCATATCAAGCTCAGAGCCCTGAATAATATCTGTAACAAAACCGCTGAACACGCCAAGACAGCTAAAAAGTTCCGGATGCTTAAATCCTATAATGGAAGTCTGCAAGGATCCCATTGAAAGTCCTGCCATAGCACGCTTTTCTTTAGAGCCTCCGACTCTGAATTTACCTTCAACAAAAGGAATTACATCTTTTATCAGATAATCCTCAAAGAGCTTGAAATCCACCACTCGGTTCCCGTTATCATCTAAACTCTGCACCATGCCGTTATTCATTACAATAACAAAAGGTGTGGCACTGCCCTCAGCGATCAGGTTATCCATGATAAAGTTAACCTTACCTGCTGCCGTCCATCCAACTTCATTCTCGCCGTGGCCATGCTGAAGATATAGTACAGGATAAACCTCATTCGCATCGTCATATCCCGGAGGAGTATATACCACGCAGCTCTCCCATTCGCCCGTCACAGATGATTGGAAGAACTCTCTTCTTACGCTTCCGTGCGGAACAGACTTGATGCCATAGAAATCCTCACCGCTCCTAACCTCCACGTAGTTATAAGGTCTTGAGTAGCCATAAGAAATCGGAAGCATAGGCGTTATAAGTTCGACGCCGTCAACTATCAGCTGCACATAGTTAATTGCTCCCTCTGCGGTATAAGGAGTCTTCCAGATTCCCATATCATTTTTTTCGCAGTAGTGATCCACCTCACCGTATCTAAAATTAACCTTAGATGCCTCTTTTGCCATAATCTGCAAATAAGGCCTTCCGTTCTCATATACAAGGCACTCAACCTGGCCCTCGCAGGGTAAAACCCTGTCAAAAGCGAGGGTCTGAAATGAAGTATTGTAATCCATCATAATCTCCAATTTATACTCTTATCTCTCCGTCCTTGTCCCTTGCAATTATCACAAGATCAAAGTTTTCAAGATTAAGCTCCATAGCTGCTTCGTATTCATCTTTTTTCCAAGTAATATTTATCTTAGTACCAACAGCCTTTGCTTTAATATCACTGTCAAAAGAAAATGCTCCAAAGCTGTTCCTGAATTTCAATAATTCAAGCTGTCTCTTCACAACATCTTTTTCCAAAGCCTTATCTATCATCTCTTTGGAATAGTTGGTTCTGTTGATTTCTTTGTGACCACCTGCGCCTGCTGCCTTCACAGCCTCATGGTCGTTCTTACCTGCAAGAAGGTCCAGATACCACACCTGAGGCTTACCCGGCATAAAGAGCTGAAGCGCCCTCGCCGCGATCATCTTCTTGTCATCTTCCCCTAGAGCTGAATAATATGTGGCATTTACCTGATAGTACATATTCTTGGCGCCGTGGAGATCCTTTACATATCCGCCTCTTTTTACAACTGTATCTATAAGGCTCTGTATCTGTTCTTCCTTGATAAGTCCCTTAAGATCAAGGAGCGGAATACCATCGTGGCATCCAAGCATATTCACTGTACATATCTTCTTGTCTATAAGCTCATTTGCCCAGTTTACTATCGCATCGCCATATTTGTTTTCAAAAGCATCTATGATAAGTCCCGGAAGGAAGAAATCATAGGTCATATAGCCTTTATCCGCTATAGTCTCATAAATCTTCTCAGCATAAGTTGCATGTATCTCGGGAAGAAGTGTAAGACCGTATTTATCAGCAAGAGTCCTTACCTTTGACAAAAGATCCCATGTTCCCGGTTCGTTTAAGAAGTTCTTAAGCCCTGGCTCCTTTGGCGCATAAGCAAAAGCATCAAGTCTTACTATGCTTGCTCCGTACCCTGCGATCTTACTCAAGGTATCATCATAGAATTCCCATACAAGATCCGATTTAATGTTAAGATCCATCTGCCCAAGATACTTAATACCTGTAGGAGTGTTTTTTACCTCCTGATAAAAAGTGTTCCAGTAAGGAACCTTCTTACCGTCAGGCATCATGACCATTAGTATTGGAAGCCCCGGCTTTCTAAAGAACATATCCTTTATATATTCCTCGTCAGGCTGTATATAGCCCTCGCCTGTCATGGTGCCTTTACCTTCCCAGAATTTGTTCCAGTTGATAAAAAAGTCCTTATATACAGAATCCTCTCCCTTTTCCAAAAGATCCTTAAACTGAGGTGACTGTACCGAAGCATGATTAAGGATAAAGTCAAGCTTAAGATCTATCCCCATACTTCTAAGAGCATCCAGATCTTCTTTGGTAGCAAGACTCTTTTCAAGGCCATAGTCTATTACAGAAAAACCTCTGTCCAGATCCGTATGATACAGACTTGGAAGTATGTAAAAAGACGAAAAAGTCCCCGTAAGCTCATCCTTTTTAAGAAAATCCGTTATATCCTTTAATGTTCCGCCAAGACTGTCAGGATATGCATTTAGCATAGGCCTGTTATTGGCATTTACTGTTTTTTCCATAATCACTTCTCCGACTCCATAAGCCTTGTATAATCCTCATAGCTTAAGATTTCTCCCTGTTTGGATACTATGATCTTGGCTTTATGAGCCTGGCTTTTTATCATATCCTGTTCTATCTCAAGAACCATAGTGGTAAAGGGGCTGTCAGTAGCTCCGTCTCTGTTCCTGGCTCTCCTGTGCTCAAGAGTCTCCTTGGGAGTACTGTTAAGTAGTATAGGTATATCAACGCCCTTGTAGTTATCGCTGTTACCGTGTGTCCACTCGATAATAAGAACATTGGTATCACTCATGTCCACATCGTCATACCAAAGCTCACCCTCGCTTCTTCCAAGTCTTCTTAAGCTAAGAACTTCTTTGCCCTCTTTAAAATCAAGAGCAATCTTCTCAATTTCTTTGAAATTGATCTCCTTATCTGAACCAAGGTAAGAAACAAGTCCTTCTCTTCCCTCTTCCTCATATACGCGCATTCTCTCAGCATCATTGTGCATAGGGATCCTTCTTGGATAGTTATCTCCGGAAAGTGTATAGCTCTTTATTCCTGCGCTTGTAAGGTAAAAAGACAATATGGATGCGATCTCGGATTTTCCAACCCCGGATCCTCCGCATACGGTTATGACTATCTTTTCTTTGCCCTTATCTGCTTCCTCTTCAAGGAGCTTTATGAGCCTAGGAAAAATAAGGTTAGCCTTCTTTATATGCCCTTCGTTTATCTCAACTTTATCTCCCGGCATGTCTCCGTGAGGTATATCTCCTGTAATGGAAGGTGCTCTCCAGCTGTCCAGTTTTTTGATCTTATCTATTAGCATCATTCTTCCTCCAATGCCCACTTTATGGCAGGCTCCAAATACTGATTCCAGAAGTTCCAGTCATGGATTCCCGGGCTCTCCTTATATGTGAGATCTACCTTGTTTTCCATAAGGAAATCTCTAAACTGCCTGTTATTCTCTATAAGGAAATCCTCAGATCCGCAGGCCATAAATACAGGCTGTATCTTATCACCCTTTTTAAGTCTTTCTTTTACGATAAACTCAGGGTCATTTGTTGTTTCTTTTACCTTCTTAAGATCACCAAATACATGAACATAGTAGTCGTAGTCCGCAATATCATCCTTGCTGCCGGGCTTTATATCCCCAAGCATATTTACTATAAGGGCAGATGAAAGACCTATTATCTTGCCATAGCTCTCAGGATGCTCAAGACCTGCATGTATTGCGCCAAAGCCTCCCATGGAAAGACCTGCGATAAAGGTATCCTCAGCCTTCTTGGATAGACCAAAGGTCTCTCTTACATAGTCAAGAAGTTCAAAACCTACGAAATCTGCGTACTTAAAGCAGCATCCTGCAGCGTTTGTATAAAAGCTGTTATCTCCTGAAGGCATTATTACCGCAAGATTATATCTTAGGGAGATATCGCTTATAAGACTTCCAAGAGGCCAGTCGAAGGTATTTCCCGAATATCCCTGAAGCAGCATAAGTGTCTTCATTGGTCTTTCATAGCATTTATTTCCCTCTTTCATCTCAGGCGGAACATCATTTGGAAGACACAGATGAAAAACCGTCTGTCTCCATATGGAAGTTGAAAAGTAATTTATTTGTAAAAAAGCCATTGTGATAATCTCCTCTCAGTCTTCTTTAAATATATGTATTATACAGCCTTCTCCCTTGGGTTCGATAATCCCCTTAAGATATGACTCCTGCATCCAGAAAAGGCTTTTTGAATCCGTTATTATCTTTGGAACTGTATGATCAACCTTCCCTCTTGAATTACAGGTCGCCTCATTCTCGATAAATATACGACAGGGCTTACCTTCATCATCAACTCCTTCAAGCATATATCTTGCAGATAATGTCCTGTTCTGAGGATAATACTCTTTTTGAGTATCAACTCCTCCGGGAAGGATATTTCCGTTAAAATATTTGCTCTTACAATTTCCGGTAAAGTTTATCATTACAGCTTCCGCATTTTCACCCTTCACCTCAAATATATCAAGCATATCAATGTATATTGTAAGTATCTCTTCCATCATACGTCTCCTTTATACAATATAGGTAAAAGGCTCTTTGGCATCAATAAAGCTTACGGGCAGATCTCCCGTTATGCTCTTTAACCATGAAGGCAGATGCTTCATACCGCATTCTTCGCTTCTCTCATGGCCAAGTACGATCATCCCCTTATTGATCCCAAGCTGAGAAGCATCTCTGACATAGGCAGAAAGGGTCCACTCGGTAATATCTCCGCATATACATACGTCTATATTCCGCTCCTTCATATAGATCATTGGCATATTCTCAACGCCAAGTCCAAGGCTTCCGCCTCCTACCAGAACGCCAACTCTCTCTACAGGCATATCGGGATTTCCGACAAGCTGTATGACATCCATATCAAGCTTATCCTTAAAGAATCTAGCAAGCTCAAAAAGAGTTGTCTTTGGGATCACGTAAGTAGCCCCAAAGTGGCTATAGCTGCTATTTTCATCAGGAATCTCTCTGTACTTATCCCAGCCAAATTCCTCATCAAATCCTCTGTAGATGCCATCCTCTGTACCTGCGTGCATGTGATCGTGAAATCTCCATACCGCGATCTTGTTATCTTCAAGTATCTTCTTTTTCTCAAGATATACAGGATCATCAATAAGCCAGTCCTCTTTATCTATCCCCGTAAACCATGTGGGCTCATGGGTTATGATCATGTTGGCTCCTCTTTTTATTGTCTCATTTATAACATCCACGGTAGCCATAAAAGTTGTGACTATACCGGTTATTTCCATGTTTTCATCCCCGATCATCAGATGATCGCAGGTCTTTTCGTAGGGAAATCTTACGCTTCCGCTCTTTGTGATGATGCTTTCAATTAGTTCTTTTACTGTCATTTACATTCACCTCTTTAGCTTGATCTTTTTTAATAGCCTTTTATCAAAACTATGCTATGATGATTATAGTTATTTCGGAGGTTATCATGACTGATTTCTATGAATCAAACAATGATATATTCAGCCTGCTCCCTGTGCAGATCTATCGTCACAATCTTGACGGCAATCTCATCTATTCGCCGCTTCACTGGCATAGGAGCATTGAGCTTACGGTCACACTGACCGGCAATATACGCTTTAATACCGGAAGCAGTCACTTTGACATGGAAGAATCCGACTGGATCCTTGTTAACAGCTGTGAGCTGCACTCCTGCAGCTACGTGTCTTTAAATGACCACTTCACGGGAATCAGCTTTATCATCTCCAATCCATTTATAGAAAAATGGCTTGGCAAGAATCTTTTCTTTTACAATCCCGGAAGTAACACGGTGACAAAAGAAATAAAGAAGATTGCTCAGGAAGTCTATGACCTTGACACCAAGGCTGAAGACTATCCTTTTCTTCTTATGAGCTATACCTATGCAATCCTTGGTATACTCGTTAAATACTGTAAATCTGAAGGTAATCCCCAAAAGGCCGGTATGAATAATTCCGATGTTACGGTGAGGTTTACCGAGTATATTGAAGATCACTACAAGGAAGATATCTCATACGAGACCATGGCAGATCACTTCAAATACTCTCCCACCTATTTTTCCAGATTATTCAAGGAATCTCTTGGGGTAAACTTCCATTCATATCTTAACTTTGTAAGAGCAAGCCACGCTGCGCAGCAGCTCTCTTTAGGTAAGACCAATATTACGGAATGCGCTATGGACAATGGTTTTCCCAACGTAAAATCCTTTATAACAACCTTCAAAAAGCTCTACGGATGCACTCCCGGTGCATTCATGAATTCCAATCCGGAATCGTTAAAGGAGTGATCCCATATTATATGGTGATCATCCCTTTACGCTTCCCGCTACCACGCCCTCGATAATGTACTTCTGGCCTATAAGATAAAAGGCAAGTACAGGCAGGATACCAAGAAGAAGTCCCGCCATCATGGGTGAATACTCGGCAGAGTGGTTGGTAAGGAAGGTCTTTATTGCTATAGCAAGAGTCTTGGAAAAGCCCTTTGTAAGGAACAGACTGGACATAAGATAGTCATTCCATACACCCATCGCAACGAATACTGTAACAGTGATAATAATAGGTTTTAAGAGAGGCATTATTATCCTGAAAAATGTCATTGCAAATCCGCAGCCGTCTATTCTTGCTGCTTCATCAAGTTCTTCCGGAATTCCTTCCGTAAATCCCTTGTAAAGAAAAACCGCAAAAGGAAGATTAAGTCCCACCGCGATATATACCACCATAAGCAGATTATTGGAAAGACCAAAGGTTCCCGCATATATTTTAACGAGAGGAATCATGTATACCTGGAAAGGTGCGACCATTGAGGCAAGGAACATTCCAAATACAATCTTATTTAATTTCCACTTCTTTCTTGCAAAAAGATATCCTGTCATGCTTCCTATAAACATGTTGAAGATAACGGTAAGGACTGTGATAATAGCTGTGTTTGACAGTGCTTTCCAGAAATTCATTCTCTCGATAGCTATTGCATAGTTCTCAAGCGTGAAGTTCTTTGGAAGCGCAAACGGTGCCTTTATAAATTCAGGTGTGGGTTTAAATGTATTGTTTATAAGCACGAAGAAAGGAACCATGAATAGGATAAGGACAATTGTAGTTATGATAAACACTACATTCTTTTTGCTCTTACTCATTGCTCATCTACCCCCTTCCTTGTGAAATATACCTGCAAAAGAGAAATAACCGCTACGATCACGAACAGTACTATTGCCTGTGCCTGACCTTTTCCAAACTCCATGCTGGTAAATGCTGTCTGATAAATCTTGTATGCGATAAGCTCCGTTGATTTGTACGGTCCTCCGGCTGTAAGTGAGAGGTTCATGTCAAAGGACATGAAAGTTCTTGAAATCGAGAGGAAAATACATATAGCTGTGGAGTTCTTTATAAGCGGAAGCTTTACATTTTTTACAACGTCAAAAGAATTTGCTCCATCAACATAGGCAGCCTCTATAAGCTCTCTTGGAACACTGGTAAGACCTGCAATATAAATAACCATCAGGTATCCGGAAAGCTGCCAGGTACTTACGATAATAAGTGCGATAAGTGCTCTTGTAGGATGTGTAAGCCAGGACGTTGACATCCAGTCCACTCCTATGCTCTTTCCAAAGGATGTAAGTGCATAGGAAAAAATGAAGTTCCAGATATAACCGAGTATGATACCGCCTATAATATTAGGCGTAAAAAATCCTGTTCTAAAGAAATTTTGTCCCTTAATTCCGCTTGTAACGGCTAGTGCAAGGAGAAATCCAACCAGATTACTGGCAATAACCGTAAAAAACGCATATATAACTGTCTTTAGGAAGGACGTTATGAATGTGGCATCGGAAAATACGTCCAGGTAATTTTGTACCCCTACGTAGTTTATTTCCATGGCAAGTCCGTTCCAATCGGTAAATGTGATCCAGATTCCGTAGATAAAAGGAATCAGAACAACGCTCGCCCAGATAATAAGAGCCGGTAGTCCAAATCCTGCAAACGAAAAAATATCACTTAATCTTTTTCTGTAATTCTTAGTCATAGTTTTTCCTTTTAAATAAGCGGGAAGCCGTAACCTCCCGCCTTAGTTTTTCAGGTAATCTTATCTCTTATCCTGGTGTGACCAGTACTCATCAAGCTTTCCTGCAAGTGTTGCTCTGTCGGTCTGTCCGGCAAGATACTCACACATGTAAGCTCCGCACTCATACCAGATATCTGAAGGGCAAAGGTTTGGTGTTCCGTAGAAGTCATAAATAAGACCCTTTGAAATGTAATTGGCAGTTGAAAGACCAAGAGGGCTCTCTATCTGTGCCTGACAATTCTTATAAGGAAGTGCCTGTCCTGTTACCTTAACCATCTGCTCAAGAGCATATGTATCTGATGTAATGAACTCGATGAATTTAAGACCTGCAGCCTGCTGAGCCTCTGTGTTCTGGCTCTTGTCGATGCAATAGCCCTTAGCATATGATGTTGCAATGCTCTGGTTAAGAATGTCGCTTGGATCATCGCTGTGAGGAACAGGAAGAAGTCCGAACTCCTGACCTTCTGAAACAATAGGTCCAAGGAAAGTCCATGCCCAGTCTCCCATGAACCATGTTCCGCACTCACCGGCAGCAAGTGCCTGTGCATCAATATTAACGTCTCCTACAAGGGGATCAGCCGCATTGTGATTGTACTTAGCCATCATATCGAAAGTATCCATATATCCGTTGAATACTTCGTTGTCTATTTCTTTTGTCTCACCAGCAATGATGCTGTTTACATAATCAACTCTGTCCTGTGTTGATCCTATAGCAGCTCCGTATGCCTGGCAAAGCCAGTGTGAACCAAGTGACCAGTTAACACCTGTAAAGCATGTAGCGTCAACGCCTGTTGCCTCTATCTTCTTGAAGAGATCTTCAAGATCAGATCTTGTCTTTATTGTTGTGGGATCAAAATCTCCTCCAACAGCCTTGTCACAAACTTCCTTGTTGTAAAGGATTCCGACACCCGCTGCTGTCTGGGGAACTGCATAAATCTTGCCGTCAAATGTCATTGTACTAAGAGCGCTCTCTTCAATGTTGGCAATTACGGGCTCGTTTGTAAGCTCAAGCATTCTCTCCTGGTTCTCCCAGATATTGATGGGATCCATAAGTGATACTGTAGGTCCTTCATTACTAGCATAAAGAGCCATCCACTGCTGAAGCTGATCATCGCCTGCTGCAATGTACTCAACTGTGATATTTGGATTAAGTTTCTCAAACTCTGCAATGATGTCCTGGAACATCTGATCCTTACCTGTCTCTGTTGTGTAGAAAGAAATCTCTACGTCCTCGGCAGGCTCAGCTGCATCATCTTTAGCCGCATCAGCAGGTGCTGCGTCATCTGTCTGAGCAGGCGCTGCGTCATTATTTGGTGCAAAAGAATCAGCGTTCTGAACTCCGCATCCTGCAAGGGTTGTCATAACCAAGGACATCCCCAAAACCATAGATAATATTTTCTTTTTCATTTAAAAGTATCCTCCTTCTAGAAATACCCCGTTTTTTATTGTTAATCTGATTGTATTAACAATTATTCTTTTGTTCTTTCCCTTATTTCACCTTTGAATTGTCAAAAATCATCTTCTTGTTATCCTTTTACAGCTCCGACAATTACGCCCTTTACAAGGTACTTTTGTACAAAGGGATAAATAAGAACAATAGGGAGTATTCCTATGACAGCCATTGCCATTCTGACAGATGTGCTTGGAAGCTCAACTGCTCCTGTCCCAAGGAGGGATGCATTTGAATTGGAACGAAGTGCCTGGATATTACTCATTATTTTCATAAGAAGCTGCTGTATGCTGTAGAATTTCTCGTTGGTCACATAGTACAGACCATTGGTCCAATCATTCCAATATGCTATTCCCGTAAAAAGACTTATTGTAGCAACGGAAGGGATAGCAAGAGGTAGCATCACTTTAAAAAAGATCTTGAACTCACTTGCCCCGTCCAGCTGCGCTGCCTCAATAAGAGAGTCGGGAACGCTGTTCTGGAAATAGTTTTTTACAAGTATTACGTTAAAAGCACTCACCAGGTAATTGGGTATCATAAGTGCCCAGATGGTGTTCTTGATATGGAAGAATCTTGTCCACATGATATATGAGGGAACAATTCCTCCATTGAATAACATGGTAAAAAACACAAAGAACGCCAGTACATTTCTGTACTTATAAGATTTTCTCGACATAGGATAAGCCAGCATCGTTGTTAAAAGTACGCTGATGGCAGTACCTGCAAAGGTAACAAGAAATGACACTCCGTAGGATCTAAGTATCAGCTTTCCCTGCTTTATCATGTAGTAATAAGCATTAAGACTAAACTCTTTGGGAAGAAATCTGTATCCGTCTCGTATAAGAGCAGTCTCAGCCGTAAATGAAGCCATTACTATAAGGACAATTGGGAGCATGGCAAATGCCACGAGAATAGTCAGTATTATGGTTGAAACTCTGTTAAATGTTTTACTCTCTGTCATCTCCTACTCCTTAGAACAGTGCATTGTCCGGATCGATCTTACGGACTGTATAATTAGCAATAAGTACGAGGATAAAACCTACAAATGACTGATACAATCCGGCAGCAGCCGACATACCAACGTCATTTAGTTCCATAAGTCCTCTGTAAACATAAGTATCAATAGTCTGCGTCACATTAAACAGGGCGCCTGAATTCTGCGGTACTTGGTAAAACAGGCCAAAATCCGAATAAAAGATCCTGCCGATGGACATAAGCACGAGCGTGATTATGGTGGGTTTAAGCAGCGGCAGTGTAATCTTGAAAATCTGGGTCATCTTGCCGGCACCGTCAATGGCAGCAGCCTCATAGATAGATTTATCTATTCCTGAAATGCTTGCCATGTAGACGATGGACTGATATCCCATGTTCTTCCACAAAAATACAATGATAAGGATCGCAGGCCAGGGCCCTGTTGTGGCATACCAGGACACCGGGTTGATCCCAAGTGTCCTAAGTACTGTGTTGTTTAAAAAGCCGGAATCCGCATTAAGAAATGCGTAGACTATAAATCCAATTACAACCCAGGATAATAAATTGGGTAATAGCAAAAGAGCCTGAAAACCTTTTACCCTCTTCCTATCTCCCAGCTCACACATCATAACGGCAACAGCTATCGCAAGAATCGTTCCTATTACGATAAATGCCACATTATAGAGCACGGTGTTCCTGGTCATGATCATGGCGTCTTTGGTCTTAAAGAGGAATTTAAAGTTATCAAATCCGCAGAATTCACTTCCAAAGATTCCCTTCTTTAAGCTGTATTTCTTAAAGGCAAGAAATACTCCAAACATAGGTATGTAATTGTTTATAAGAAGATATATCACTCCCGGAAGCGCGATAAGCGAAAGAGGTAAATTTCTAAACCTCTTCTTTTTGTTTTTATAAGTCGCTTCTTTCACTTTATTACCCTCCGAAGTCTTTATCTTGCTGCTTTCCAAGCATCAAGCTGTGACTGCTTCTCATTCAGAATATCCTGATATCCCGCATCGTTAAGAGCCTGAATAAACTTATCAATCTCTGTGTCGGGATCAAGACTTCCGCAGATGAGTCCGGGAAGATATTGTGATATAACATTGAGTACTGCTGTGTACTGTGTCTTTACATTGCTTGAATCAAAGGTGAAGCCCATAGCGGGTGAAGTCTTGGCGTTCTTGTTCTGATCAAGCTCCCACTTAAGTGAATCAGGGTTAGCAACGCCCATCTGGTACATGTTAAAGAAATTTCCGAGTGTTCCGCATGAAAGCTGTGCTGTGTAAGGAACTGTAGCAGCATCCTGTCCCTCGGGATAAGATACGGAGCCATCAGCATTCTTTACATAGTCTCTTCCTTCGATACCATAGATAAGAAGGTTAATAACCTCGGGGTCTGTGTATGTAAGGTCAAGGAACTTAAGTGCAGCTTCGGGTACATCTGTAGTTGATGCGATCATAAATGTAATTGCATTGATATCACTTGTTGAAAGATATGCGTCACCGATAATCTTGGCGCCAAGATCATAGCCTGCAACCTGTGCCTCAAGTGATGTTGCTGTGTCCTCTTCGGGATAGCTGTAAGCTGCAAGGTATCCAAAGTAGTTACCTGAGCTCATTGTCTCAGCTGCAGCGGAATTTGTTGTTGCTGCATCCTGCATTACAAGTCCGTCATTGTACCAACCTCTTACAAGCTTGCAAAGCTCCTTAAAGTGCTCTGTTCCGTAGAGATCTGTAACTGTAAGGTCATCACCTACAAGTACTCCGATGGGCTTATATCTGTCATCGTTAAGGAAATCAACTTCTCCATAGTTTGTTGAAAGTCCGATCTCACCTGTCTGAACGGCCGCAAGAGGGATCATCTCAGGGTGAGAAGCCTTAACGGTCTCAAGAACCGCTGTCACATCCTGAATTGAATTAACCTTGCTGATATCAATACCAAGCTCATCTACAATATCCTGACGATAGATAAGCATAGGTGTAAGTGCGATAGGCTTCATTGTAGGGATACCATAGAGTACTCCGTTTGACTTGCAGGCATCGAGCCAGCTCTCTCCCACAATTTCTTTTGCTCCGGGAGCGTAGGTATCTATCATATCTGTTATGTCATAGCACATATCTGTGGAAACATATGAGCCGAAATCTCCAAGTGACTCAAAGATATCAATCTTCTCTCCACCCTGGAGTGCAAGATTGATCTTACTTGAATATTCAAAGATCTGGATAGGCATAAGAGTTATCTCTGCACCGATCTTCTCTCTTGTTATTTTATTAATGGCTTCCTCAACCTCATCAAGGTCTTCTTCTGTGGGAATATTATTGAAAGTACAATATGCATAGGTAACCTGGTCATAAGAACCCGGTTCCTTTTCTGCAACTGCGTCTGCAGTACTGCTATCATCAACCGCAGTCGGGTCTGAACATGCAGCTGTAGAAATACCAAGAGCTGCTGTGAGAATCAATGCTAAAATGCGTTTTACGTTTTTCATTGTAGAACCTCCCTTTTTTGATGGTATTAGATTATCATTCGCAAAAAAGTGATTCTTTAAAAAAAGCGATAATAATTTTAAAAAAAACGCCTTACATCATTTTTTCTTATATTGTGAGGGTGATACACCTACAAGTTTTTTAAAAGTAGTGGAAAAATAGGTAAAGTTGTCAAAACCAACTTTCTCTGCCACATCGCTTACTCTTTCTCCTCTGTCCAAAAGGTGCTTTGCCTGCTTAACTCTTACTGCTGCAATAGCCTCATTTATGGAGATTCCGGTCTCTTTTTTATAAACCTTGGATACATATTCGGGAGCAAGGAAGAATTCTTCCGCAATCTCATTTCTTCCAATATGCTCTCTGTAATGTTCACGGATGTAAGCGTTTATCTTGTCGCAGACGGTATAGCTCTTCATGATCTTCTTTTCGTATTCGAAAGTGGCATCCAATAGATAATTGGCCCATTTGATCATGTCTATAACGGACTTGGTCGCACTCTTTTCAAGCTTACTTAAGGTTTCATCCTCAATAAGCCCAAATGCTCCTATCTGTTTTTTGCCAAGATATGTATATACTATCTGCTGAACCTCTTTTACCAGCTTATTTAAAGCGTCAGCTGTGAGAGAATTACCTCTTGCCGTCTCATTTAAGCAGGTTTTGAGCATGCTCATAAAATCCATCTTCTTGTTTTCGGATAAAAGAACTTCCATCTTATCCGCATCGAGTTTTATACCTAAAGAGCTTTGACCTACGGATAGATCTTCCTCACAAAAAGCGGTTCCGTAGTAGGAAACATTCTTTTCTATGAGTTCTCTTCCTCTTACATAGGCGTCATAAAACTCATGAATTTTAACAGGGGCAGTGATACAAAGGGTCATCTCTGAAGAGAGGATCTTTTTTTGCTCTTCTATTAAGACCTTGGACTTTTGGAGCAGTTCTTTTTTAACCGAGTCCTCCGCGTCAGCTGACATTGGAATAATAGAGACAACGAATATCTCTCCTCCAACTTCAAAGCCTGAAACGTAGGTCCCCTGCGGATTTCCAAGAAGCACTTCCATGTGAATATTTTCAAGAATAAAAAGAATCAGATTGGTGCTGATCTTCTCTCTATCTCTCTCCGCCCCTGAAAGCCTTGATATCACAAGTCTGTAGCTGCTAAGTGGATCAATGTTTAAATGTCTTGATGCTATCTCTTTGCCTATTTCAGCAGAAATTGGCGGTATCTTGGATGAAAAAATGTCCATCCAAAAATTGTTATATAGTCTTGCAGTGTTTTTCTTGGCCCAGTTACCAAGTTCACTGGCTTCCTTGATATTTCTTTTATCCTGAAGGTCTCTTATCATCTTGCTAAGAGTAGCCTCCATAACATGAACGTCAAAGGGCTTTAGGAGATATTCAAAAGCGTGAAGCTTCATTGCACTTGTAGCATAATCAAAGCTTTCATGGCACGTCAAAAAGAGGAACTCTCCGTCAAGTTCCGCTTCTCTAAACCATTTTAAAAGCTCTATACCGCTTCCTCTTGGCATCTCAATATCACTGACAACAATATCAACGGGGTGCTCTGACAGAATCTCTTTTGCTTCCTTGATATTGTAGGCAGTGTAGACCTTATCTACATCCAAAGATGTCCAATTTACGGTATCTCTGATGACATCTACGGTCGCCATGTCATCATCTACAATAAGTACTATCATGATTCTCCTCAGTCTATATTTATCCTTCCGCGCTCATCTACTTCATGTTTTGGCACTTTGGGAATATACATCGTGTTCTTGCAGCCGTGTGGTTCTGTATTATCTATCTCAAATAAATCTTTTCTCTCATACATGATCTCAAGTATCCTCTTAATGCTAAAGAGCCCAACTCTGCTACCATCTCTCGGAGCGGATGATGCGCTGTATCTAAAGTCATCCAGAATGTCCCCAGGATATCCTTTGCCATCGTCTTCTATAACCACTTTAAGCATCTCTTCGGAATCTTTTTGCACAATTTCTGCCTTTATGAGGATAGTGAGCATGGAGTTAATATCAACGGCGTATTTATATTCGTTTTCTATAACGGTGTGTATGAGCATCTGGGGTATATTCCACGCTCTTGCATCCTCTGCTGCATCTATATAGAAAAAGACGCATCCGGGATATTTGAGTTCCTGCATTTCAAAATAGTTCTCGACGTGCCTTATCTCTTCATCAAGCGTAACCGTATGAAGTCCCGATCTGAACATATATCTGATGTTCTTGGATAAAGAGTCTATGTAGCGCCTTATCTCTTCATTTTTGCCCTGCTGTGAAAGGCTTGAGATGGTAGTCATTGCATTTAAGAAAAAGTGCGGTCTTATCTGCAGTTTTACACATCTAAGCTCAGTTTCCTGGAGAGATATCTGCTTTTCATAGGTCTTGATCTTAAGTCCCATGATCTCATCCATAAGTTTATTGAAAGTGTTTTTAAGCAGGTTAAATTCTTTACTTCCAAACTCATCAGCTATTCTAAGCTCATAATCTCCGAGCTGGATCTTTTCCATGTCTCTCTGAAGCTTACCGACAGGCTTTATGATGCTCTTTCTAAGATGCCTTACCATGAACATGGTAAAAGTAAAGAGAATAAGGATGATCGCGATCATCGCCCACACATCAAGCTGTAGGAATTTAAAGCTAAAGGTTTCCTTTGCGTATGCTCTTATGCAGTAGTTCTGGGCCCCCAGCACATACTCTTTTCCCCTGGGAGCAAATTCTGTTATATCTACGAGCCTGTCTCCCTCTTTGATGTCACCGGGATTTTCGCCGAATATTCCCCAGATCACCTTACTTTCCGCTTCATACAAAACAAGTGACATCTCGGAAAGGTCGCCTTCCATACTGTTTCCCAAAAAGCTGTTCATGGAAATATATACTGCCGCAGCTTCGTTCTGCCATACGTATATTTTGTACAGATATGTTGCCATTCCTATCTTTTCAATCTTCCAGTCGGCTTTAGCCCTTCCAAGAGATGCCTTTTCCATGGTAAAAGATCTTAGATAGTCCCTGTCTCCATAGCTTATTGTCGTGTTGGAATAGTCAAGACATGTATTGTAAGTACTCTCTGCGATAACAAAAGTAACTTTGTTCTGATTGGCAGATACTGCCTCTTCCATCATTTCTTTTAGCCGAACAGAAGCATAGTATCTGTCAGATTCCTTGCTGCTCTTAAGCATGCTGTAATTGTCGTTTTTGTAGATCATCTGCTCAAGGAGCATGTCGGCGTACTGTATCTTATTGTCCAGCTCGCGTCCGTAGATCTCCACAAGATTCTCAGCGGAAGAAATCTGTGCATTTCTTATATTTCTATAGGAGTTGTTTACGTATACTCCAAAAACAGCAGCTATAAGTATGCTCTGAATCACTATGAATATTATGGTCTTACGAATGACCGAAGATTCGCTCTTAATGCGCATATGGGAACGCCCTCATAATCTGCTTATAATCTTATAATAGCTACAAAAGACACTTTCCCCTTGCCCCCGGAAAAGTGTCTTAATATAAACGTCTATATTCAATTATTATCACAAATAAGATTATCCGACAAGCCGGTCAATCTTTTTTATGTATATACGCAGCGTTTGGACTAAGAGCCCTACTCAACCTGATCGTATCCCAAAACAGATCCGGCTCTGCATAGCCCCAAATATCCGTTCTCATCATACAGTGATGTGATATCATATCCTGCTGGAATCGTCACTTTAAGAGCCTCTCCCTTATGTCCCATAGAAAGGAACGATATAGTCAGTGTAACATCAGGTCTCTCCATAAGGGCATTTCTTACTCCGCGGCTTAAGGTATTAAAGTGTCTCGTGGATGCAGTTACGGTCGCTCCCTCCGCAGCATTCTTGATCATACGAACAATCTGCGCTTCAAAAACCGAATAAGCCGGAAGAGGTCTGGTCGCACTTACATCTCCACAACCTTCGCATATACAAGACTCAATCCCGTCCGACTCGGAGGTTGGCTCAAGTGTAGTCTTCCATACATATGAATGTTCATGATGATGATGTTCTGAAGGCAACTCAGGAACTTCATCCGGAACTCCCGGTTCAAATACTGCTTTAATTTCCACATCGGATGTCATGACATCAAATGTAGTCCTAGAGCTTGTCAAACTGGCAGGTGTCACTCCGCCCTTAACAACCTCCCAAGTCTTAAGTCGGTATCCGGGCTCCGGTATAGCGGTAATAGTTATCTCAAGACCCTCGATAGCCAAATCCTGACTCACGGTCGCGCTTCCGTTGCCATCGGTCGTCGCAACTATCTCATAAGCATCAACAAAAGAAATCTCTGTATTGCTAGTATCGTTTCCGGGTACACTTCCCGAAGTCCTGAAGTATGAATTCTTGGTAAACGTCCATTGGTCAACTGGAGCGGGCCACCCGGATATCGTGCCAATCTCTGATCCTGGTACACTGTCATCAAAATTATATGTATCCAATTTGCAAACATGCCCCGAACCATCCGGATCAACTCTTGGACCGGTCTTATCAGCATAATCTGAGATATTATTCAGATAATCAATACGAGTTATTGTAGCAACTTCTCCGTTCACGGTTATATCAGCAGAATAACTGAATCCGTCAGCATCGTCGGCAATAAAAAGCATCCTTTCATTTTTTCTTACATAGCCTTCCGAAAGTACGCCCTTGGGAAGCTGGACTACGGTATCGATGAAATCCGCACCAGCATCGTCCTTCCATGTTATATCATATGCCAGAAATTCGCCCTCCGCATAGTACGGTTCCCTAGCATAAGCATCTTCAAACATGCTCATAAAAGATAAACTTAACAGTACCAAAGTAAGCAATATTGCCCTAATTCGTTTAAGCATATGTCTTCTCCTTTAGTTGATGATAACTATTATCTACATTATACTTTAAATTCATACCTCTTTGCCTATAAAGAAGTATTTTTTATTCCATACCAATATAGACACACAAAAACAAGAAATTCCTAAGTGGAATTTTATTTTTTCAAAAAAAATAGCCGGGCTCGAAAGCCCGGCTATTGTAAACAATCATCTTTAATTAATCCAGATGATTAATATTTATTGTTGCATTATAAACATTCTTTTCTCCACCAGTAAGTTTATCCAGTTTAAAGGATATCGGAATCTTTGAATCAGTTGCTTCTATGTGGAAAGATAGGGGATTATCATTCCAATTTGCGTTATCATAATATTCCTTAGGATCCATTATCCCATCTCGTGCCGCTTGTTTATTATCTCTCCAAAATTGGCAGGCAAATGCCCACATAAATCCTTGCTTTAAGTCTGCTTTTTTAAATTGAAGTGCCATACAGCATCCTTCCATAAATTTATTATCATTTTCATATACTATAGTTGCATATGAACACACATTATCAAGAACCTCGACAGGTTTGATAAAAGGCGGGAGATCCGGATGATTATCGAATTTGGGTATAGTCACCGGATCAGTATAATCCTTGTCCGTGCCGGCTATTACCGCGTTATCATGATATGAATCTGCAATTTTCCAATCGTTTTTATCATCCCAATTAAATACTTGCAATCTTACTGTATACCGCACATGTAAAATATTATACAAAACTATAAGCCCAATAAATACTACAACAAAAACAAGCGTAAATGATAATGTTGATAAAGTTGTTGCTGCAATCGCGCAAGAAAAGCCTTCCAATCCTAGTGCAGAAGCAGCATTAACCATCAACAATGAAAATGCTGCAGTAATAAACGATAAACCTTCAACAACAACATCTCCTAATGCAAATGCAATGATTGCGGATATGATAACATCCGGTAATAATACATTTGTGGTAAGATTATAGTTTGAAACACCCAATATTTGACCTTCATCTGTATATGTTCCTTGTTCAATAACATTATGGAACGAAGTTCCATTTTCAGATGTAATAACATCGGTTCTACGAACCCACATACATCCATGTTCAGACCAACTCATCAAGAATAAATCATCTCCATATTTAACTTTTGTCCATGCGCCATATCTATTTGTCTTAATATTATCGACAATTGGTTGTATTGCATCTTGTGCCACTTTTTCCAATTGCTTTATCTTAGCAAAATCTTGTTTTTGATAGATATCTCTTACTCTATTGCTTGTTTTTAAATTAGGAATTTGTGTAGTTAATTCACTTTTTATTTCTGCTTTTCGCAATTCATCAGTCAAAAAATCATTGCAAGCAGACAACATCGAACCGTCACCATCAATTTCAACACCTTTCAAAAACGAAGGTATCGCAGTCAACGGTATTGTTCTTGCAGTTAATTCAACACTATCCCTTCTCTCAACAGTATTTGATGTTTTACCCATAACTTACCTCCTTCTTGGCTCTAAGCCAATACAAATAGATTCCCATTACCTCTGTTAAAACCAACTGCCGCTAACTTTTATATCGTTACATACATATAGACTCACTTTAAAAAGTAATTCCTAACTAAAAATCGAAAAATAATCTCGGCAAAATAGACAAAAAAATCGAGCAGATTTCTCTACTCGATTTCAAATCATTTTTATTATTTTTTTCATCATAACCGTTTTAAGGAATTATCCAACAAGCCAGTCGTACATTTCCTGGTATTTCTCGGCTGAAACCTTCCAGGAGAAGTCAACTGCCATGGCTCTGTCAATCATCTTGTTCCACTCACGCTTCCTATCGTAGAATACCTGCTCAGCCTGACGTATAGTGTCAAGCATCTCGTGGGCGTTGTAATTAAGGAAGCCAAAGCCGGTTCCGGTTCCTTCGTACTTGTTATAAGGCTCAACGGTGTCGATAAGTCCGCCTGTCTGCCTTACGATGGGAATGGTGCCGTATCTAAGTGCCATGAGCTGTGAAAGTCCGCAGGGTTCAAAAAGCGAAGGCATCAGGAATACATCGGATGCTGCATATATCTTGTGAGACATAGGCTCTGAATAGTAGATATTGGCAGAAACCTTGTCATTGTACTTCCAGTCAAAGTGGCGGAAGGAATTCTCGTACTGCTCTTCGCCTGTTCCAAGAACTACAAGCTGAATCGCATCCTGACAGAGTTCATCAAGGATACAGTTGATAAGATCAAAGCCTTTCTGGTCGGTAAGTCTTGAAACAATTCCGATCATCATGCACTTATCGTCTTCTTTAAGTCCAAGCTCTTTCTGAAGAGCTCTCTTATTCTTGATCTTTTCCTTGCGGAAATTGATTGCGTTGTATTTGTAGGGGATATACTCATCCGTCTCAGGATTGAACTCGTCATAGTCAATACCGTTGACGATACCTCTAAGATCTCCTGCCCTTGCTCTAAGGAGTCCGTCAAGATTCTCGCCGTAGAACTCGGTTTTGATCTCCTCAGCATAGGCAACACTTACGGTTGTAACAGCGTCAGAATAGACAATACCGCCCTTTAAAAGATCTGCATCCTTAAAGAGTCCGAGTTTGTCGGATGTAAAATAGAAATCGGGAAGCCCCGTGATATCTCTTACAGTCTTAATATCCCATTTTCCCTGGAACTTAAGATTGTGGATAGTCATAATGGCCTTGATGCCTCTAAAGAACTCATTTCCCTGGAATCTCTCCTTGAGATATACGGGAACAAGTCCTGTCTGCCAGTCGTGGCAGTGAATAATATCAGGTCTAAAGTCTATTACCGGCAGAATAGAAAGAGCTGCCTTGGAAAAGAAGGCAAACTTTTCTATTTCAAACACAGTATCATCCCCGTAGGGCTTCATTCCGTTAAAATAGAACTCGTTGTCAATAAAATAGTACTTGATGCCATCAACCTCAGCCTTGAAGATACCTACATACTCATTCTTCCAATGGAAATCCATATAGAAGTTAGAGATATATTCCATCTTGTCCTTCATCTGCTGGCTGATACACTTATACAAAGGTAGAATGACACGAACGTCAAAGTATCTCTTATCAATCTCTTTGGGAAGGGAGCCCACTACATCAGCGAGTCCTCCCGTCTTGATAAAAGGCACTCCTTCTGAAGCCACAAACAGGATTTTTTTCATTATTCTGACATCTCCTCATACTTTGCGGATTGCATAGCTATAAGTTCTTTATCGTCGAAATAATTGATCTTCATTGCATTCTTAACATCGGAAAGAGTCTGCGCAGCAACTTCCTTGGCTACTTCGCTGCCCTTTCTGAGTACTTCATATACATAAGGAATATCCTTCTGGAATTCCTTTCTCTTGTTTCTGATGGGTTCAAGCTCTGCCTGAAGCACGCTGTTAAGGAACTTCTTGACCTTAACGTCTCCAAGTCCGCCTCTCTTGTAGTGATCCTTCATCTCCTGAAGGCAAGCATACTCAGGTGCAAACTCAGCAAAGTGCTCATCTCTTGCAAATGCATCAAGATAGATGAATACAGGGTTACCCTCAACTTCACCGGGATCCTCAACCCTTAAGTGATTGGGATCTGTGAACATGCTCATAACCTTTTTCTTGATAGAATCAGGCTCCTCTGAAAGGTAAATACAGTTTCCAAGAGACTTACTCATCTTGGCCTTGCCATCAATACCGGGGAGACGTAAGCATGCAGCGTTGTCAGGTAAAAGAATCTCCGGCTCCACCAAAGCTTCGCCATATACCGAATTAAACTTTCTAACAATCTCTTTGCACTGCTCGATCATAGGCTCCTGATCCTCTCCCGCAGGAACGGTAGTAGCCTTAAATGCTGTAATATCAGCAGCCTGACTGATAGGATATGTAAAGAATCCTACAGGAATACTTGTACCAAAGTTTCTCATCTGAAGCTCAGTCTTAACTGTGGGATTTCTCTGAAGTCTTGATACAGTTACGAGATTCATGTAGTAAAATGACAGCTCTGTCAGCTCAGGAATCTGTGACTGAATGAAAAGTGTTGATTTCGCAGGATCAAGACCTGCAGCGAGATAATCAAGTGCTACCTCAATGATATTCTGACGAACCTTCTCAGGGTTGTCTGCGTTATCTGTAAGAGCCTGTGCATCGGCTATCATAATAAAAATCTTGTCATACTCGCCGGAATTCTGAAGTTCCACTCTCCTGCGGAGTGAACCTACATAATGTCCTACGTGGAGCTTGCCTGTAGGGCGATCTCCGGTCAAAATAATCTTACTCATCTCGAATGTATCTCCTAATAATCTAGTTTAAAAATGTATATATAGAATACCTTATTTTAACTTTAGTGACAATGCGTATTGGTCCTGAGAGACTTTAATTATCACATTTCTGGTATTTCTAGTTGCACCAAGAAGTCCAAACTCTTCAGAGAAAAGAGCAACTCCAAACTTAAGCTTTCCAAAACATCTCTTTTCAACAGCTCTATCTATCTCATTCATAATGCTGCCCATAACCCTGTCTCTTAATCCCCATGTATCAAGAAGTGACAATATCTCGTCAACGGTGACACAAGCCATAACGGTCCTTACCTGACTGGATGTGCCTCCAACTATAGCAGTATGAGCCGCAAATATCTCTCTTCTGCCGTCAGAAGCATAGGAATTGGTATTCATGATACCGGCTGCAAGTTTAACGAGCTTACCTACGTTACCAACCAAAAGAATGCTCTCAATTCCCGCATTAACGGCTGCATCAATGGCAGAGCCGGGGAAATTGAAGCAGTATATTGATGTATCAAGTGTAACATGAAGATTCTTATAAACCTGATCTGCGCAGTAATTACCGGGAGAAATAATGAGATTGTTGACGCCAAGAGCCGTCTGTTTCTCAATCTGGTTCTCAATGGAAGCGACAATATCTCTTTGATGGACCTGAGAAAGTGTTCCGCACTCACCCATAATGGTGATACCGCCAGCGTAAGCTGCCTGACCAACCGTCTGTTTTGCAGCTATCATCATGCCCTCAGGGCAGCTGACAGTTATCAGAAGAAACTGTGCTCCGTCTGCAATCTCGCACACATTCGCAACGGAGTCAAAGATCATATCCCTTGCGTCTTTCTCAATAAGAGCCTCACCTCTCCTGATACCCGGAACACCGTCAAAGGCAATACCAATGCCTTCTCCTCCCTTTATAAAAAGATTGCCGTATCTGGGATCAATATGTACGCTCTCATCGAGCTTACGAAGATCTGAAAGTCTGGACACAACAATATGAATCTCTGCTCTGTCTCTTATATCGGGAGCTGCTCCTCCCTCCATGATGGAATAGAAATGAGCATGGTTTTCGTCGCAGTCCTCTTCTACTTTGTATACTGAGATGGTCCTTGAATTACCACCCTGATGTCTTATGGTAACAAACTCATAGTCAATTCTGAAAAGCAAACAAGCCGCAGCTGCCCTTGCAGCAGCTGCAGCACAATCTCCCGTCGTAAGTGGGCTTAGAATCAACCCCGCACTTCTAGCCACATTAGCGTCCATACTGTATCCTCGCAAACTTTTTACTGTTAATTTTATAATGAAATTATACTATATTTCGTTTGTAAGTTATTTATTATTTCGATTTACTTTATGCTTAATTTATAATTTGTCCATACTTTGTACAAATCTGATATCTATTATATTACTATCAGAAGTGAAAACTTCTGACTCCCCCAACAAAACTTTTTTCATACCGGGTCGATTGGCTCCCCACCGGTCGACCCCTCCTCCCAAAACTCCGCACCTAACCGATAGGTGCGTTTTTTATATAATAGGTAAACCTATTATATAAAAAAATGGGTGCGCACCTCGCGGAAATGATGATAATTGCTTCGCAATACCGCTCGGGCGCGAAAGAGTCGCACGCTCCTCTTTTTGTAGAGCACTTGCTGAGGTTTTTTCGAAGCTAGTGCGAACAACGCAACTACACTTAACGAGGTTCTTACGAGTTTAGTGTGGCTTGCGTCTCCTTATTATCAGAGCACTTGCTGAGGCTCACGCTGTCATCTGTACGCTCTCAACGGTTTCTTCCGTTACGATGGAATCCGTCTTTCTGGGTGCTCTTACTCCAAAGCTTCCGTTATATCTGATGTCTTTGAGAAGCTTACGAACATTCTTGGTCTCTTTGCTGATCGCTTCTGCATTGTCGCAGATAACAGTGGGAACACCGCTGGCGCTCATCTCTACTCTAAGTCCTGCATCCTTAAGTGTCTTGAAAGCCTTTAATTTATCTGTTGTACTTATCTGATCTAATTCGTTATCGTTCTTTGCCATATATATTGTGCCTTTCTAATTTACTAAACACAATATATCACAATTCCATGACTTTTTCAAACGTTTGTTCTACGAAATTTTGCTGTATTTATCTGCCTTTCAGCCGCTTTTATAAGCTTCGTTGTATATCCTTAATCGGCCTCTTGTGTGCTGATGTTATTTACCGTATATGCTTTTATAAAAAAGTCTTTATCCTGCTGACTTTCAAGGGCTGTACCCTCTTTAGAAGGATAAAAGCTAAGACCGCTGGCGGAATAATTATTATCAAAGCTTCCCGTTAGATTGTTCCACTCATCGTAGTTCTTTCCGCTTACATTGTCGGCTGCCGCTTCAAATACCAGTCTTTCTCCGTGATCAGGTTTTATGACCACAAGGAAATTATCTCCCTTACAAAGTTCAATGCCTGTTTCTTCCTGAATATCTTCGGTATCAGATTTTTCGTTTTCCTTATCTCCTGTGAGAGGATAGGTGTGATAACCAGCCGTTATAGCCGATACCTTCTGGCTATGATCAGGATCTTTTAGCTTGGCAAGATCAATTAAAGCATCAGTAACATCAACATTCTTATATATCTGTATCTCGTACTGTCCATAGCAATCAAGGCTCATAAAGCCTATCGCCTTAAGTATCTCATCATCCTTTGCTTCATAGAGAACCGCATATGGCGCATCGCTGTTATTATAGGCAAATACGCTGTTTAAAGAATCCTTGAGCGCACTCTCAACATTGGTAAGAAAACCGGCAACCTGGTAGTTGTTGTCATAGTAATCTTCATCTCCCGGGCAAGATACAGAATACGCAGAAACGCTGTCTATTTCCAGAGTGTCATCGTAATAAGACAGATAGAAATACCCTTTATCTCCCGCCTTTGTTCCCCAGCTGTTCTTACAAAGCCACGCACCGTTTCCAAAAGGGCTTGCGCTGAAATTTGTAGCGGAATAGTCATCATCCCAGCCGATTATCGTAATTTCGTGATCTGCGGTCGGAACCTTTTTATCTTCAAAAAAAGAATATAGTGAGCTATGTCTGTTTTTCCAGAATTTCTCGTCGGAATTAACCCCTGCCGTAACTGCCCCGTGCTTAAGGATCATTCTTTTTATCAGCTCATTATTGGTAATATCGCCCCTAACCTGGCTTACTCCCTGTACATGAAAGTCTGATCTGAAAGCTTCCGAAGGCTTTTCCTTATTGTCTCTGAATATAGCCTTACTTCCGTATATATCCTTAAAAGCGTCAGCGCCTCTTTCGTAGACAGGCCCTTTCCAGGCAGTAAGAAGACTTATGCAATAATCCGCAACGCCGCCTACAGCCACATACCCCGTATCATAGTCAAATATCCAGGCGTTTTCTTCGTTGTCGGGATTAACAAGTTCTCTGTAGTCGGAGTCTATATATCCTCCAAGAGAGCCCTCACTTTGGTGAACGTTATAATATGCAAGGTGCTTTTCCGATAGATTAAGGCTCTTTGGTGAATAATCGCTGTGAGTTTTGAGGATATCACTCTCAACCGCGCTTAGAGCCGCGTATGCCCAGCACAGGTATGAATATCCCTGGTCCTCAACTTTCGTCACATAACATCTGCCCTGATCGGATCTTGCATCGTATTTACTTGGGATTAAATCGGAATCTAGAGAAAGATACTCAGAATCTATGGGCGTAATATCTTGAAATTCTTCATTGTCAAAAAAGGCTTCTTTATTGCCGTCAGAAACTGTCAAAGCTTCACTTATAACACTTATATCATCAGGATCTATTTTCCACGCTATCTCTTTTGCCGCAGTATTATCCTGTGTAGACTCGTTAGGTAAATCATCACGAGCGGGAGTCAACTCATCGCCTGAAACCATATGGAGCTGATCATCCCCGGGGTCCTCGGATACAGTTATCTTCCCATCCCGTCTGGATGGATTGACGAAAGACTGTCCCCCGGATCTACGAGTGACTGCAACTGCAGCAATCACAACTATTGCGATTATAGCTATAACAAGCGCTGGTATCAGTTTCTTTTTCAAGTCGTGCCCCCGTTTGTCGAAAGAAATACTTATTTCAAATTGATCGTGTTAAAAGAACCGAATATTGACTGCGTTATATCTTTGGCGAAAGCCTCATAATCAAGGAAATGGTAACCGCTTTTCCAGCCGTCTATCACCCTAAGCACCGGATATTCCTTGTCCCCTATCTTCCAAATGCTGTAGCCTGAAACAACGATGGTGTGGTCTTTGTAAAAGCCCCTTGCGATATTCATGATAACCGGTCTTCCGCTTTCAATTTCTCTTTTTACATGCTTCTCAAAGCTGAATATGTAGTGCCCTCTGCACTTGGCCTTAACACCATATTTTTTAAAAGCCTCTTTAGCAATTGAAGAGATGAAAAAAGGCATTGTCCCGACCTTATCGGAGTAGCCGTAGCTCTCAGCTATCTCCTCAACGCTTTTGTATATAGTGGCAACGTTATCGGGAATGCTCTTGATATTATCTTTTTGCCTGTAGTAATCAATAAGTCGCGCGATCGCTACAACCGAACAGTTCCTTGTGCGTCTGCCGCTTATTGTCTCCATGGAATCAGTGTTTATCGTAAGCGCTCTGCCTATCTTGCACATTCTTCCCTGTTGTCCGTATTGTTCAATGAAATACTTAGGTACGTTAAGTATTCCTCCGTATGGTTTATTCTTCATGTTTTTCCCCAAAAAATGTTGTCTTTACCAATAATTATAGCTCATTCACACCAGAAATATGATTATTTTGTGATTTTTTTGCGAACTTTATGTTTTTTAAGGCATTTATATGTATAATGAAGCTAGCTTAAATGCATTACTTAATAGGGAAGGAAGCGAGGAAAACAACTCCATGAACGCATCGTCAAGATCCTCAGAATCAGTTAGCCTCGGTTTGAATACTTATCACGATATCATTAAAGCTCCGGCAATCGACCCATTGACCGGTCTTTGTTCCAAAGAGCAATTTTTCCTGTTGGCAAGAGAATTTGATAAGCGACACCCTCTTGAGGGCGTAGATGCCATAGTTCTTAATTACAATAAATTCCACCTTATAAATGAATTATACGGAAGAAAATTTGGAGACAAGGTTTTATGTGCTATTGCGGATTGCGTATCCGAAACAGCCAAGGAACACGGCGGCATTGCCTGCAGATATGATGCAGATAAGTTTTATATGTATATAAAGCATCAAAAGGATTACGATTTTTTGGTCCATCAGGTATCTGATAGACTTGCACATATGATGAAGACTCCTGATATTCGTGTCAGGATTGGTATATACCCTGATCTTTTCAAGGATGCAACCCTTGAGCAGCGCTTTGACAGAGCTATTCAGGCTTGCAACTCCATCACTAAGGGTCACGCAACTTCTTACGAGATCTATGATTCCAAGATGCATGAAAAAGAAATGTTCGAGGCAAGGCTTTTAGACAGCATTGGCTCTGCTTTTGCTGAGAATCAGTTCTCTCTTGCATTCCAGCCAAAGTACAACGTGCATGGATCTATGCCAAGGCTTACCAGTGCAGAGGTTCTTATTCGTTGGAAGCATCCGGAATTTGGTCTTGTTAAACCTGATTTCTTCATTCCTCTTTTTGAGGAAAACGGTATTATCAGGCAGCTGGACAGATATGTGTGGCGTGAAGCTGCTGCTCAGATCCGCAGATGGAAGGATGAGCTTGGTTATTCTATCCCGGTATCTGTTAACGTATCAAGAGTAGATATCTTTGATCCTGATATCATCGATTATCTCAAGCAGATAATTACTGATTACGGCATTTCCGCATCAGACCTTCACCTAGAGATCACTGAGACCGCATATACCGACAATGTGGAGCAGATTGTTTCTGTTGTTAAAGAGCTTCAGAAGGAAGGCTTCATGGTTGAGATGGACGACTTTGGAAAGGGCTACTCTTCCATCAACATGCTCACCACTCTTCCCCTTGATGCTCTCAAGCTTGATATAGGCTTCATCAAGGATATCGCTGAGAATAATAAAGGCAAGAACTTGCTTGGTTGTATACTTGAGATTGCCAAGCTTTTGAACCTCACAGTTATCGCTGAGGGCGTTGAGAATTCCAAACAGTATTTCCTTCTCAAAAACGCCGGCTGCGATGTGATCCAGGGCTATTATTTCTCCAAGCCTCTGGCATCATCCGAGTTTAGAAATCTTCTTGTTACAGAAGGTTGAGTTAGATTAATAAAACTTCCCACACCTTAGGGTGCGGGAAGTTTTAAGTACCGGACTCTTACTTCTTTGACTGTTTGTCTTTTAGGAGTGTGTCTCTGATGGCCTGGGCCAGGGCTTCATCGGGGGCATTTTTTAATTTTTCCGCCTTGGGATTTTGTTTTACCTTTATTTCCTTTTTGGCATTAGATAAATTGTTGGCAGCGCTCATTCTATTCCGAATTCCTCCTTTAGTTCCGTAAGATAATCGATATTAAGGTATGTCTCGACGCCAAAGCAGTTGTTGTGCTGATTCTTTGTTATTTCCGCAATGTGCTCACCTTCAATATTGGCGATATAAAAATGCGTCTTTCCCGTGTCAGTATCTTCATCTTTATATAATATTACTTTATCATCAATTGATATAACTATGTCATCTTTATTTCTGGTAGTTTCCATTAGTCTTTTTTTCAATGTGATATTATATTTTTATCGCATATTAGGAGGAAAGATATATGAAGAACAATTATTTATTATCGGTGGTAGCTGTAATGCTGCTGCTTTCAGGTTGCGGTTCGTCTGCTTCTTCAAGCGCTGAAGCTGTATCCGTGCCTTCGGTAGAAAGCACTGAAGCCGCATCCAAGTTTTCGGTAGAAAGCACTGATGCTGCATCCGAATCTTCGGTAGAAGACAATGTTGTTGAAAATACCGACTACAAAAAGGCCTATGCTGAAATTGTCCAAAGCTTTAAATCCGATGAATCCCCCACTTCTTATGACCTTATATACGTAGACGAAGATGATATCCCCGAGCTGGTTGTCGGCAATCCCGGATACTGGGTTTCTCTGTATAGTTTTAAGAATGATCAGACTTATTGTCTAATGGATCAGTGGGCATACGGTGCAATGGGCAATTCAGGTTACACATATGCCCCAAAGAAAAATGTGTTATACAACGGAAACGCAGATTATGCAGGTAGTATATATTACAACTCATACATGTCTATAAATGATGGAGGCGAGCTTGCCACATCCTATTGGTCTATGGATATTAACTTTGATGATGTAAATGGCGATGAAATACCTTCTGAAGAGGAACTGGAAACAGCAGAAGGAAGAACTTATGATACAAAGTACTATAGTGAAATAAACAAAGATATGTCCGAAGAAGACATAAAGAAAATAATCGATGAATACAGCGCCTTCGAGTATGAGCAAATAGAAGGAACCCAGGATTATAACAGCATCATGGAACAGCTAACTAATTAAGAGCATGGCAAAGCACCCAGGCAAATGCCTTGGCAGTTCTAAGGTCTGCATCTTTAAAATGATTGCCTTCGTTCCATTCCATAATACAATCATTTTTCTTGCTCAAAAGAGCCTGCGCTTCCTTAATCTTATCGGCAACCGTTGCCATAAGGGGGTTGCGGGCTTTTGCTTCTTTATCCCCAAGGCTAAGATATATCTTTTTACTTTTTATCTCATTAATCTTCATGAAGTCAATGAATCCTGGAAACCACACGGACGGAGACGCTGCAGCTACTCCTTCAAATGTATCTGTTTGATAAGCTGACCAAAGGGCAAACAACCCTGCCAGTGAGTATCCACCGATGTAGTAGTTTTTCGTCTTGTCAGCACAAAGAGGCAGAATCTCAGATAGAGTTTTCTGTGCTCCGCTTCCGAAGTTTTCTTTTCCAAATACAGCTGGTGCTTCCCATGGCGAGAGCTCTGTGTTCCAATCGCTTATCTTCACAGCGATCAGCTGAAAGTCTACGCCTGTCGTCCTCTTAATCTCAGCGTATTCATTTTTGATCATATTAAGGTCATGGTCGTCCACAGGCTGAATAAGCACGATATCCGAAGTGGCCGATCCGTATTCATATATGTCCATAGCGTTCCCCATAGCTAATCAAAAATACCCCGGTCTTAGAAATTACTTCCGTTCCATCCCCAGTCGGTTGATGCCGCATACTTGATGTACAAACGATCAGGTGCGATTCCAAGAACTTCATTGTAGATCTTGGTTACTTCTGCGGTCATCTTATCAAAGGCCGCCTTATCAGGTGATCCGAATACATTAACAGAAACAAAGGCTGTGGGCTCATCGCCATTTCCCTTAAAATACATATTCTGTTCATCCGCAAGATCGAGCATAAGCCAGCTCTCGCTCTTTCCGGGAATAATTGAAATTGCCTGTCCCAATTTTTCTTTTAGCTCTTTCCTCTGTTCAGGTGTTGTTTTTACGCTTACTTTTGAATCTATAAATGGCATTGTACATCCTCCTTTTGCCTTGTTTCTTAATAATCATTACCTCTGCGAAATTATTATAGCTTATTGCTATAGCAAAGGAAAGTTATGAGATCAGCTCCGTGTTATGTCCGTAGTTTCTCCTAGAAGAATTCATGTGGTATTATATTTCTAACGCATTTAGGAGGAATAATAAATGAAGATCAAATATCTATTACCTGTGGTAGCTGCGACGCTGGTGCTCTTTGGTTGTAGTTCCGCTATTTCTATAAACGACAAGACTAATAAAGGACCTGAAGACAATGTGTCTGATTCAGGGATTTCTAATGACAACGTTTCTAATACTAATTCTTCTAATGAGGAATCATCTCAAGATGAACTTCCCACGGAGGCGCTTTCTGATGATGAGCTTAATAAATTTACTGAGCTTTTTAACACGTTTAAATATAACGGCTTTTTAAGCGAAGGCTTCAATAATCCCGAGGAAATTAATTGGAATCAGGTTATAAAACTAGGCGCAGAGATCTTTTCAAAGGATTGCAGCGAAAATGAAATGAATTATTATCTAAAGTCCACAAGTAGAAGTCATCTCCAAGAATCAGAAACTCTTTATTCAATAAAAAAATCCGAGCTTGAAGATTATATAAAGAGGCATGCTGGTATGGATTACATACCTGATAATAAAGATATAGATTGGGTGTACAACAAAGAGACTGACTCCTTTTATAAAGCACTTTTTGATTTCGATTTTAGATATTGCTACTATGATTGTATATCAGGAGAAAAAAAGGGAGATAAATATACTCTTCGACTTAAATACAATCCGGAAAAGAGTGTTGATCAATACTCTGATGCATATTACGGAATTAATGCCGACAGGATCGTAACGTTCTCCAAAGCAGGTGATGATCTTGTCTTTGAGTCAAACAAAATTCAGTGGGATGATTACTGTGTTCCTGAGCAGACTTTTGACGTAAACCTCGCCCAGTATGACTCTCCGGTGCATTTTGTAACCTACGAAGAAGACCCGAATCAGGCTGAAATGGTGCTTGAAAAAGACGGAAAGTCTATCAGCCGATTTTTGCCAAGCTTTTCTACTGATGAGCAGCGATACAATCTAAAAAAAGTTGATGCTGTTGGTTTCTTTGATTTTAATGCAGACGGAATGGATGATGTAGCAATTGTCGGTGATACAGACAATGGTAAGCATCTATTTTTAGAAGCCGCATCAACAGATGAATACTGTTTTACTCCTTTTGCAGACTTTGGAGAAGAAGAAGCAAAGGCAATTGGCGCGGATCTTACAATTAATGGAATGAAGGCCGCTCTTCTTGGTGATAACAAAGACGGAAAATATACCGGTTACAAAGATGCCTATGCTCAGATCGTAAAAGTCTTTAGCTATGCAAATCACAATTTTCGTGATGACCCAAATGCTTTCGACCTTATATATGTAGATAATGATGATATTCCCGAGCTTGTTGTCGACAATCATGGTTACTGGGTGTCTCTTTATGGCTTCAAAGATGGTCACGCTTATAACATTATGGATAGTTGGGGATACGGAGCAATGGGTAATTATGGTTACAGCTACTCTCCCAAGAATAATGTTTTCTATAACTGGAATACCGATTATGCAGGTGCTATAGGTTACACTACATTGTTTTCTATAAATGACGAAGGTAAAGTTGTCACAACCTACTGGTCAATGCTTATTAACTTTAATGATATTGACGGAAACGAAGTACCTTCAGAAGAAGAACTTGAGTCAACCGATGAATACTCCGGTTCTATAAAGTACTATAGCTCAGACAAAAATATGTCCGAGGAAGAGATCAAAAAAGAAATGGACAAATACGAATCATACCATTTTGAAGAATTAATCGGGACAAAAGATTATAACGGCATCATGGAACAGCTTAAGAACTAATTCGCTTATATCCTTATCAAATATGATAATATTGTGTAAGTATTAAAGGAGGAGTTGTGTATGGTAGCAGTATATGTTATAGGGGCAATTATAATACTTAATTTTGTGGCTGCACTGATTTTCTATATAAGAGATTCAAAAGAGGCCAAACTGGCAAACAGAACCAAAAATGTCGGCATTATGATCTGGCTTATATCAAGCATCACTTTTCTGTTACTGGCAGTTCTTCTTATAGTTTTTATAGTTGTAATGACTATGGCGATATTAGCGAGTATGTGATATGAATAATTCCAGATTCATCAAAACACTAATTGCAATATGTGTTGCAGGCCTTCTTTTAACAGCAGCGCATCTTATCTATATCTGCAACGCATATCGTAATTCATCTATAATACGTTATGTTTCAGGAGAAATATGGTTATGAAAAAGAAATTGTTTCTAATTGCCACTGCCCTTTTTTTCCTATGCATCAACATATTTCTCTACCTGTCTTTTACCATGAGGCTTGGAAACAATTACAGCGGCGCTTCGCAGCTAAGGATGGTGGACGTAAAGAGGTTCCTGCCTTTTGAAGAGACTTCGGAGCTTGCAAGGTGCGATTCTTCCCTTCATTTTACAGGAAAAGATAAACTGCCTGTCCTTGACGGTGCTGCTGCCCTTGTTCCTGTTTATGCCTCAGTGATAGACAATATATATCCCGAAGGCTGCGTAACCTACGAAGGCGGTGTTTTTTCAGACGACAATCTATACGGAGAAAACTTTGCAGACGACAGCGTTATGCAATATCAGAATACGATTCGGGGCTTTGATGCAATGATAGATGGCTCTGTAGATCTGTTTTTTACCGCTCATCCATCCAAAGAGCAGCTTAAGTCCGCTGCGGATAAAAACGTAGAACTTGAGATCGTACCTATAGGTCTTGAAGCCTTTGTATTTTTTGTTAATTCCAAAAATCCTGTAGATGCGCTTGAATCAGCTCAGATAAAAGATATTTACAGAGGAAATATAAGGAACTGGAAAGAAGTGGGCGGGTCAAACCGCATGATCAATCCCATGCTTAGGATAAAGGGCTCAGGGAGCCAGACCATGATGGAAAAGTTCATGGACGGTGATATGATCACAAAAAGGGATCCTCTGGCGGTTTTTGGGGGATGCATCGGCTATTCATTTAGGTACTATCTCTCAGGAATGGTTGCCAACAAGAACGTCAAAATGCTCTCTGTTGACGGAATCTATCCAAGCAAAGAGAACATCCAAAACGGTTCATACCCTATTTTCGACAATTTCTATGTTGTCTACAGAAAAGACAATGAAAATGAAAATGTGCAAAAAATAGTGGACTGGCTTCTTTCAGACGAAGGCCAGTCCATGATAGAGGCTTGTGGATACGTCGGGCTGTAATCCAGTTACATCCGGCGCTCCACAGGCTCTTCATCTCTCTTTCCTTTTTAAATCATTATTATTTTATCTTTGTAAAATAATAACTGTCGCCATTTCCCACATTAAGTCCCTGTGCGTATTTATCTCCAACTACAACAAACAAAAGATCATAACTTACGCCATTTAATGTATCACTTTTATCTACTCCGCCGCTTACAAGATACGTGGGAGTGCATGTTATGCAGTAGATATCGTCAATTCCTACTTCGCCATTGGAATTATTAAAAACAGTAAGCACCCTATCAAGAGTAATATCAAGATGATCACAAGCTTCATATCCCCTAAGGACTGTAATAGTTCCGGAATAATAATTATCACTTAAATCCTCAGAGCTCTTGTACCATCCATAGGTTCCGTCTTCTCTAAATTCGTAGTAGGCTTCGCTCTCCCATCCTCCAATAATATCACTATAATCCGTGTCAGACTCAGGTTCATCTTCACTTGATTTGCTATCTTCTGAATTCTCTTCCGAAGTAGCCTCAGATGACTTCTCTTCCTCATCATTTTCTTGTGTATTATCCGTTCCTACTTGAACTGTTGTTGTATCTTCGTCAACACGGCTCTTAGATTGATTATTTGCTCCTATCATTTTCAAAACGATTGCCCATCCGATCACCGCGATCACCGCTAAAGCCGCTACCAATATAACGACTACCGCACTATTGTTCTTGTTTTTCATTTAACTCCTCCATATGATGCTTATTTTCCCCATTTATTAAATATCTTTTTTCTTTTATAAGCATATGTTACAAAAGTATTATAAATTAACTTATATTTTATTTCAATATTGTTTCAGGAAGATTTGGAGGAATTTCCTAATTCAATAAAAAACTCCCGGTGCTTATAAAAAGTACCGAGAGTTCTTCGCTCTTTTACCATCAATCTGCGAAATTATAATCTATATTGATTTCTACATCGTAATCAGGATACATCGCTTTAGCTTTCTCAAGAACGCTGCAATATGTTTCCTTCTTGTTCTTGGCTTCTATATTGATAACGATATCAAAACGTATCTCTTTAGTTTCGGAATTAAGATAAAAGCCGTGAAGCTGTAGCACATCCGGATAGTCCTTGATAAGCTCCTTCATCTTGGCATAGCCTTCTCTTGCCTTCTCATCCTTGGTATTTATAGAATAGATGGATATTCCTGTCATCGTAATTCCCTTTTCCAGGAACACTTTTTTGGCAACCTCACGTCCAAGTTTATCAATCTCCACTGCGTCCGTTGTATCCGGTACTTCAATATGCGCAGATCCCATCCACTTCTCGGATCCGTAGTTATGAACGATAAGGTCGTAAACACCCATTACTCCGTCAATGCTGCGAATCGTATGCTTAATATCTTTAGCAAGCTCTGGAGTAATCCTCTCTCCCAGAATCTCGCTGATGGTTTCCTTTAGGGTCTCAAAACCTGCTTTTAAAATAATAAAAGCTATGACAACTCCAAGATAAGCCTCAATACTAAAGCCCGTTACGATAAAGATAATGGCGGCAACCAAAGTCGCAGCAGAAATAACCGAGTCGTTTAGGGCATCCTTACCGGAAGCTACAAGAGAATCGGAATTAACCTTCTCTCCAACCTTCTTGGTATATAGACCAAGGGCAATCTTTACAACTATAGCAGATGCAACAATTATAAGTGCAGGAACGCCGTAATCCGGAGCCTCTGGATGAATTATCTTTTTAACAGATTCAATAAGTGACGTTATTCCGGCATAGAATATGATCACGCCGATGACCATTGCAGACATGTACTCTATCCTGCCATAGCCAAAAGGGTGCTTTCTGTCAGGCTCCTTGGCTGACAACTTGGCTCCAATTATCGTGATTATGGAAGACATGGCGTCGCTTAAGTTGTTCACCGCATCCATTGTTATCGCCACAGAATTGGACAATATCCCAACAAATGCTTTAAATCCCGCCAAGATAATATTGGCAATGATGCCTACAATTCCGGTTCTTACAATTACTTTTGTTCTATCCATGATGGCTCTCCTTGGAATAATTTTCTGCTGACAGTATATCACAACAAATGCACCTACGTACCTAAATAATGATTAACAAACTCTCTTTTACCTTGCATCTTGAAAAAAAAATTCAAAACCATGATAATTACTTTATGGAAAAAAGGAAAGAAAACACCCACTACTTAACTACACAGAAAGCGGCAGATATACTCGGAATATCAAGAGCCACTGTCGCAAATTGGATCAAGCTGGGGAAACTAAAGGGATTCAAGGACAAAAGCCGTTTCTTTATCCCGGAAGCACACGTCAGATCCGTTAAAAACAGTCTAAACTCCTCTACTCTTCTAAGGAGCAGACGCAACAAGAGCTTGTCAGAAAAGAACTTCATCCCGAAGTCCTACATCCACAAGCATTCACCCAATTACAAACATATAAAAAAGCTTATTATTGATCTGCAAAAAAGAAGATCAGGCGTCAATATAAGTGACGTCTTAATTTATTATGCTCATATTCTGTCAAAAGAGATGGGCGTTCCAGATAAGTTTACAGAAAAACTGATGAACGAGATTCTACCTGCCAAAAGTGAAAAGGTAGACGCAGATGTACGTTATGACTTAGGTACCATAACATCATCTAAGCCAAATGCTCTTTCAGGGCTCCTTGCATCTTATCCTCTCACTTATATAGAGGGTGAGGATACTCTTGGTATGCTCTATATATCTCTTCGTAGAATCCGCGACAAAAAGTCCAAAGGTGCATACTACACGCCATACTATGCGGTAGATGAATGTATCGAGAATCTGTATAGTACAATCGACGATTCCCACGCCAAAGATGTTTTCACCATATTAGATCCTGCCTGTGGAAGCGGCAATTTTCTTATCAGACTTCCAAAAGAAATACCGCTTCGAAACATCTATGGCTGTGATATAGATCCATACTCTGCATGTATCGCCAGGTTAAACCTTGCTCTTAAATACCGTATATCTACTGAAGCAGAGGCAGATACTCTACTTCACAACATTCAGGTAATGGACTTCCTGCTAGATAAAGCTCTTACTGCAAATAGGCATGATTCGGGCAAAAAAACTGAATTTTCAGCCTTTGTCCCTTCATGTGGTTTTGACATCCTACTTGGAAATCCGCCTTGGGGCTATTCTTTTGGGGCAGCTGACATTAAAAGACTTAAGAAAAAATATGAAACTATACCTTTATCGGGAAGACCGGAGTCATTTGCTCTTTTTATTGAGCGCGGACTTTCTGTTCTTGGAAACAGCGGCAGAATGACCTATCTTCTCCCTGAAACTATGCTTGGATCTGATATGTATCTCTCTATAAGAAAAGAGATCTTATCAAAAAGTAGCGTAACTGCCCTTTCCTATCTTGGAGATATTTTTGATAAAGTTCAGTGCCCATGCATCATACTGTCCTTGCAAAAAGGAGGGTGCTCGCAAAGTAAACAGAAGGATATCTTTGTTTCCTTCTGCAAAAGAATGTCCGGCTTATCTAGGATTAAAAGTTTTTCTGCATCCGGAAACAGACTCTCGGAGGACTCCTTTCATATTCTTTGCGACAACAAGGATTACAAGCTCATCCAAAAAATAAATTCTTCCGACCACTTTACTCTCAAAGATAAGTCGGAGTTTGCACTTGGCATAGTAACAGGCAATAACAAGGAGCTTTTGTCAGATGAACCAAAGCCGGGATTTGAGCCAATAGCTAAGGGCCGTGATATCAATCCTTATCTCGTATCGGCTCCCACATCCTATGTTTATTTTGATCCTGCGAGATTTCAGCAGTGTGCGGATGAATATTATTACAGAGCAAAAGAAAGACTCCTTTATAGATTCATAAGTCCCGTCCCGGTATTTGCATACGATGACACCGAACTTGTAACGCTAAACAGCGCAAATATACTGATACCAAAAGCTGAGGGTTACAGCGCTCTGTACATCCTGTGCGTCCTTAATTCGCCGGTTATACGTTACTACTATATGAATTCATTTAAAAACATGAAGGTACTGCGCTCTGCAATAGAAGCTCTTCCTATCCCGATATGTGAAAGCAAGACTATGGAATACATTTCTTCTGTGGCAAAAGAAAACCTTAACGCTATGGAGCATAGTGAACGGAATGCAAAGATTACAGTTAACACAGCTCCTTTATCAGAAGACTTTACATATTTCTCGGATATAAATAAAAGAATTGCATATTTATACGGTCTTAGCGACGAGGAATACCTCTATATCTGCGAAAAATGCAGGTAAAAAACTGCAGTTAAGGCTCCCTGGAGTGAAGAGTTTTAGGAATTTATAAAAATAAGTTTACTTTTACAGTTTAAAGTGTTATAGTGTAAATCGAATGTTTTATATGGAGGTAATTTTAGATGTCTTTTGAATATATACAGAAGCTTCCTACACCTGATGAGATCAGAGATGAGATGCCTTTATCAGACAAGCTCGCAGCTCTCAAAAAAGAAAGAGATGCTATGATCTCTGACGTGTTTACAGGTAAGAGCGATAAATTTCTTGTTGTAGTAGGACCTTGCTCTGCTGATAACGAGGATTCAGTTGTTGATTATGTTTCAAGACTGGGAAAGCTCAATGACAAGGTTAAGGATAAGCTTATCCTTATCCCCAGAATTTATACCAACAAGCCACGTACAACAGGTGATGGCTACAAGGGTATCACTTCTCAGCCCGATCCCGAGGGTAAAACTGATTTCCGTGCAGGTCTTATTGCTATGAGACATATGCAGATCAGAGCCATTGAGGAATCAGGTCTTACTGCTGCAGATGAGATGCTCTATCCCGAGAATTGGGGCTATATGGCTGATATTCTTTCATACGTTGCTATCGGAGCACGTTCCGTTGAGGACCAGGAGCATCGTATGACAGCCAGCGGTTTTGATGTTCCCGCCGGAATGAAGAATCCCACAAGTGGAACCTTCAGTGTAATGCTTAACTCAGTTTATGCAGCACAGCAGTCTCACTCTTTCGTTTACAGAGGCTATGAGGTTAAGACTAACGGCAACCCTCTTGCTCACTGCGTACTTAGAGGTTCAAGCAACAAGCACGGACAGTCAATCCCCAACTACCACTACGAGGATCTTAGTCTCCTCCTTTCACTTTATGAGGAGCGCAACATTGTTAATCCAGCAGCTATTATTGATGCCAACCACAATAACTCCAACAAACAGTACAAGGAGCAGGTTCGTATCGTTAAGGAAGTTCTTCACTCAAGAAATCACAACCCTGAGATTAAGAAGCTTGTTAAGGGTGTCATGATTGAAAGTTACATTGAGGAAGGCTGCCAGAAGATTGGCGATGGCGTATACGGTAAGTCCATCACAGATCCATGCCTTGGATGGGAGGATACAGAGCGCCTTCTCCTCGAGATGACAGATCTTGTATAACGCCCCATGGCGATATACTTTTAAATCAAAAACAGGAAAACGTCTCATTTCGTGTTACTCCTAGAAATCGACGTTTTCCTGTTTTTTCTTTTAGTCAATCACCCCTGCGTATTATCGTATTCTTGCCCATTTATAGGGGTCTATGGTTTTATCATCTTTATCAAGGTATTTGCTTAATTTATTACTTTCGTGAAATCCCATCATATCCTGAATAGCTGATATATCTGCCCCATTTTCCACAAGATGGGCTGCAAAAGAATGTCTTAGCGCGTAGGGAGTTATGTCTGAATTGACGCCGGCTTTTTTGACATAGCTTTTTATAAGCTTCCAAAGCCCCTGGCGACTCATAGGTTTTCCATCGCAGTTAAGAAAGACCTTGGTCTCCCCTTCCGGCTCACCGTCTGAGAAAAGTTCTTTTCTGGCATCCAAAAGATACTTCATAAGTGCATCCTTTGCCATCTTTCCAAAGGGAATAAGGCGGTCTGAAGATTTCTCTTTTCCCTTCTTGAGTCTAAGGCAGCCGATACTAAGGTCAACTTCAGATAATTCAAGTCCTACAAGCTCTCCCGCTTTAAGCCCGGTAGCGTACAGTAGTTCAAGGATAGCCTTATCTCTTATGCCCTTGGCACTGTCCGGAAAGTTCTGGGACAAAAGAGCCTGAACCTCGCCTTCAGTTAATATCCTTGGCTTGGCACTCTCCGCCTTTGGACTTTTAAGGACAACAGCAGGATCATCCATAATGTTGCCGTTCTCCACCATATATCTGAAGAAAGCCTTCATTGAAGTATTATGTCTTATTATAGACGAAGCCGCAAAATTCTCCTCTCGAAGACTTGCGGCGTAGTCCATAAGGCGATCACCGGTAATGTCGGAAACGGATGTTATCCCTCTTCCTTCCATATAACCGGCCATCCTCTCAAGGTCTCGTCTATAGGATATTATCGTGTTGGTTGAAGTCTTCTTTACACCTTTAAGGTATTCTACAAATTCTTCAATCTGTTCCTTCATACAATTTAGTTCTCTTCAACAATCTTGCAAATTTTAGGATATACGTTGAGGCAATCAAATGTAGCAAAATAATCCATGGGTTTCTCTGCTCTTCTGATAAGCTTGAAGCTTCCGTCCTTCTGCAAAAGAACCTCTGCACTCTTAAGCTTACCGTTGTAGTTATAACCCATTGAGAAGCCGTGAGCTCCTGTATCATGAATAAAGAGATAATCTCCTTTATCAATCTTGGGAAGTTTTCTGTCTATAGCAAACTTATCGTTATTCTCACAAAGTGAACCTGTTACATCATAAACATGATCGCAGGGAGCATTCTCTTTTCCAAGAACAGTTATATGATGATATGCGCCGTACATGGCAGGTCTCATAAGGTTAACTGCGCAGGCATCAACACCGATGTACTCCTTGTAGATATGCTTTTCATGAATAGCCTTGGTAACAAGCGCTCCGTAAGGTCCCATCATGAATCTTCCCATCTCTGTATAGATAGCAACATCTCCCATTCCTGCGGGAACGAGGATCTTCTCAAACTGCTCTTTTACACCCTGACCAATGGCACGGATGTCGTTGCCTTCCTGATCCGGAAGATATGGAATTCCTACGCCGCCTGAAAGGTTGATAAATGCGACCTTTGCACCTGTCTTGTTCTGAAGATCAACAGCAAGTTCAAAGAGCTGTCCGGCAAGCTTGGGATAATACTCGTTTGTTACTGTGTTGCTGGCAAGGAAAGCATGGATACCAAATCTCTTGGCACCCTTCTCCTTAAGGATCTTAAATGCCTCGTAGAGCTGCTCAGTTGTAAGTCCGTACTTGGCATCACCGGGGTTATCCATTATTCCGTTGCTCATCTGGAATACTCCGCCGGGATTATATCTGCATGAGATAGTCTCGGGAATCTTGCCGATTGTCTTCTCAAGGAAATCAATATGTGTGAAATCATCAAGGTTAATGATAGCTCCAAGCTTATTTGCAAGGACAAACTCCTCAGCGGGAGTGTCATTGGATGAGAACATGATCTCAGAGCCCTGCGCTCCAACAGCGCCGCTTAAAAGAAGCTCTGTCTTGGATGAACAGTCAAAGCCGCATCCGTTCTGTCTAAGAAGATCAAGTAATACGGGATTGGGATTGGCCTTAACCGCAAAATACTCCTTAAATCCTTTATTCCATGAAAAAGCCTCGTAAACAGCCTTGGCGTTCTCTACGATTCCCTGCTCATCATAAAGATGGAAAGGTGTAGGGATTTTCTGTACGATCTCTTCAATTTTCTCCTTGGTTACAAATGGTTTTTTCATAATATCCTCCCTGTATTAAATATTCTCTATTTGCCAATCTATCGGCGATAAACCGTTATTAACTAGAAATTCATTGCACTTACTAAAATGCTTACATCCAAAGAACCCTCTATAAGCTGAAAGAGGACTCGGATGAGGTGCCTCCAAAATAAGATGCTTAGGATTGTTTAACATGGATTTTTTCATCTGAGCGGGTTTACCCCACAGCATGAACACAATAGGTCTGTCCTGCTCGTTTACAGCCTTTATAATGGCATCTGTGAACTGCTCCCAGCCTTTTCCTTTATGGGAGTTGGCCTGATGAGCTCTAACTGTCAGAACAGTATTTAAAAGAAGTACTCCCTGATCAGCCCATTTCTTGAGATATCCGTTATTTGGAACATAACATCCAAGGTCCTCATTAAGTTCCTTGTATATGTTCACAAGTGAAGGCGGTGTGTCAGCCTTACCAGGTAACACGGAAAAAGACAACCCGTGAGCCTGTCCGGGCTCGTGATAAGGGTCCTGTCCAAGAACAAGAACCTTGACCTTATCAAGGGGTGTTAAATGAAGTGCGTTAAAAATATCCTCCGATGGCGGATATATAACGTTCTTACTGTATTCATCTTTGATAAAACTATAAAGCTGTTTGTAATATGGCTTTTTGAACTCATCGGAAAGAGCATCAAGCCACATGCCTGTTATCATTGACATAAGTATCTGTTCCCTTATCAGATCCTGACGGGAACTCCCTTTCCTTTAAGATAATTTTTAACTTCGGATATTTCCAACTCTTTGTAGTGGAATAATGAAGCTGCAAGAGCTGCATCCGCCTCGCCTTCTGTTAGGGCTTCGTAGAAATGCTCTAATGTGCCCGCTCCGCCGGATGCGATAACAGGAACATCGACTGCCTGTGCTATTTTCCTGGTAAGCTCTATATCATAGCCTGCCTTTGTACCATCACAGTCCATACTTGTAAGAAGGATTTCTCCCGCTCCAAGATCAACTGCTTTCTTGGCCCACTCTATAGCATCTATTCCAACATCTATCCTGCCGCCGTGCTTGTAGATATTCCATCCGCTTCCATCTGCTCTTTTCTTGGCATCAATTGCAACTACAACACACTGACTTCCAAATTTATCAGCAGATTCAGCGATCAGCTCAGGTCTGTCTATAGCTGCTGAGTTCATGGAAACCTTGTCAGCGCCTTCTCTAAGGATTGCTCTCACATCATCAACAGTTCTGATACCGCCTCCGACAGTAAAGGGAATGAAGACTTTTTTGGCAACTTCTCTTACCATATCGGCAACGGTTGCTCTTCTCTCATTGGAAGCCGTGATATCAAGGAACACCAGCTCATCTGCCCCGGCCTTGGAATAAGCTTCACCGACGCTTACAGGGTCACCTGCGTCCTTAAGATTAACGAAATTTATACCTTTTACAACTCTGCCATTGTTGACATCAAGGCAGGGAATAATTCTCTTTGTAAGCATATATTCTCCTCATTTATACATCAAGAAAGTTCTGAAGTATCTGCATTCCAACATCTGCACTCTTCTCAGGGTGGAACTGGCAGGCAAATACATTGCCGCTCTCAACGGAAGCATCAATCGTCACTGAATAATCCGTTGTAGCAGTGACAATGCTCTTATCCGTTGCATTTAGATAATAAGAATGCACAAAGTATACATAAGGATCTTCCGGAAGGTTTTTAAAAAGCTTACCTTCTCTGGGGAACTTAAGACTGTTCCAGCCAATCTGAGGCACCTTATAGGTATTGCCGGCATCATCAGTTCCGGGAATCTGCTGTATTTTTCCACGCAAAATGCCCAGGCCTTCAGATTCTCCGAGTTCCTCACTGGATTCGAACAATAGCTGAAGTCCCAGGCATATACCTAAGAACGGAATCCCCTTATCGACAACTTCATGAATCGATTCTCTGATTCCGTATTGATCTATTCTCTTCATGGCGTCAGCAAAAGCACCGACACCGGGAAGTACTACGCGGTCGGCCTTATATATCTCTTTTGGGTCCCTTGTAACGACAGTCTGGGCTCCAAGATACTGAAAGGCTTTCTCAACGCTCTTTATATTACCTGCATCGTAGTCTAGTATTGCAACCATTAGGCATCCAACTCCTTATTATTGTTTCGATGCCTTCTGTATGTCACTTAAGATTCCTCAAAACCTACTATTTCCATAAGTTTGATAGTATAATCTCTATCCTTCTTGATAGAATTGATCTCCGCAATTTCTTCTTCGGAAAGACCATAATTCTCCGAAAGCAACGATTCTATACTATCGTACACGGTCTGAACTTGAATTTCAACATTAAACTTCTGTGCTTCCTGCATTATTTCATCCTTATTGCGCTTAGCCATCAGAAGCATGTCCAAAGCTTCCTTATCCATGTTCATCGCCGTATAGTTCTCATAGCCCTTCATATATCTCTCAGCCCACGCGATAACTCTCGCCTGCTCATATATTGTGCTCTGTTGAGCAGTATGCTTCTTGCCGTGCAGGAGCTTATATGTAGTCATGTAATCTCCGTGCTTAAACGCCCCATCTGCCCTTTCTGAGGATATTCTCTCAGGGAAAAGAAAAGCAGGAAGACATACCAAAATACCCAGACTGGCAGCAAATATTGCTGATACGATAATCTTCTTAGGCGCCATAGCCTTTCCCGGTGGTTCCGGTTCTTTAGGAGGCTTTGGCTTTTTCTCCTTTTTGGGCTTAGGCGGTTTTTCTTTCTTAGGTTTCTTCTCCTTCGGAGGCTTCTCTTTCTTGGGCTTTTTCTCTTTCTTCTTTTTCTTGGGTTTGCCCTCTTCCTCACCCAGCTCAGCAAGAACCTGTTGATTCTCATCTGTAAGGCTGGCAAGTTCTCCACCTGCAGGAGTCTCTTCATCTTCCTCGGTAAGAGTCTTAAGAAGTTTAGTCAAAAGACCTTCCTTCTTGGCTCTACTAGATCCTTGTGCAGCGTACGCCTGCGCATCCGCTCCACCTGCGCCATCTTCGCCGGGGAAATCAACAAGTGCTCCAAGAGAAGGATCAGCTCCGATATCATCAAAGCTCTCTTCTGTAAGAGCACCAAGAATATCATTCTTGGACATCTCAGATTCCTGCACCTGTCCCAATTCTTCATCGAGATGTGCAGTACTCTCTATATCCTCAACCTCGTCATTAGCAAGGCTGTTCATGAGCGCATCAAGATCGGGAATTGATATATCTCCGTCCGAACTTGGCTGCTCTGAGGAGTTCGTAGAAGAAGCATTATCTGAAGCAGCCGGTGCATCACCACTTACTAGCTCAGCAATCTCACCTTCTATAGAAGATCTGCTTCCGTTATCAGTCTCAATCAGCTCATCAAGACTTGCTTCAAGATCATCAAGATTGATATCGTCCTCGGAAATAGCCTCAAGTCCACTTAGAAGCGAGTTATCGAGAGTTACTACTTCGGCGTCCTCTGTAATCGCAATTCCCGGAGTAACGCCTGCTGAAGCATTGCCTGAAGCCAGCTCCTTTGCCGTACTTTCTCCTTCAGAACTCTCTTCAATGTCTCCCGAAAGATCATCTTCCACTGTTCCAATATCACCAAGAAGCGCATTCAGATCCTCTGTTGAGGTCTCGGAATCGCTTGTAGTATCATCACTGTTTTCAGGTGCCGGATCCGGAGTAGCTGTAGTATCCGCAGCATCATCCTTAGCCTCATCTTCTGCAAAAGACTCCATAAGTGCACCAAGGTCTGATATCTCTTCTGTATTATCTATTGGATCGGCTGCGCCTGATCCCTCTCCAAATTCCTGCTCCTGCTCTCTGTCAAGAATGTCGCTAAGACTTCCGTTTTCAGATGCTGTAGCCTCTGTGAGACTGTTTCCCGGCATATCATCCAAAAGATCTGTCAATATCTCTTCAGGAGTCTGATCGGCATCAGATTCTTTTTCCATAGCAATGCCGCTATCATCGGGAAGTGTTATCTCCGGAGCCATTTCCAGCAAAGAATCAGCATCCTCAGATTCATCTATTATGGGTGTCGGAACGACCTCCTCCGGAACTTCTTTTTTCTGTGTAAGATCTATATCGAAATTCTCATAATTGCCGTTCTTGATATTCTCATCCATACGCTCTGCATCAGCTATCGCCTCATCAAGAGCTATCTCCTCAGGATCACGAACATCATCGCCTGTGGGCTCATCCCCAACCTTAAACGAAGGAAGTGAATCATCAGAGGGCTTTGCAATATCATCAAGAAGCTTAGCCATATCATCGTCTATGATCTCATCAGCATCAAGTTTATTAAGAAGATTGCCGATTTCCTTGACATCTTTATTGCCGCCGGAATTATCAATAAGCGCACTAATATCCCCTGATCCACTGCCTGCGCCGGAATCAGAGGTATTCTGCTTTGATTTTGAAGCCATCCTACTAAGGGCTGATTGAGGATTATTGTTATTTGATTGTGCAAAGTTCAGTAGGCTGTCTAGATATTCCTCATCGTTAGACTTCATAGTCATCTACTCTCCTGCAAAATATAATCAACGGAATTCATCTTAACTGAATCCGTTTTATCCTTTATCTCAGGTGTTGCCTGGTAGAGCTTTTCATGTACTCTGACAAGATGAGCTTTTTTATTGAGAGCTACAACATTTTCAAAAGGTAATCTGATAACCGTAGGATACTGAAGTCCCACACCAAGCTCCAAAATCAGAAGTTTGGAGTTAAGTGTACGGGAAAGAAATTTCAGATATTCACTCCATCTGTCTTTGTACGCTATTTCGTTATAATTAATTTTACTATATTCTGGACGTTTTTGGTTAATATATAGCTCTTTTCCTTCAAAAAAAGGCTTTTTAAAGGAAATAGTTTTATCAAAAGATCCATTACTATTAATTATAATATCATGAATCATACCTACAATGCTCATGAAATCGGCATTCTTATCAGAAAGAATAAGTTCACCGTTTTCTTCAGCTGTCTGAAGGTACATATAATTACCGCAGGGGTATACACACCTGTTTACATCAAAGCCATACATAGGTGCATCCCAAAGACAAATATCACTTACCAAAAAGAATTTCTTGTCTCCGATAAGCTCTTTTAACTCTTTATATGCCTTTTCTATATCAGCATCACTGTTGTAGTAAGCATATTCGTATTCCACTATAGGAAGCAGCCAATTGTTTTCTTCTATGCTGCAATAATCCAATAATTCAATATATCTATCGTCTTTTTTAAGGCCATTCTTAACCCAGTTCCACTCGGATCCTATTCCGATCAATAACTGATCGGCGTCCGCCACAAGCTCTTTTAAACTTCCTGTCATTATAAAACTCCATATATACAAAAATACTCCCTTTGTCTGGTAGTTCTGAAAACGTGTTTTCATAACTGAACCAACAAAGGGAGTCAAAGTCAGATATTATTAACCAGCTTCAGATGCATTAACAAGTTCGTCAATTACAGATACAAGATTACCGATCTCAGGTTTAGAAAGCTGTCTGTCAGCACCGAGAGATTCGCCTTTTCTCCTCATCTCCTCATTAACAAGTGATGAGAATATAATAAGAGGAATCTTCTTGGTAGCATCATCATCCTTGACCAGCTTGGTAAGTCTGTGACCATCCATTATAGGCATCTCGATATCAGTAATGATACACTTGATCTGGTCAAGCTGTCCTCTATCCTTGCATGCCTTAATGTAGTCATAAGCAAGCTTGCCGTTCTCAAAATGTCTTACATTGTTGTAGCCTGCTTTATTAAGTGAATCAACAATAAGCTTATTAAGAAGCTGTGAATCCTCTGCGAGAACAATCGGCACCTCATTTCTTGGACGAGTTCCAATGTCCTGAAGAGCATCCATATTTAATCCTGTATTAGGATTGATATCGGAAACAATCTTCTCAAAATCGAGAATGATAATAAGCTGATTCTCAAATTTAATAATACCTGTCGAAATACTTTCCTCAGCCTTAGAAATAGTAGCATTAGGTTTAATGATGTCAGCCCATGATACTCTATGAATACCCACAACCGAATCAACGTGGAAAGCAATATCAAGTTTATTAAAATTGGTAACGATAAAGAGTCCGCCGGGCTTAGAAGCACCTCTCTGCAGACAATTACGAAGATCGATAGCGGTGATCATAGTATCACGAGGCATAAAAATACCTTCAATACTAGGATGAGCGTTAGGAACTGGCGTCACCTCCTGGTATACAATTATTTCCTTGATCTTAGCTACGTTGATGCCATAGCAATGGTCATCAATCTTAAACTCAAGTACTTCTAATTCGTTGGTTCCGTTTTCAAGCAGGATTTTTGATTCCATTCTCTCACCTCACGTGTAATAGTGTATTGAATTGTGATTACTAATTCATTAAGAAAAATACTTTATTTCGATTTTGAATGAATTGAATATCTTAATTTAGTATAGCATAATTTTCTGAAAATAAATATAAAAAAACGAAAAAGACGGGCATTTGACCGTCTTTTAAGAATTCATTTATAAGTTTTTTATATTTTTCTTTATTTGTTCAAAAAGCAAAAAAATAACTTGTACTTTCAAAACCGAACACTGAACTTTTTTCCAGATCTCTATACACCTTATTAGGATAAGCCCTCGACCTATTAGTACACATCAGCTGAACATGTTACCATGCTTACACCTTGTGCCTATCTAACCTCGTACTCTCCAAGGGGTCTTACTGCATTAAGCAGGGATATCTCATCTTGAGGGGGGCTTCACGCTTAGATGCCTTCAGCGTTTATCCCTTCCGGACGTGGCTACCCAGCCTTATGCATCTGGCGATGCAGCTGATACACCAGCGGTCCGTCCATCCCGGTCCTCTCGTACTAAGGACAGCTCCTCTCAGATATCCTACGCCCGCGCCGGATAGGGACCGAACTGTCTCACGACGTTCTGAACCCAGCTCGCG
>JAEEGK010000863.1_pt1 | contig 76095 bp, 47 predicted proteins | sample 8958771 | NCBI WGS metagenome assembly JAEEGK01 (sample SAMN16246547, study PRJNA631951) | gut metagenome | biome: gut microbiome; feature: rumen; material: SC-attached | host: Bos | place: Iran: Karaj | collected 2018-10
TCCGCGCCTTCATCCAGAAGATCGGCTACATCGAGGCGATGCCGGTGGTGACGGACCCGGGCGTGCTGAACCCGTACGAGTTCATCGGCACGGTCATCAACCGCCGGCTGCCGAACCCGTTCATGCCCGACGCGCCGCAGCGCATCGCCATGGACACGAGCCAGAAACTGCCCATCCGCTTCGGCGAGACCCTCAAGAAATACATCGCCCGCGGACTGGACAAGGACAACCTGGTGCTGATTCCGCTCACGCTGGCGGGCTATGCGCGCTACCTGAAGGGCATCCGGGACGACGGCACGCCGTTCGAGCCCTCCCCGGACCCGCTGCTGGCGGAGTTGATGGAGATTGTGGCGCCGTTGGAAATCGGCAAGCCCGACCAGGACTGGTCCTGCCTCAAGCGGCTCTTCAGCCGGAAGGACGTCTTTGCGGTGGATCTGTATGAGGCCGGTCTGGGCGAGCGCATCGAGGGCATGGTCCGCGAACTGTACGCCGGGCCCGGCGCCGTCCGCGAGACGCTGCACAAGTATGTGGTAGCGAGATAATTACGCCTCTTTAGACAATGTCTTTGCATAGTGGCACTGGAGGACTTCTCCGGTGCCATTGTGCCAATTGTGCATGCCGTTCCCGAGGCAGTCGCGCCAGACCTTGCAGTCCTTGCATCGGCCTGTCCGGGCCCAATCCCGCTTCCGGAAAGCCTCGAAACGGTTTTCCCAGACTTCGTAGAAATTGTCCGTATAGATGCTCCCCTGCGAGAAGCGGTCCCGGTCGATGTTGGGGCAGGCGCAGATGCGGCCGTCGATCAGGACGGACGCGATGTTGATGCCGGCGCGGCAGAAATACCGGATGTCGCGGACCTTTTCCTCGTATCGGCCCAGGTAGCCTTCACAACTGAAGGTTACCTTCATCGGCCCGCCCGCCTGACGTTTGGCCTGGATGAACTCCATGAGGGAAACGAACTGGGCGTCCGTAAGTTTCATGTCCGGATCGGCGGCGGCGCGGCCGATGGGGATGATCGTGAACAGCCGCCACTGCTTCAAGCCCAGGCCTTTGAGGATCTCATAGATTTCCGGTAATTCAGCCAGGTTCCGCTGGTTCACGCAGGTGACGACATCGGCATTCAGGCGCGGTTCCGCGGCAATGATGCCGATGGCCTTCAGCGCCCTGGCATAACTCCCGGGAACCCCGCGCATCCAGTCGTGGGAGGCCTCCAGGCCGTCCAGGCTCACGGTAATGGCACCCATGCCGGCAGCCATCAGTTTCCCGTGCATCGACTCGTCATAACACCAGCCGTTGGTGACCATGCCCCAGCCGAAGCCCCGGCGGCGGATTTCCCGCCCGGCCTCGGCGATGTCCGGCCGCAGGAGCGGCTCCCCGCCGGTCAGGACCACGGAAAAGTCCCACGGCCGGTGGTCCGCCGGAATCGTGTCCAGTGCCCGCAGGAAGTCTTCCAGGGGCATATCCTTCTCCCGGCTCTGCACGGAGCAGTCGCTCCCGCAATGGCGGCAGCGGAGCATACAGCGGGTCGTGCATTCCCAGAAGAGGTAATTCAGTTCGTGGACCTTTGTCTCGTTGGCCCGGAACAGGCGGAAAAGCAGCGGATTCATGGCGCGGGTATGGTCTTTCTGCAAATTTACGCTATTTTTGTGCAAGATTCCTCCCCGGAGGGATTTATCTTGTAAAACCGCCGACCATGAAATTCTTGCATAATCTTTTGAAGGGCGCGTCCCTCACCGGAGCCCTGTTCGTGTTCCAGGCCTGCTACGGCATGCCCCAGGCGCCGCTCTGGGAAGAGAACGGTGAGGCGCCGATGTCCTTCTCCCTGGTTTCCCGCTCCACGGGCGAACCCCTGGAGGGAATCCGGATCAAGGGCGGCCCCTGGAAACAGGATATGGAAAGGGAGGATCTGCTGGGAATTACGGATGCCAACGGCCATTGCCGCGTGGGGATTCCCTATTTCCGGAACCAGGAAGGCCCCTTTATCCGGTTCGAAGACCCGCAGGGGTCGTTCATCGCCAAAGACACCTCCCTGGTGGACCTCCGCGACCGGGAAATCGTCATCAAGTTGGACACGGCCCAATGAAAGCGAGACTGACCGCCCTCGTGGCGCTGTTGTTGCTCGGCATTGCGGCCTACGCCCAGGAGGAGGAAGATCCGCCCTTCTTCAAGCAGTTTTCGGTGGAAATCGCCACAGGGTTTCCACCGATCCACACCCTTCTCGAGGTCAACGGGACCAAATATGACAAGTCGTTCGCCCGCGATGGGAAAGAGCCCGATATGCAGGGCGCCTGGATGCCCGCGCTGAGCGTTTCCGCCGTCTGGAAAACGGCCCGTCGTTGGGAAATGGTCCTGACGGGCGGCGTTTCCTGGTGCCACCACAAGGTCATCCAATACGGAACCTTCGGCATCGACCCGCACGGAAATCCCCGGTACGACCTGAAAGATCCCCATCCGGACGGCTGGAGAGACTCCGCCCCCATCGGCGCCCTCTTTTTCCAGGCGCGCTGCTTCTGGAACCCCACGCAGAAAGTAAAACTCTACTCCGCCTTTGGCGGCGGCCTCGTGCTGAGCGGAAAGGATCGTTTCTTCTCGGATGACCTCGTCGGCATCGTCCCGTCCCTCACCCCCATCGCCGTCCGCTTCGGCACCGGCCCCCTCAAATTCTTCATCGAAAACACCTACAGCCCCGCCGCCACCGCTTTAAACCTCGGTCTGGGCTGGACGTTCTGACCGGATTCCGTGATCGCCCCGCTGAGTGCAGGTAACGTCCCGACTTGAGGGACATTACCCGCAGTGAGCAAGTGGAGAGAGACGAACCTCGTCTCGCGAGAATTCGGGAGTCCTTCCCCTGCTTCGCCAAACAGCCGCACATCGACACTCGCCGAGGGGCCTTCAGCAGCCACCTGCCGTGCGCCGGGGGCCGTAATCGGCACTTGGCGCACCGCGACCATCGGCACAACGCGCAGAAGCCCTCTTCCGGTGCGGCTGTTTGGCAACAGGGGGCCAGCGAAGCGCTTTCCTTCAAAATAGGCCAGGCGTTCCGAGAGATTCCGGGTCAAGCCCGGAATGACAAGATGTCAAGCCCGGAATGACGGGAGACTAGACCGGAATGAGGGGCTTAGAACTTCACAGAGGCCGGTTTTCCGTCGTACTGGACCGACACGCCAGCAGCGTCGGGGTCGTAGGACCACGGACGGCCCGGCTCGACCAGGACCACGCGGAAGGTGCGATTCTGGAGCATGCCGTCGAAGGAGCCCTTCCGCTCGCCGATGGTGAGCGTGCGGGAAGCCTCGTCCCAAGTGATGGGGATGTTCGCGTAGAAGCCCTTCTCGTAGTTGTAGTTCACGTTCTCGTCCTCGTAGAGGGTGAAGGATGCGTCCTTCCCGGCATACACGGCTAAGAGGATATCGTCCGCGGGCTTTTCGTCGGACCACTGCATGTCCGGGCCGAAAGGAATGATGGAGCCTGCGCGGACGAACAGCGGCATGCGGGAATACGTGGTAAAGGCCACAACCCAGCCCTCGCTTTCCTGGTACGGCCGGCCTTCAGGATCAAAATAAGAACCCGTATAGAAATCATACCAGCCGCCTTTCGTTTTCGGGAGATAAATCTTACGTGTGCGCGCCTTGTACTCGTATACCGGGCACGGCATCAGGGCCGGGCCGAACATCCACTGGTCGGAGATGTCGCGTACCTGCGGATCGTCCGGAAAATCCATCGGCAGGCCGCGCATGATCGTGTAATCGTCGAAATGGACGGCGCCCGCGAGGGAGTAGATGTACGGCATCAGGCGGTAGCGCAGGCGCATGTACCAGAGGATGGACTCATAGGTCTCGGAACCCTCGTCGGCGATATTCCACAGTTCGCGCGCCGGCGCCTGTCCATGCGTGCGGAACAGCGGGACGAAGGTGCCGAACTGGTGCCAGCGGGTCTGGAGTTCCTGCCATTCCGGCCGGTTCGCCGGATTGTAGAACTTGCTCATCACCGAAAAACCACCGATGTCCATGCCCCACATCGGAAGACCGGACATGGAATAGTTCAGGCCCGCGGCCATCTGCATCCGCATATCCTCCCAGGACGTGCCGATATCGCCGCTCCAGGAAGCCGTGGAATAGCGCTGGAGGCCGGCGAAACCGTTGCGGGTGAGCAGGAACACGCGCGTGTCGGGATTGACCGAACGCTGGCCGTTGTAGATGGCGTCGGCATTCACGAGGGAATAGGCCGTGAAGTATTCCGTGGACGGACCGAGGGCCGTCGGGGTGAGGAGCCATTTGAAGTAATCCCAGGGGAGGCAGTCGCGGAGGTTGGGCTCGGAAGCGTCCATCCACCAGGCGTCGATCTTCTTGCCATAGCGGCTGTACAGCGTCTCGTCCATCTGCCGCCAGAACATCTTCCGGCCGCCTTCGGCATAGGCGTCGTAGAAGGACTGCTGGTGATTGAGCCAGTCCACGAGGCCGGTGTCCTCGGCGTGCGTGTAGGCGAAACCCGCTTCCTTGAGTTCCTTGTAGTGGTCCGTGTTCGTGTAGAACTTGGGCCAGACGCTGATCATGAAGCGGCCGTGCATCGCGTGGACGTCGTCCAGCATCTTTTCCGGGTCCGGGTAGCGGGCCGCGTCGAACTCGTGGCTTCCCCACTGGTCCGGCAGCCAGTACTGCCAGTCCTGGACGATATTGTCGACCGGAATCTCCCGCTTGCGGAACTCCGCAAGGGTGCTCACGACCTCTTCCTGCGTAGTGTAGCGCTCCCGGCTCTGCCAGAAGCCGAAGGACCACTTCGGATACAGGGAGGCCTTGCCGGTGAGGGTGCGGTAGCCGCTGATAACCTCGTCATAATCGTCGCCGGCCATGAAGTAGAAGTCCAGTTCCGGCTCGAACTCCGACCAGAAACTCAGGCGGGCCTGGTCTTCCGCGCTCTGGGGCACGGCAACCTTCAGGCTGAAGTAGGAAACGCCGCCGTCCGGCTCCCAGGTGACCTTGACAGGCTTCCTTTCGCCCGCGTTGAAATGAACCTTGTAACGGAAACTGTTGGGGTTCCAGGCCGGACGCCAGCGGCGGGACATCATTTCCTCGCCGCCGATTTCCGTGGTCTGGAAGCCCGCGTAATACTGGGAGAAATAGTAGTCTCCCTCCACCGGGGCTTCGATCTCGCCCTCGTAGGTCACGACCGAGCCGGCGAGCGGAACCTTGGGCAGGTTGCCGATCAGCCGCTCGTTATCGTACTCCAGCGCCTCCTCGCGCTGGACGAGCAACTCCTTGCGCGTAACATAGGTGCCCGTCAACGCACCTTCCTGACCGTCCTTGTCGTAGAGTTTGAACACCTGTCCCAACTGCTGGAAGGGATTGGGATTGCCCCATCGGCTCCAGGAATAGGCGTCGAACAGGAGGCCGTAGCCCTTGGAGGAGACGACGAAGGGGATGCTGATCTTGGTATTGTACTGGTAGAGTTCTTCGTTGAGACCCTTGTGGTCGAACTCGCCCGTCTGCTGCTGGCCGAGGCCGTAGAAGGATTCGTCCGCGGGAGAATCGAAGACCACGCGGGTGGACCAGGCTTTCTTGCCCTCCACCTCGATGGGAGAGAAGGCCATCCGGCCACCCTGCCCGGAGGCCAGGAGGGTCTTCCCTTCGGCGTCCGTGAAGTCCAGTTTGCCGGTCGCCGGGTCCACGGTGGCGGTCACGGCCGATGTGGACACTTTCACGAGGCCGCCGTCCGCCGTTACGGTAAACGGCGTCTTTCCCTGCACGGGGAGGACGACGAGGCTCTTCCGGTCATTGAACTTCGCGTCCGGGGTCGCGGAAACGCGGATGATTTTCTCGCCCAGGACCTGAAGCCGGACCTGTTTCGGGGCCAGGTCCTGCCCGTCATTCCGGGCCTGCTCCGGTATCGCCTGGGGCTGAAGTTTCACAGTTACGGTGTTGCCCTTGACGGAATAGTCTTTCTGCGCGCAGGAGAGGGGGAGGAGCGCGACGGCCGCCAGGAGGAAGATGGTTTTCGGGAAACGCATGGTTCAAATGGGTTAATCAGTCAAAAATACGGAATTTGCCGCAGAATTCAAACCGCGGGAGACCGTCATTCGGGAAAAATGACTATCTTCGTGAAAATCAACAACAACCTCAAACCGATGAAAAAAATCCTCATCGCCGCCGTGACCCTCCTGGTCACCCTCGCTCCGGCCGCGCAGGCCCAGCGCCCCGGCTCCCGTCCGTCCGCCCAGCCCGACACCGAAAAGAAAGAAGAGGCCGAGAAACCGGCTCCCGAACTGAAAGTCACCGCCGGCCTGTTCGGCGTCGCCCAGCACGAAAAGGACTGGTATTTCGACATTCCGGACAGCCTCCTCGGCCGCCGGATCCTTGCCGTCACGCGCTTCGTGAAGCACACCCCCGGCGCTTCTGAATACGGCGGCGAGATGGTCTCGAACCGCATGATCTACTGGGAGAAGGGCACCAACGGGAACCTCCTCCTCCGCATCGACCCGAACACCATCCATGCCGACGAGGGTACGGATATCGGCCGTGCCGTCCGCGCCAGTTCCGAGAACCCGATCGTGGCCTCCCTGAAGCCCGAGAAGAATTCCCCGGACGGCTTCACGCGCGTGAAGGTCACGTCCCTGTTCGAAGGCGACAACCAGCCGTTCTCCCTGTCCCCCGCCTCCAAGCGTTCCTACAACCTGGGCGGCATCAAGGGTGACGCCTCCTTCATCGAGAGCATCCGCACCTATCCCATCAATACGGAAGTGACGACCACCAAGACCTTCACCTACAACGCCCCCACGCCGACCGCGAATGGCCCTGCCGCCCGCGGCACCATGCTGCCGGCCGGCTCCCAGGCGGGTGTCGTGACGCTGGTGCTCAACACGTCGATGGTCCTCCTCCCGAAGGAGCCCATGCAGCCGCGCTGGTTCGATCCCCGTGTCGGTTTCTTCGCCGACGGCTACACGGAGTTCTCCGACGAGCAGCAGGAGGTGGAGCGCATCCGTTTCATCACCCGCTGGCGCCTGGAAGCCCGTCCCGAGGACGTGGAGAAGCAAAAGCGGGGTGAACTCGTGGAGCCAATCAAGCCCATCGTCTATTATATCGACCCGGCCACCCCGAAACAGTGGCGCCCGTACCTGATCGCCGGCGTGAACGACTGGGCGAAGGCCTTCGAGCAGGCCGGCTGGAAGAACGCCATCCACGCCGAGGAATGGCCGGAGGACAATCCGGACATGAGCATGGAGGACGCCCGTTTCTCCGTGATCCGCTACCTGGCCTCCTCCACGGCCAACGCTTACGGCCCGAACGTCCACGACCCCCGTTCCGGCGAAATCCTCGAGAGCCACATCGGCTGGTATCACAACGTGATGACCCTGGTGCACGACTGGTACCAGGTACAGGTGGGCGCCGTGGACCCGCGCGCCCGCAAGATGAAGTATGACGACGAACTGATGGGCGACCTCATCCGCTTCGTCTCCTCCCACGAGGTGGGCCACACGCTGGGCCTGCGCCACAACATGGGCTCCAGCAGCCAGACTCCTGTGGAGAAACTCCGCGACAAGGAATGGGTGGAGAAGCACGGCCACACCGTGTCCATCATGGACTACGCCCGCTTCAACTACGTGGCGCAGCCGGAAGACGGCATCAGCAAGGACGGCCTGTACCCGCGCATCAACACCTATGACAAGTGGGCCATCGAGTTCGGCTACAAGCCCACGCCGTTCAAGACCGCGAAGGAGGATCACCTCTACTGGAACAAGGTCATCATCGAGCGCCTGGCCGCCCAGCCGGAACTCTGGTTCGGCGGCGAGGGCAGCGATTCCGACCCGCGCGCCCAGCGCGAGGACCTCGGTGACGACGCCATGGCCGCGAGCAGTTACGGCATCATGAACCTCAAGCGCATCATCGGCGACCTGCCCGCCTGGAATGCCGAGGAAGCCGACCAGTTCGACAACGTCTCCCGGATGTACAAGTCCCTCCTGGGCCAGTACAACCGCTATCTGGGCCATGTCGCCGCGAACATCGGCGGCCGTTTCGTCACGAACCACAGCATCGAGCAACCGAATGCCGTGAAATACGCCCCCGTGCCGAAGGACCGCCAGAAGCGGGCCCTCGACTGGCTGAACGAGAATCTGTTCAAGAAACCCACCTGGCTGGTGAACGTCCCCTACATCTTCGAGATCACCGACCGTCCCGACAGCCAACTCTACCCTTACGTGAAGAGTACCGTCAGCAGCCTGCTGAACGTGCAGAAACTCGACCGGATGGGCCAGTTCGCGGACTACGGTCCCGGCAACTATGCCCCGGAGGAATTCCTGGACGACCTGACGGAAATGGTCTTCGAGGAACTCTACAAGGGTCGCGCGACCGACAGTTACCGCCGCTACCTGCAGCGCCAGTACGTCACCTCCGCCATCGAGACCGTGAACAGCCGTCTGGCGGAAGGCACCGACGCCCGCACCCTCCTGCTGGGCAAACTGACCGAACTCCAGAAGAAGACCGCCAAGGCGAAGTCCTCCGACACCGCCACCCAGGCCCACTGGACGGACCTCTCCAAGATGATCGAGAAGGCGCTGAAATAGCGTCCCGCCCATCTCCCTGGCTTTCAGCCATTTACAGAAAACTCCCTGGTGCAAATGTACCAGGGAGTTTTTCGTAAAAACCTTGGCGATCAGCCAGTTGTCCGAGACGCTATTTCGACAGGACGAAATGGATGGTGTACGTGTAGGTGACGCGGACGGGCTTGCCGTCCTTGATGCCGGGTTTCCACTTGGGGGAGCTGCGGATGACGCGCAGGGCTTCATTGTCCAGGGACGGATAGACGCCTTGCAGGATCTGGACCTCCTGGACGCCGCCGTTCGTGCCGACCGTGAACTGGAGCTTGACGGCCCCTTCGACGTGGGCGTCTCTCGCATCCTTCGGGTACTTCAAGTTCTTGTTGACCCATTCCGTGAAAGAGACATTCAGGTCGCTATGCCCCCGGAACGTCGGCTTGAAATCCGGCTCATTTTTCTTTTCCATCAGTTCCGCGTGGCGGGGGCCGTCGGCCTTGCGGAGCAAGTGTCCGCCGGCCATCTCGATGGTGGTGCCGTTATAGACCGTGCGGCGGCCGATGATGGTCAGGGTGTCGCCCGGGGCGATGCCCATCTGGGCAAACGACTGATTCGAGCCCGGGCGGCCGTCCACGAGACCGTAAATGTAGGCATCGCCCGTTGCGTCCCGGAGATAGAACACGCCGCGCGTATCATCTTTGCGCAACTTGTTGGCCGTCCCGTGCAGGATCACCAGCGAGGTGTCGTTGCGGGACATCTTGTTGAACTCGTCCGCCGTCTTGCGGACGCCCTGCGCCGCGACGGGAAGGGTCGCGGTCACCGCGAGGAGAATGAAGAATAACCGTTTCATAATCAATGCTTTGTGTTAGATTCCCGGTCAAGCCGGGAATGACGGAGACTGGTTCCAAGTCGTCATGGCCGGCTTGAATGGGAATGACGGAAACCGTCATGGCCGGCTTGACCGGCCATCTATTCCTTCTTCCTTGCCGGTAGGAAAAGCCCCCCGATGGAAAGGAGGAGGAGAAGGATCAGTGTAATGGAAGATGCGCGGGAAACGGCGGCTCCGGTACGGTAGGAGTCGGGTTCGAAGCGCATGACGAGATCGTGCTCGCCGGCAGGGAGAACCGCTGCGCGGAGGGTCCAGTCGGCGCGGAGGACATCGACAGGTGCGCCGTCCACCTGCGCTTTCCAGCCGTCCGGGTAGTAGATTTCGCTGAAGACGGCGAGGCGGTCGGCTGAGGCGGCGTAATGGTAGCGGAGTTCGTTCGGGGCATAAGCGGTGAGCGAGATGACATCGGCCGTATCGGCCGGGGCGGCGGTCACCGCGGGCATGTCCTTGCCGATGACGGCCTCGTGCCGCAGGTCCACCGAGCCCAGGAAGGCGATCTCCTCGTCGGCAGTCGCCGCTGGGGCGACCTTGTCCACGAACCAGGCGTTGCCGAGCGTGTTCGGATTATGCAATGGCGGGAAATCCCCGTCGATGATGATGTATCGCGTATTCAACGCGTCGAGGAGAGGGGTGTCGGGCAGGCCGGCCTCCACGTCTTCGATGGTTTCAGCCGTCTGGAGGACGCCGTAGATCCGGTTGATCTCACCGGTCAGGTAGTGCTCGATGAGGTCCTGGTAACGCTGGAGTTTGGCAGGCGAATAACCGCCGACGCTCTTGTGGTGGTAGGACGGCACGGCCGAGTTGAACACATTGACACTCAGGTCCAGGACGCGGTAGGACGGGTCCGGGTCGGCCTTGACCATCTTGTCCACGGGGCGCTCGGCGAAGGGCTTGTTGAAGTCCTTCGGCGTGGTGAAGTGGTCCGCGTTCAGGTAGCGCTTGCCGGTGGCGAAGAGGTTCACGAGCACGAGCGCGCAGATGGCGAGGCTCGCGACGACTTTCCGGACGGGATTCTTCTGCTCCGACAGGCAGGCCCAGAGCAGGAAGCCCCAGGTGATGGCGATGAGGAAGAAGGACATCAGGGCGTCCTGGCGCAGCAGGGCGATGCGGTCCGCCTGGAAGGCCTCCACGAGGATATCCTGCTGACCGGCATCGGCCGCAGAGGAGAAATCGCCCGCGAGGGTCGGAATGAGGAAGAACAGCAGGCTCAGACCGCCGGTCAGGGCGAAGGCGATGCCGCTCTTCTTCAGGAACCCCTTCCGGTCATAGCCGTCCTTGACGATGCGGTCCAGCGTGAGGAAGCCCAGCACGGGCAGGGTCACCTGCAGGACGACGAGCGCCATGGACACCGTCCGGAACTTGTTGTACAGCGGCAGGACATTGAAACAGAACTTGGTAAAGGCCATGAAATGGCTGCCCACGGCCATCAGGACGGCGATCACCGTCCCCACGATGAGCCACCATTTCTCCTTCCCCTTGTACAGGAACAGGCCCAGGATGAAGAGGAAGACCGTGATGGCACCCATGTACATCGGCCCCGCCGTGAAGGGCTGCGGGCCCCAGTACAGGGGCAGGCCCTTCGCAATCTCGCGCAGATTCGACTGCCCGGCACGCCGCAGGAGTTGGATGGTCTCCGACTTCGCGGGATCCACGGGCTGCGAAGAGGAGCCGCCGTTGAAGTTCGGAATCATCAGGTTGGGCAGTTCCTCCCAGCCATAGGACCAGGCCGTGGCGTAATCCAGGTCCAGTCCCCCGCCCTTCACGGCACCGTCCTGCGTCAGGTCGGAGCCCCCGCGCATGGTGTTCGGCGTATATTTCGCCAGCGGGAGGAGTTTGTTCACGTTCGTGGCGATGCCCGCTCCGCCCAGCACCAGCAGCAGGGCCGATGCGATGAAGAACCGCGTCAGGCGGGTCTTGCGCGTCGCCTTCGCCGCCAGGGAGTCCTTGTCCTTGCGGACGAGGATGTCGATGAACTCCACCAGGGCATACAGCAGCACCAGGATCGCCAGATAGTACGTGATCTGCTGATGGTTCGCCTTGATCTGCATGCTCAGCGCCACGCCGAAAAGCGCGGCCCCGAGGAGGACCTTCGCCAGCCAGCGGCCTTTCGCCTCCGTGCTGCGGTAGGTATAGACCAGCGCCGCCAGCACCCACGGGAAGAAGGCGATCGCCTGCATCTTCGTGTTGTGGCCCACCTGGATGATCTGGAAGTTGTAGGAGCAGAAGGCCACGGCCACGGCGCCGCCGAGGGCCAGCGGCCAACTGATTCCGAGCGAGAGCATCAGCAGGAACGCCCCCAGCAGGGCGATGAACAGGTACGTCGCCGGGCGCTTGCCCGCCAGGAGCAGGTTATAGAGCCCCTGGGTATAGTCTCCCCCGTTCTGCGTGGAAATGGCCGTGGTAGGCATGCCGCCGAACATCGAATCGGTCCAGTATGTCGGATCGTCCGGATGGGCGGCATTCCATTCCGACATCTCGTGCGACATGCCGATGTACCCCGATATGTCGCTCTGGTTCACGATCTTCCCCTGCAGCACCTGCGGGACGAACCCGTAACTGAGCACGAGGAAAAGCACGATGGCCCCGAGGCCTATCCCAATGTTTTTCAGCAGTTTCTTGTCCATGCGTCAATGGTTGTTGGTGCGGACCCGTTCCAGCAGGGCGGCCAGGTCGCGGGTGAGGTTGCGGCGGGAGAAGCGGGCGATGTCGCCCTCCACGGGCGGCACGCCGCCGGCCTTGTGCTGCTCCCAGGCCTTGTCCAGAAAGTCGCGGATCGCGGTGATGTTGTCCCAGTCGGCCGTGACGCCGGCGCCGGTGTCGGCGAGGACGCGGGCCATGGCCCCGTCTTCCTGGCCGATGCCGAGGACGGGCCGGCGGGAGGCGAGGTATTCGAAGAGTTTGCCGGGCAGGATCGGCCGATACTCCGGGTCGTTCCGGAGCGGAAGGACCAGCACGGAGGCCGCCAGTTGCTCACGGACGGCCGTCAGGTGGTCGCAGTAGCCGAGGTCCACGACATTTTCCTTCAACCCAGCATCCTCGATGGCGGCGTACACTTCGCGGTCCACCTTGCCCACGAGCCGCAGCCGGAGTTCCTTCCGGAAGTCCGGATCGGCCCAGGCCTTCGCGCCCAGGGCCTTCCAGAGATTGAGCGGGTTGCCGTCCGCGGCGAACAGGCCGGTGTGGACGACATTGAAATGTCCGTCCGGCTCCACGGGCTGGTTGAAGTCGCCGCCGTCGTAGCCGTTGGTAATCATCGCGACGGGCGTCTTCGTCTGTGCCTGGAACTCTTCCTGCACGAGCGGCGTGACGGCCAGCACGGTGGAGCAATCGTCCAGGACGGACTGTTCCATCGCCCGGAGCCGGTCCCAGGTACGGCGGGTCATCGGCAGGTGCTTGAGGTAGTACATCCGGCTCCACGGGTCGCGGAAATCGGGAATCCAGGGAATGCCGAGATCCTTGTGCAGCCGCTGGCCGATCAGATGCATCGAATGCGGCGGACCCGTCGTCACGATCACATCGACAGGGTGTTCCGCCAAGTATCCCTTCAGGAAACGGACGCTCGGCCGCACCCAGCCCACGCGGGGATCCGGCACGAACAGATTGCCGCGGATCCACAGCGACAGGCGCTGCTTCCAGGTCTTCTTCCCGCTGGAGATCTCCGTGACGGCGCCCCCGGCCGCTCCGGCCGTGAGCGTCTTCATGTCCGTCGATGCGCCCTTGCCCATCAGTTTGCGGTAGATGTCGTACGGTTCGGTGATGGGGCGGCGGATGATTTCCGCCTCGCGGGGAATCTCCGCCTCCAGGGTATGGTCGATGGCCGTGTATTCCGGATTCTCCGGCGTATAGATGACCGGCTGCCAGCCTTCCAGGGGCAGGTACTTCGCAAACTTCACCCAGCGCTGCACGCCCGACCCTCCGGACGGGGGCCAGTAGTAGGTGATGACGAGGACACGTTTCATAACCTACAAAGTTAATAAAAAATCGTATCTTTGTATGTTCCCTAAAGGCAGACAGACGATGGCGAAGATGGCGGAAGACACCCCCCTGATCAAACAGTTCTTCGAGGTGAAGGCACAGCACCCCGAGGCGCTGCTGCTGTACCGGGTGGGGGATTTCTATGAGACGTACTCGGACGACGCCGTGACGGCGGCCCGGGTGCTGGGACTCGTGCAGACCAAGAAATCCAACGGCGACAAGGGCCCCATCCCCATGGCCGGCTTCCCGCACCATGCCATCGAGACCTATCTCACGAAACTGGTCCGCGCCGGCTTCAAGGTCGCCATCTGCGACCAGTTGGAGGACCCGAAGTTCGCGAAGAAACTCGTTAAGCGCGGGGTGACGGAAATCGTCACGCCAGGCATCTCCTTCGGTGAGAACATGTTGGAAATCAAGGAGAACAACTACCTGTGCGGCCTCGCATTCGAACGCGACCTGTGCGGTGCCGCCTTCCTGGACGTGTCCACGGGACAGTTCCAGGTGGCGCAGGGGTCGCTCGAGTACATCGGCACCCTGATGGGCTCGCTCTCCCCCAAGGAACTGGTCGTTCCGCGGAGTTACGAGAAGGGCGTGAAGGAGCGTTTCGGGAACTATTACACGACTTCGCTGGACGAATGGGCCTTCGTGTACGACGCGGCGGTGGAGAAACTCAAGCGGCAACTCCGCGTGGACAGCCTCAAGGGCTTCGCCGTGGACACGATGCCGCTCGGCCTCTGCGCCGCCGGCGCCCTGATGGTCTATCTGGAACAGACGCAGCATGCGGGCCTGAGGAACATCTCCACCCTCGGCCGCATCGACGAGGCCAAATTCGTCTGGATGGACCCGTTTACCCTCCGCAACCTGGAGGTTTTCCAGGCCGCATCGGGCCGGGAAGGCGTCTCGCTGGTGGAAACCGTCGACCGCTGCTCCTCGCCGATGGGCGCGCGCCTGCTCCGGAACTGGCTCGCCATGCCGGTCCTGGACCGGAAGGAACTGGACCAGCGCTACGACATCGTGCAGTTCTTTGTCGATCGGCCCGAAACCCTGGAGCAGACCCAGGAGGCGCTGGGCAGACTCGGCGACCTGGACCGCATCCTCGGCCGCATCGCGAACGGCAAGGCCCTCCCGCGGGAGGTCCTGCAACTCAGCCGTGGCCTCGCCCAGATGAAGCCCCTGCAGGATCTGTGCGCCGGCCAGGGCTGCGACGCGGCGGACCGGCTGATGAAGGGACTCGTGGGCTGCGAGAAGATCCTGAAGGAGATCGTGAACACCCTGGACCCGGATCCCGCCGCCCAGATCGGCAAGGGCCCCGTCATCGCGGAAGGAGTCAACGAGGAACTGGACGAACTGCGCGGCCTCTCCGGCAGCGGCAAGGATTATCTCCTGCAGATGCAGCAGCGGGAGGCGGAACGCACCGGCATCTCCTCGCTCAGAATCGCCTACAACAACGTTTTCGGGTACTATATCGAAGTCCGGAACACCTTCAAAGACAAGGTTCCGCCGGAGTGGATCCGCAAGCAGACGCTGGTGAATGCCGAGCGCTACATCACCGAGGAACTGAAGGAATACGAGGAGAAGATCGTCACGGCGGAAAGCCGCATCTACGACATCGAGACACGCCTGTACGCCGCCCTCATCGCCCACATCCAGGACGGCATCACCGCCATCCAGCGCAACAGCCGCATCCTGGCGAAACTGGACGTGCTGGCGGGTTTCGCGGAGCAGGCCGTGGACCGGCACTACTGCCGCCCCGTCATGGACGACTCCCTGTCGCTGGACATCAAGGCAGGCCGCCATCCGGTCATCGAAACGCTCATGCCGGCCGGGGAGGAATACGTCCCGAACGATGTCTTCCTGGACTCCAAGACGCAGCAGATCATCATTTTGACCGGTCCGAACATGGCCGGTAAGTCGGCCCTCCTGCGGCAGACGGCCCTCATCGTCCTGCTCGCCCAGACGGGCTCCTTCGTCCCGGCCGCCGAGGCCCGGATCGGCTATTTCGACAAGATCTTCACCCGCGTGGGCGCAACGGACAACATCTCCCGCGGCGAATCCACGTTCATGGTGGAGATGCTGGAAACGGCGATGATCCTCCACAACCTTTCCGCCCGTTCGCTGGTCCTGCTGGACGAAATCGGCCGCGGCACATCCACCTACGACGGCATGTCCATCGCCCGCGGCATCGTGGAGTTCATCCACGAGTACGGAAAGGGCGCCAAGACGCTCTTCGCCACGCATTATCACGAACTCAACGACCTGGAAGGCATTTTCCCGCGCGTGAAGAACTTCCATGTGACCGTGAAGGAAGTGGGGAAGGAGGTCATCTTCCTGCGGAAGATCAAGGAGGGCGGCACGGCCCACAGTTTCGGTATCCATGTCGCCCGCATGGCCGGCATGCCCGCGCCCGTGCTGGAAAGCGCCGAGCGCACGCTCAAGGCCCTGGAGAACTCGCAGGCGCTCGAGCGCATCGGCGCCCTCACGCCCATCAAGCCGCACAACACCAAGGAAGGACGCGTGGAAAAGGACGGCTCCATCCAACTCTCCATGTTCCAGTTGGACGACCCGCTCCTGGAATCCCTGCGCGACCGGCTCAAGTCCCTCGACCTCAACAACATGACACCGCTCCAGGCGTTCGATGCGCTCCGGGCGATGAAGGAGGAACTGGGGGTGTGATTCCGGGTCAAGCCCGGAATGACGGTCCTTAGAAGCCCGGAATGACGGTCCTTAGAGGATCAGATTGGTCACGAACACCACGGCGATGCCGATGGGGGCGACGTAGCGGATCAGGAACCAGATGACGTTGAAGATCCGCACGTTCGTCCGGATCGTCCCGTCGTTGGTGAATTCCGCGAACACGTCGGGACGGGCCATTTTCCAGCCCACGAACAGGGTGAACAGCAGGCCGCCAGCAGGCAGGAGCCAGTTGGAGCAGAGTTTGTCCAGGAAGTCGAAGATGCTGTTACCCAGCAGTTTCACCTCCGCGAGCGGGCCGAAGGAAAGGCTGCACAGCACGCCCACGGTCCAGGCGAAGGCCGTGATGAGGAAGACGGCACTCGTGCGCCGGAGACCTTTCTCCTCTGTCAGGTAGGCCACGCCCACTTCCATCATCGAGATCGCCGATGTCAGGGCGGCGAAAAGGATCGTCACGAAGAAGATGATCGCAATGGCGGCGCTGAGCCACGGAAGGCCGGCGCCCAGTTTGTTGAAGATGAAAGGCAGCGTGTCGAAGACCAGGCCGGGGCCGGCGCCGGGGGCGATGCCCGCGGCGAACACGGCCGGCATCACGGCGAAGCCCGCGATGATGGCGAACAGCAGGTCCGAAACGGCCGTCCCGATGCCCGAAGCGAAGATGTTCTCCTCCTTCCGCATGTACGATGCATAGGTCAGGATGGTGCCCACGCCCAGCGACAGTGAGAAGAAGGCCTGGCCCATAGCGGCCGCGACCGCCTGTGCATCGACCTTGGAGAAATCGGGCTTGACCAGGTAGGCGACGCCTTCGGAGGCGCCTGGCAGCGTTACGGAGTAGATGGCCAGGGCGACGATCAGCACGAACAGGACGGGCATCGTGATCTTGGTGAAGCCTTCGATGCCCTTTTTCACGCCGGCGAGGACGATGCCCGCGACCAGCAGCATGAAGATGGTATGGACGGCGATCGGGGCGCCGGTCGAGGAGATGAACTGGCCGAAGAAGCCCTGGACCTGCTCGGCGGGCGTGTTCGTGAAGTCCAGGCAGACCGCCTTGTACAGGTATTCCACCGACCAGCCGCCCACCACGCTGTAGTAACTCAGGATGATGATAGGCGAGAGCACGGTGAGGAGGCCCAGCCATTTCCAGCGGGTCCCCGGCGCCAGTTTTTCCATGGCGCCGAAGGTGCCCTGGCGGCTGCGGCGGCCGATGATGGTCTCCGCGAAGAAGATGGGCAGGACCAGGATGAAACTGGCCAGGGTGTACAGGATGATGAATGCGGCCCCGCCGTGCTCCCCCACCATGTAAGGGAACCGCCAGATATTGCCGAGGCCCACCGCGGACCCCGCCATCGCCATCACGACGGCGAACCGGCTGCCGAAATGCTCCCTTTCGCTCATAACAGGTTCGAGAAGAAAAGGATCAGGATCCCCACGGGGGCGACGTACCGGATCAGGAAATAGAAGAAATCGAAACAGAGGACGTTCGCCCGTTTCGTCCCGTCGTTGGTGAATTCCTCCCGGACGTCGGGCCGGGACATCTTCCAGCCCACGAACAGGACGATCAGCAGGCCACCGACCGTCAGGAGGACGTTGGAGGCGACGGTGTCAAAGAAATCGAAGATGCCCAGCCCGAACAACTTGACGCCCGACAGCGGTCCGAAGGACAGGGAGCACAGCACCCCGGCGATACCGCACAGGAAGAACAGCAGGACACAGGCCCATTGGCGCTTCATCCCCTTCTCTTCCGTCAGGTATGCAACGCCCACCTCGATCAGGGAAATCGACGACGTCAGGGCGGCGAACAGGATGGTCAGGAAGAACAGGATGGCGGCGGCGGAACTGAGCCAGGGCATCCGGAGCCCCATCTCGGAGAAGATGTACGGAAGCGTGTCGAAGATCAGGCCGGGGCCGCTGCCGGGCTGGATGCCCGCGGCAAACACGGCCGGCATGATGGCAAGGCCCGCCAGCAGTGCGAACACCAGGTCGGAAACGGCCGTGCCCACGCCGGAAACCAGCAGGTCCTCGTCCTTGTGCACATAGGACGAATACGTGATGATGATGCCCATTCCCAGGGACATCGAATAGAAACTCTGCCCCATCGCATCCAGGCAGGTCCCCAGTGTAACCTTCGAAAAATCAGGCTTGAACAGGTAGGCGATGCCGGCCTTTGCGCCGGGAAGGGAAATGGAGTACACGGCGATGACGACCACCAGCACGAACAGGACGGGCAGGCAGACCTTGCTGAACTTCTCGATGCCGGACTTGACCCCGAAGGCGACGATGGTCACGGTGACCAGCAGGAATGCCAGGTGGCAGGCAAGGGGCGCCCAGGTGCGCGCGATGAACTGCCCGAAAGAGCCGCTGAGCGCCTCGGGCGTGCTCCGCACGAAATCCAGCCGGAGCGCCTGGATGAGATATTCCAGCGACCAGCCGCCCACGACGCTGTAATAGGAAACGATCCACAGCGGCGTGAACACCATCAGGAGCCCCGTCCATTTCCACTTGGTGCCGGGCGCGAGGCGCTCCATCGCCCCGCGGCAGTTCGCCCCGCTCCGCCGTCCCACGATGGATTCGGCAAAGAAGATGGGCAGGGAGATCACCAGGGTGGAAACGATGTAGATGATGACGAAAGCGGCGCCGCCGTCCTGACCCACCAGATACGGGAAACGCCACAGGTTCCCCAGGCCGATGGCCGAGCCGGCCATCGCCATGATCACAGCCATCCGGCTGCCGAACTTCTCGCGCTGGTTCATAGGCGTCTATCTGCGACGGTAAACGACGAATTCGTAGGTGATGCCGGTCGCGGGGTCCGTCTGCAACTCGCTGCGGCTTTCCTCGGCCCAGATTTCCGGGTCGATTACCGGGAAGAACGCATCCGCATCCTCCGGCGCATCGTGGACATGGGTGATGTACAGGGTATCGACCACTTCCATCGCCTCCGCATACGTATAGGCCCCGCCGATCACGAAGGCCTTGGGAGATTCCATCGCGTCGTCCGGAATGGCGGAAGCGGCGGCTTCAAAGGCGGCGTCGAGGCTGTCCACGACCGTAACCCCGTCCGGCGCATCCGGCCAGGGAAAGAGGGAGATGACGATGTTGTGCCGCCTGGGAAGCGGACGGCCGATGGACTGGAAAGTCATCCAGCCCATGATGACGGCGTTCCCGGTGGTTTGCTGCCGGAAGTATTTCATGTCGCCCGGGAGATTCCACAGGAGGGCGTTCCTACGGCCGATGGCGTAATTGTCGGCCACGGCCACGATGAGACTCTTTTCCATGGTTCAGACGGCGACGGGGGCTTTGATGGCAGGCCACGGGTCGTAGCCTTCCAGGGTGAAATCTTCGTACTTGAAGTCGAAAATGGACTTCACGTCCGGATTGAGGAGCATCCGGGGAAGCGGCCGCGGCTCGCGGGAAAGTTGCGTGGCCACCTGCTCGAAATGGTTCCGGTAGATGTGCGTGTCGCCCGTGGTATGGACGAACTCGCCCGGCTTGAGGCCGCAGACCTGCGCAATCATCATCGTGAGGAGCGCATAGGACGCGATGTTGAACGGGACGCCCAGGAAGACGTCGGCGCTCCGCTGGTACAGTTGGCAGGAGAGTTTTCCATCGGCCACATAGAACTGGAACAGGCAGTGGCAGGGCGGCAAGGCCATCTGGTCCACCTCGCCCGGGTTCCAGGCCGTCACGAGCATCCGCCGGGAGTCCGGATTCCGCCGGATAGTGTCGATGACCTGGGAAAGCTGGTCGATCGTCCGTCCGTCCGGAGCCGGCCAGGAACGCCACTGGTGGCCATAGACCGGGCCCAGATTGCCGTCGGCGTCGGCCCATTCGTCCCAGATGGTCACCCCGTGGTCCTGGAGATACTTCACGTTCGTATCCCCGGCGATGAACCACAGCAGTTCATAGATGATCGACTTCAGATGCACTTTCTTGGTGGTCAGGAGCGGAAAGCCCTCCGACAGGTCGAACCGCATCTGGTACCCGAACACGCTCTGCGTTCCGGTCCCCGTGCGGTCCTCCTTCATCACACCGTTCGTGCGGATATGCTTCAGCAGGTCCAGGTATTGTTTCATAGGATACAAATATACTGATAATTCCTAAAAATCCTTATATTTGCGATAACGAAGGCTTGCGCCCCCAAGGGGCTCCCCTGTCATTTCGAGTGAAGTCGAGAAATCTAACTGCAACGATATGGAAATCAAGAAAGAACTGTGGGCAACCGCCCCTGACGGAAAGGAAATCTACCTCTATACGCTCAAGAACGCCTCCGGCGCGTACGTGAAACTGGCGAACATCGGCGCGGCCATCGTCTCCATCGTCGTCCCGGACAGGGACGGGAACCTGGACGACGTCGTGCTGGGGTATGCGAACCCGCTGGATTACATCGGCGACGGCCCCTGCTGCGGCAAGGTGCCCGGCCGGTTCGCGAACCGCATCGCGAACGGAAAGTTCACCCTGGACGGCCAGGAGTACACGCTCCCGGTCAACAACGGCCCCAACCACCTGCATGGCGGCCCGCAGGGTTTCGCGAACCAGGTCTGGGAAAGCCGTATCGAGGGAGACGCCGTGGAGTTCATGTATTTCTCCGAGGACGGGGAGGCCGGTTTCCCCGGCAACCTGAAGGCCGTCGCGCATTATGAGTGGAGCGAGGAGAACGAACTCAAACTCATCCTGACGGCCGAAACCGACGCCCCCACGGTCGTGAACCTCACGAACCATGTCTATTTCAACCTGGACGGCGAGGCCTCCGGCACGGTCCTGGACCACAAACTGGAACTCAATGCGTCCCAGTACCTTCCCACGGACCCGACGCAGATTCCGCTGGGCGAGCCCGCGGACGTCGCCGGCACCCCGATGGACTTCGTGGAGGCCAAGCGCATCGGCCAGGACATCCACGCCGACTTCGAAGCCCTGAAGATCGGCAAGGGCTATGACCACTGCTGGCTCATCGACGGCGCCATGCCCGGCCAACTCACCCCTTGCGCGGAACTCTGGGCCGCCAAGTCCGGCCGCAAGGTGGAGATCCTCACCACCCAGCCGGCTGTGCAGGTTTACACCGGAAACTGGCTCAAGGGCAGCCCGAAGGGCAAGTACGGGCGTGATTTCGAGGACTACGACGCCGTCGCCATCGAGTGCCAGCACACCCCGGACGCCCCCAACCAGCCCGACTTCCCCACCACGGTCCTCCGCCCCGGCGAAGTCCTCGAGGAAGCCATCATCTGGGTATTTTCGGCGTAGGGGCTACAGCCGCGAAAGCGCATCCAGCACCTTCTCTTCCGGCGCGTCCTTCAGGAGGACGGTCTTGTCCGCGTCCAGCAGATAGATGGACGGGATGCCGCGGACGTTGTAGATGAGGTCCGTGCGGATGGTGTAGCCGTGGTCGTACCCGTTGATCCAGGTGGCGGGATAATCGGGAATGTGCGCCTTCCACTGATCGATTTCCCGGTCGATGTACACGTCCACGACCTGCAGGCGGCCGGAAGAGACGGCCTCCGCCACCACCGGCGTCGATTCCATCGCCTCCATGAAATCCATGCAGGCCTTGCAGCCGGGATTGCCGAAGATGAGCACGGTATATTCCGCCTTCACCCCGTAGAGCGTACGGATGCGTCCGCGGGTGTCCGTGAAGGAAAAGTCCGCGGCGGGCGTACCCACGCGGTTCAGACGGCACATCCGCGCCTCCCACTCGTATCCCATCCGGTAGCCGTCGTCAATCAGGTCCGACCGGCTCAGGCGATCCACGTAATCCCCGTACAGGTCCTCGTTGCGGACCGGGGAATTGGGATCGTACAGGTAGTGTTTCGTAAGCCGGCTCAACTGCGCGAACAAGTTCGATTCCGGATACTTCCGTCCGAACGTTTCGGCCAGGTCAAAGAGCCGGGAGACGGCTTTCCCGCCCTCATCGAGGGGGAGTTGGCCGACCAGCGTCGCGAACAGTCCCATCTGGGACTCCACGGCGTCCATCGGCACGCCGTTCACGGTCACCGAATCACAGGCAAACACCTGTACCGTGTCCGTGAACCGGTCCCAGAAATGGGCGGCCGCAAAGGCGGTGCGCCCGGCCGGGTCCGCATACATCGACGGGACCTCCACCGAAGGGAACTCCCGGGGGGCGGCGGGGCCGGAAACGGGCTTCCCTCCCCGGGACCCGCAGGCGACGAGAGAAAAAAGGGAAATGAATATCAATGTCTTGCGCATTCTCTTGGTCGATGGTCGGTCAAAGTTACGAAAAAATGGTTAGTTTTGTAATATGAAGCGCCTGAGGACCCTCCTTCTTGCCGCCGCCCTCGTCTCCGGCCCCCTTGCCAAGGCCCAGTTCTACCAGGCCGGGTCGGACCCGTATAGCCGGTGGTACGAGATGGGCACGGAGCATTTCCGCGTCGTGTACCCGGAGGGGACGGACTCCCTGGCGCGGGCCTATATCCTGGACCTCGAGAAATGGCAGCCGCGCGTGGGGCGGAGCGCCGGCATGGCGCCCGGAAGCCTGCAATGGGGCCGGACGCCGGTCATCCTGCACCCCTGGAATCCCTATTCCAACGGCTCCGTAGCCTGGGCGCCGAAACGGATGGACCTCTATACCCATCCCGAGGCTTATGGCCCCTATCCCCAGTCCTGGATGACGCAACTGACCACCCACGAATCCCGCCATGTGGCGCAGATGCAACTCTCCTACCGGCGCCCGTTCCGGTGGGTGAACTTCCTGGTGGGCGAGATGTGGTCCGGGGCCGTGAGCGCCTTCTACACCCCGCCCGTATTCCTGGAAGGGGACGCCGTCGTGGCGGAAACGGCCCTGACGGAAGCCGGCCGCGGGCGCAATGCCGACTTCCTGAACTATTTCCACGTCGCTTTCGACAACGGCGACTGGCGCGACTGGTACAAGTGGATCTACGGGTCCTACAAAAAGGCCGGGCCGGACTACTATTCCGTCGGCTACATGACCGTCGCGGGCATGCGGTACTTCTACGACCGCCCCCTCTTCACGGCCGACTACCTGGACCACGTCACCCGGCATCCCTTCCCGGTCGCCTCGCTGCAGCGGTATATCCGGAAGGTCTCCGGAAAGTCCTTCAAAGAGACCTATAAGGGCATCATGGAAGGCTTCCATCAAATCTGGGAGGAAGAGGAGAAGGCCCGCGGCCCTTTCATGGAAATGGAGCAGGTCACCCCGAAACATGCGTTCGCGACCGACTATTCGAACGGTTCCTGGGTGGATAACGAATACCTCGCCATCAAGGAAGGGAAAGACCTGGCGCCACGGCTGGTCCGGATCAACCTGGACGGCTCCGAAGACGACCTCGGCGCCTTCGCGTCCAACACCAGTTCCCTCAACCCGGGCGAACACCGCCTGTTCTGGAGCGAAACCGTCCCCGGAACCCGCTGGACCCTGGACGGAAAGTCGATCATCCGGTCGCTGGAGCGGAGCGGAAAGCGGCGCAACCTCACGACCGAGGGCCGGCTGTACAATCCGCAGCCGGGTCCGGGCGGCATCGCCGTCGTGGAGTATCCCGTCCGGGGCGGCAGCAATCTCGTCATCATCGGCGAGCACGACGGGAAGGAGCGCATGCGCGTCCCGTCCCCGGCCGGCATCGAACTCGCAGACCCGGCCTGGGTGGACAGCACCATCTACTGCCTGGGCGTCAATGACGATGGCTACAGCATCTGGCGGCTGGATGACAGGCGCTGGACCTGCGTCCTGGAGCCCTCGCTCCAGGAGATAGAAAACCTGGAAGGAGAGAACCATGTCCTGGATTTCGTGAGCGACCGCAGCGGCGTGAAGGAACTGTACCGGTACGACCCCGCAACGGGAAAAGCCTGGCAACTGACCAGTTCACGCTACGGCGGCACGGACTATTTCTGGCATGGAGACACGCTCTGGTTCAATTCGATGACTCCGGAAGGCACGGCCATCTTCAAGGCGAAGCCGCTGGCGCCGAAGGAAGTGGACATCCGGGAAATCAGCAAGGACCGGGTGGCGGAACGGCTGTCGGAGCAGGAGGCCGCGCTGTTCGATGGCCAGCCAGACCGGCCCTCCGTCGCGGTAAGTCCGCCAAGAAGATACCACAAGGCGCTGCACCTGATGAAGTTCCATTCGTGGGCACCGCTGTATTTCGACTATGACGCCGTCGAGTCGCTGAGCGGGGACTTCAGTTACGACACGGCCTCCCCCGGCCTCATCGGCCTGTTCCAGAACGACCTCGGAACGGCGTGGGGGACAGTCGGGTATTCCGCGCATCCGGATCCGGACAAACCCGCCGAGTGGCGGCACTCCGGCCATCTGCAATTCACCTACACGGGCCTGTATCCGGTCCTCGAGGCCGGTTTCGACCTGTATGATGCCGGCGCCGGGCAGTATCACCTCGAACGCCGCAACTACAACGGAATCAAGGTCGGTTACGCCTCCGGGCGGAATGATGTCGAGGGTGTCTTCTGGACGGGAAGCCTGAAGGCTTACATCCCCTTCCGGTACAACAGGAGCGGCTACCTGCGGGGCTGGGTCCCCCAGGTGACCTGGAGCATCTCCAACAATGCCTATGACAATGGAACCATGCTGCTCCGCGCCTATGAGGACCTCGTTGCGGACGGACCGATGTTGTCCTTCCTGCGTTTCTCCCCCGGGGAGAACGTGCTGATGCAGGCCCTCCGCGGCTCGGTCCGGGGCTATTGGATGCATCCCACGGCCGAAAGCCAGGTCTATCCCCGCTGGGGTATCGGCGCGGAAACCGGTGCCAGCATCCGACCCGGTCTCGGCAAGATCTTCTCGCCGGTCTGGTACAGTTACCTGTACGGCTACCTGCCGGGCCTCACCCGAACCCAGGGGTTCCGGCTGTCGGCATCGACCCAGTACCAGATCCCGACAGGCGCGCCTTTCGGCGAGAACGGCATCGAGATCGCGCCCCGGGGCTTCACGGCGGCGGATGCGCGCACCATTGCCCGGAACTCCGCCTTCCTGGTCAAATTGACGGCCGATTACGCCATTCCCATCTACGTAGGGGACATTTCCGTGTTCTCCCCCGTCGCCTATATCTCCCACTTCCTGCTCATCCCCCACGTGGACTGGCTGGGGTTCGGCGTGGCCCGGAACGGAAAGGGGAAGCCCACGGAATCCTCCCTCCTGAGCGCCGGCGCGGACCTCACCGTGGAACTGGGCAACATCGCCTGGGTCCCCTATCCCTGCTCGGTGGGCGTTTCCGCCTCCTGGCTGGGCGGTCCGTACTTCAAGACCCTCGCCGAAGCCGCGGAAAACGGCCGGAAGCCCTACTACGTAGGACTTCTGTTCAGCATTGACCTCTAACTTTCCGGAATTATTCCTATATTTGCAGGTTATGAAGAAAGTGCTGCTTCTCATCGCCCTTGGGGCTGCGTGCGCCTGCCAGATGGTAAACCGGGTTTCCGACACGGCCGCCGAACTGTTCGGTGACGCCGTGGTCGCCCGCGTGGGCCCGCACCGGCTGACGCGGTCGGAACTGGCGGATTACATCCCCACCGGCGTCTCGTCCGAGGACAGCCTGGGACTGGCGCAGCAGTACATCAAGGCTTGGGCGGAGGAACTGTTGTTCGTGGACCTGGCGGAAACCCGCCTCTCCGACGACGAGAAAGACGTGACCAAGGAACTGGAGGAATACCGCCGTACGCTCCTGAAGTACCGCTATGAGGAGCGCTACATCAACGAGCGCCTGGACACCCTCATCTCGGATGAGGAAGTCCGGGACTACTACCAGGCACACAAGGACAAATTCCTCGTGGACCGTCCCCTGCTCAAGACCCGCTACATGGTCATCCCGGCCGGTTCCCGGAACCTCCGGAGACTCAAGGAACTGATGGCCTCGGAGGACGTGGTGGACGCCGTCGCGGCGGACAGCCTGGCCTTCACGGCCGCGATCAAGTACGTGGACAGTTCGGACAACTGGATGGACGCCATCCTGCTGGCCCGGGACCTGGGCACGGACGAAGTCTCCATGATGAAAGCCCTCCGGGGCCGGTTCATCGAACTGAAGGGCGATGACGGCAACCTCCGGGTCGCCTATGTGGTGGACATCGTGCAGAAGGGAAGCCCCGCTCCGCTGGACTACTGCGCCGAACGCATCGAAGACATCATCCTGAGCGCCCGGAAACACGAATTGGTGTCCGGTTTGGAACGGGACTTGCTCAATGATGCGCTTGGCAAGGGAAAATTTGTCATCTATTGAAATTTGTGATTTGTTGATATGAAGTTCAGAATTATCGTCTTCGCAGCGGCCCTCCTGGTGACGACGGGCCTTTCCGCCCAGAAGTATTCCGGCGGACTCGTGGACAAGACCGTCGCCGTCGTCGGCAACGAAGTGATCATGATCTCGGACATCGAGAGCGAGGTCCAGCAGATGCAGGCCCAGGGCCAGTCCTCCGACCGGGACATGCGCTGCAACATCCTGGAACGGATGATGGAGAACAAGATTTTCCTGATGCAGGCCCGCATCGACTCCCTGACGGTCAACTTCGACATGGTGGAGGGAGAACTTTCCAACCGGATCGACACGTACCGCACCTACCTGGGCGGCGACGAGGAAATGGAGAAATACTTCGGCAAGCCCCTGTACCGGCTCCGCCAGGAATGGCGGCAACTCTTCGAGGACCAGAGCCTGATCCAGTCCGAGCAGAGCACCATCGCCGACCGCATCCCGGAAGTGACGCCCTATGATGTCCAGCAGTTCCTGGACACCGTTTCCGTGGAGGACCTGCCCGTGGTGCCGATCAAGTACCAACTCAGCCAGATCTGCATCTATCCCGACCGCGAGGCCGCGGCGCTGGCCGTCAAGGAGCGCCTGCTCTCCCTGCGCGAGCGCGTGATCAACGGCGAGCGGTTCGCCACCCTCGCCCGCATCTATTCCGAGGATCCCGGCAGCGCCCGCCGGGGCGGCGAACTGGGCATGGCCTCCAAGTCCATCTTCTGGCCGGCCTTCTCCGACGCCGCCATGGCGCTCCGCCCGGGGGTGATCTCCCAGATCGTGGAGACGCCCGACGGCTTCCACCTCATCGAAGTCATCGAGAAGAAGGGCGACATGTTCAACGCCCGCCACATCCTCCTCAAGCCGCAATACACCGCCGAGGACCGCGAAAAGGCCTTCTCCCGCCTGGACAGCCTCAAGACCAAGATCCAGGACGAGGAGATCACCTTCGCCCTCGCCGCCCGCTTCTTCTCCGAGGACCCGGCCACCCGCACCAACGGCGGCCAGATGGCGGACCCGGCCACCGGTTCCTCCTATTTCGAGATCGACCAACTCAAGCCGGCCGACTATACGGCCATCCAGGAACTGAAGGAAGGGGAGATTTCCGAACCCGTGGAGTCCACCGACAACGAGGGCTACCAGCAGAACCGCAGCGGAAACACCGTGTACAAGATCATCCGCGTGGACAAGATCGTTCCCGCGCACCCCGCCTCCTTCACCAACGACTACTCCGAACTGCAGGGCCGCGTACGCTACCAGCGCCAGATGCAGGCCATCGACGCGTTCCTGGAGCAGAAGATCAAGGATACCTATATCGTAATCGACCCGATGTACAAGGAGTGTTCCTTCAACCGGAGCCTCTGGAACAGCAAGTTCTGATCGGCGCGTGCGGCGGATTCTCGCATACCTTCTCCTTTCGGCGCTGTCCTTCGTGACGGCGTCGGCCTCCGCCTGGAGCCAGGAACGGAGGGACTCGCTGGTGACCCTGGTGAGCGCGAAGTCGGCCCAACTCATCGAGCGGGACGGAGAGAGTTTCCGCAAGGTCACGGGCCCGGCCCGCTTCCTGCACAACAACACCTATCTCCTGTGCGACTCGGCCATGTGGAACGTGACGACGAACATCATCGATGCCATCGGCCACGTCCAGATCATCCAGGACCGCACCCGCCTGAGTTCCGGCTCCCTGCAATATGTGGTGGACGACGACCTCGCGAAGTTCCGCGGCGGCCTCGTCCAGTTGGAGGACAAGGACAAGAACACCCTGCGGACCCGCTACCTGGACTACAACACCAAGGACTCCGTCGCCATCTTCCAGAACGGAGCGTCCATGCGCGACAAGGACGGCCAGATCATCGAGAGCCTGTACGGTTCCTATGATTCCAAGGCCCGCCTGTTCGTCTTCAACGACCAGGTGAACATGTACATGGACACCACCTTCGTGAAAACGTCCCGCCTGGAGTACCGGAGCGACCTCAACACCGCCTACTTCGGCTACGGGACGGACATGTGGCAGGACGACAACATGCTCTCCGCCAACGACGGCTGGTACGACCGGGACAAGGAACTGTTCTTTTTCCGACGGAACGTGCATCTCCTCACCAAGGACCAGGAGTCGTGGTCCGACACGCTCTATTACCACCGGAAGGTGAACGACGTGGAGATGCTGGGGCAGGTGGAACTGATGGACACCACCCGGAACGTCTTCGCCCTGGCCGGCCGCGTGGAATACACCGACTCGCTGTCCCGTGTGAAGATGACCGTCACCCCGGCGGTCATGGGCATCGACAAGGACGAGAAGACTTCCCGGCGGGATACCGTCTATTTCGGGGCCGATACGATCATCTACCGGGGCATCAAGCGGCATCTGGTGGATTCCCTGTGGAACGTCGAGGCCGAAAAGCGGCTCAAGGACCTTACGGGCGACCCGGTGACGGAATATCGCCGGAAAGCCGCGGAAGCGGCGGCCAAGGCGGCTGCCGATGCCGCCAAGGACGACCCGAACGCGGCGGCGAAGGACCGGGGGCCCGGCGGCAAGAATGGGACCAAGCCGGAGCCGAAAAAGTCCGATGCGAACCTGCCGAAACCCGGGGAAAACGTCGTGCAGCCAGGAGAAAACGCGCCTCAACCCGAAGAGGATGCACCGCAGCCCGGCGAGAATCCTTCGGATGCACCGCCTCCGGCTGCAGATTCCACGGCGGCCCCGGCGCCCGTGGACACGACGCGGCTTTCCTTCATCTGGGCGACCAGCCGGGTGAAACTGTACCGCGACGACATGCAGATGTCCTGCGACTCCCTGACCTACTGCGACCTGGATTCCCTGGTCCGGCTGTACCGGGACCCGCTCGTCTTCAGCGACGGGAACCGGCAGTATTCCGCCGACAGCATCTATGTCGTCATCAAGGACCGCAAGGCGGACCGCGCACGGCTGATGTCCGACGCCTTCATCACGACCCAGGAAGACACCCTGTGCTATGACCAGATCAAAGGAGCCGAGATGATGGCCTATTTCGACAGCACCCGCACGCTCCGGCGGTTCGACGCCCTGGGCGGCGCCACGGCGCTGTTCTTCCTGACGGAGAACGACGCGCTCGCCACCGTGAACAAGGTGGAGTCCAAGATGCTCTACGCGACCTTCGACAAGGGCAACCTGGACAAGATCTACTACTTCGACAATCCCAAGAACGATGCGTACCCCGTGGTCCAGTTGCCGAAGGACGACCGCTACATGAAGGGATTCCGCTGGGATCCGGAGCGCCGTCCCAACGGCCGCCACGACATCACGCCGCTGGTGGCCCGTCCGAGCCAGCGCACCTCCTACCTGGCGCGCCCGCACGCCCAGTTCAAGGAGACGGACATCTACTTCCCGGGACACATCAAGCAGATTTACAAGGACATCGCCTATCGGGATTCGATGGCCGTCGTCAAGGCCCGCCAGCCCAAGGGAAAGCCTGCCGCGCAGGTACAGCCGGACGCGACGGCTGTTCCTCCTGCCGACACGTCTTCCTCTTCTCCGGGTCTGTCTCCGGAGGACGAGGCCCTGCGCGAGGAACTGGATTCAATGGCCATGAACCCCGCGGTCATGGATTCGCTGGCGGTGGTTCCGGACGTGGGTGAGGAGATGGAACAGGATCTCTCCGATCCGGAGGAACCGGAACCGGTTCAGGTGGAAGATCCGGAGGAAAAGGAAGTGCCCGTCATGGATCCGGAGAGCATCCGGAAAGAAGCCGAACGCGCGGCCAAGGAGGCCGAGAAGGCCCGCAAGGCCGAAGAGAAGGCGGCACGCGAGGCGGAAAAAGCCCGGATTGCCGCCGAGAAGAAGGCGGAGAAGGACGCCAAGTTGGCCGAAAAGGACCGGAAATACCAGGAGAAGCAGGACGCCCGGAACCAGAAGAAACTGGAGAAAGAGCGCAAGAAGAAACTCCGCCTGCTCCGGAAACTGGAAAAGAAGGCCCAGAAAGAACGCCGCGTCTTCGAGCGCTATCTGGAGCGGGAGCGCGCCCACGCCGAAAAGAAGGCCCAACGCGAGGCAGAGAAGGTCCGGCGGGATGCCGAGAAAGCGGAGCGCGAGGCCGAGAAGGTTGAAAAGGAAACCGAGACGGTCGGGAAGGAAACCAAATAGGGACGGCGGAATTCGTCGTAAAAAAAGGGCCGTTCGTCGAAAACCGGGACAGGCTTCTTGTACCTTGGACAAAAATCCCTATCTTTGCCCGTAACAGATAAAAACCAAACATCACCGATATGAAAAGAATCTTCGCGATTTGCGCCGTGCTGCTGGCAGCAGTGACGGCCATGGCCCAGGACGGGGTCAAGTACTACGGCATCAAGTCCGGTACCATCAAGATGGAAATGGACATGATGGGACAGACCATTACCAACACCATCTACTTTGACGACTACGGCGCCAAGCAGGCCACTTCGATCAACATGATGGGCATGGACATGACCCAGATCAACAAGGACGGCAAGATGTACCTCGTGAACAAGGGCGAGCGCTCCGTCCAGGAGATGCCGGTCCAGCAACAGCAGATCAACTACCTGGCCCTCACCGACGAGGTCATCGCCAAGTACAAGATCAAGGAAATCGGCAAGGAAACCATCGCCGGCAAGGATTGCACCATCTACACGGCCGAAATGAGCCAGATGGGCCAGACCGTCAAGACGACCGTCTCCATCTGGAACGGTATCGCCATGAAGACCGTCGCCGACGCGGGCGGTTTCGGCATCTCCCAGAAGGTGACCGAGATCCAGGAAGGCCCGGTGGACGCCGCCGTCTTCGAAGTGCCGCAGTACTAGCGGAAATAGCGTCCGAGCCAGGCCGCGTCAACGAGCGCAAAGCCGGGTTCGGGACGGACCTCCTGATGGCGCCCGAGGATTCCTCGGGCGTCTTCATATACATGGAAGCCCACGTTCACGACCTTCATCTCCCCATCCAGGGGAAAGGAGAACACGAGGTCGTTGTCGGGCCCGTCCAGTTTGAAGAACTTGAGCGGAGCGTCCTGGATCTCGGGACGCTTCTGCTGGTCCGCCATCTCCAGGCGGGTCACATACTTGCACATCTCCACCAGGACGTCGTCCAGGCCGCAGGCGTGGATATTGACCTTCTCCACCAGGTCGCCCACTTCCCGAACGAGGCGGAGGGTGTAACCGTCCAGTTCCTTGACGGCATCGGCGACGGCCCGGGGCGGCTCGGCGTCGCCGGGCAGGAGCCAGACCATCAACTTCTCCGCGGGATCATGGTATAAGGTCTGGTATTTCAAAAGGTTGCGGGTACCGCAATGGGGGCATTCCCAGACGAAAAGGGAGCCGTCCCGGACCCGGGCCTTGAGGTCCGGGTCCGAGGAGACGTTGATGCTCGGATAGACGGGAACGTCGTGGCTTTCGCCGCAGCGGCTGCAGGTTGCGTTCATTAGAGTTCGGTATTGAATACGGCGCCGACGTAGAGCGGCTTGAGGCCGGGAATCTGCTCCTGCAGGAACGGGAAGGCCGAGCCGCCGCTATAAGCGACGCGGACGCCGATGCTGAAGTTGCTGGAAATGAGGACGAGGCGCTGGATGTTCACGGCGATATCCGCGCCGGCGCTCCAGAGTTGGTTCCCGGTCATATTGATACCGGCGGCGGGCTGAAGAAGCGTGATGTCGGCGAAGGGGACCACCTCGAAATTCCGGAAGTAGAAGATGTTCCCGATGGAGAAGTCCATCGGCAGGACGGGCATGGCATAGTCCAGCGAAATCCGTCCCGCCAGGGGGGCGGCCATGAGGAGGAAAGCCTCCACATCGGCATTCTTGGCGAGTCCGCGGGGGGCCGGAGGGCAGGGATCCGCGAACCAGGAGGAATAAAGGTCCATCGAATAATGCCGGACGGCGGCGGAAATCTTCAGGCCGTGCCAAGGGTGGAAGCCCGGAAGATAAGCGTACACCTTCCCGTACTCCGACCAATTGAAGTCGGTACCGGTCACGCCCACCTCGAAACCGAAGCCCTTGGACGCCATCATCTGCGACCGGGCGGCAGGACGGAGGAAACTGCCGCGAAGGACGGCGGCGGTCCGGTACGCCGTCGTGTGGCTGGTCCACTGGGGTCTGTCCTGATAGGACTTGTCTTCGGAATAGCCCCCCTCCGCATCGGCCTTGACGGGAAGGAAAGGGCCGTACAGGTCGTCGTTGCTGAGCGACAAGGCCAGCGACGGTTCGATCCTACGGTCCCATCCGCCGGAAGAGAAATCCAGCGGCAGGGCGACGGAAGCCATACCGCCCACATACATCTTCTGATAGGAGGAGGATCCGACGAACAGGGAATCCTTCGCCGTGTCCAGATACGGAATCTGCAGGGCGGCGTCGCGGTCACCCACGTCCAGGGCGAAGTCGAAGACCGGATACAGGCCGCTGTACGACATCCGGAAGTGGAAGCCGGCGCCCGGCGTCTTTTCCGCCGGAGAAACCCGCTCGTGGAAAGACAGGCCCAGCGATCCGTTCACGGTGCCGAGACGGTTCGTGAAGAAGCCCGTCGCACCCAGGGAGGCCGTCTGGAAATAGTAATCCCGGAAAGAAATGACGGGACGGCTGAGATCCACATAGACCGGCGCCCAGGAGTGGAAATGGAAGGCGTCCGAAACTTTCCGGAACGGCTTCGCAGGGGTCAGTTGGACGGGATTCTCCGGCAGGGAGGCGGCCAGTTTCGCTTCCTGGGCGGAAAGGACTTCGGCGACGGGGTCGCGGAAGATGTCCTTGAAATCCACCTCCCTCGGGAGGCATTCCACCTGGGAAATGAGCCGGCCTTCGGGCCGGAGGACCGAGGCATAGAGGTGCCCGCCTGTGAAGAAGGGAGACCCCAGGCCGTATTTCGTGACGGAAAGTTGCGTCAGTTTCCCCGCGGAGAAGGTATAAGCCTCGCTGGTTCCCGTCCGGTCACTGACCAGGAGGATGGTGTTCCCGTCCACGGCGGAGATATCCTTGACCGTCACCGGCTGCGGGGCGAGCAGGGTTTCGGGGCGGCCGCCATCCCGGGGCACCCGATACAGGCCCGTTCCGTCGTCCGTGATGGCCGTGAAAACGAGTCCGGTTCCCTGGAAGACCACTTCTGTCGGCTGGAAACCCGCCGGGGCCTTCCATCGACGGAGAAGGTCACCATTCCGGGCATCCAGGACGACCACGGCGGCCGATCCGTCCGTGAGATATTCCACGGCCGCAACGGAAAGTCCGTCCGGAGAAACCGCGGGGCTGAAATAGCGCCCCTTGCGCACCAGGGAACCCTTGTGCCCCGTCTGGGCGTCATAATACCGGATCCGGGCATCCTGCTTCAGCGTCCATCGGACATCGGGAATGGCTTCGGACCAATAGACGCGCTGCAGGGGTGCCGACCAGGCCAGTTTCCCTTCACCGCCGAAGGCCGATACGGTCGTTTCCTTGCCGTCGGGGTCCACCCGGACCAGGACGGCGGGAAGGTCCATGCCCGCTTTCTCCGCATAGATGTCCCCGCCTGCCGGAACGGAACCGGCATAGACCGTATAGGACCGGGGAAGGCGCACCTGCGGCTCGGTCCCGGAGAAAGGCGCGCGGCGGCTGTCGTCCTGGGCCCACAGGTTCCGGTAGGTCGCCATCATCTCGTTCCAGGCGACCGGGAGTTTCTGACCGGAAGACTTTTTCGAGGCCGAATTCATCGCGGAGAAGGCTCCGCCGAGGGTGGATGCCACCTGCAGGAACTTATGCGTGAAATACGGGTCTTCGTACCGGTAGCGGAAGCCCGCGACGGTCAGGTAGCCCAGCCGGTAGATGTCCGGCGTGTATTTCTTGATGGACCCGTAACGCCACTGGTACCAGTTGCGGAGGTCCCCGGTATCGAAGTACATCCGCATCTCGCTCAGGAAATCGCCGCTACGGCCGCGGCCGGCCCGGGTAAGGGCCGTCTCGGCCACGACGGCGTCTCCTTCCAGCAGCGAGGAGTTCGGAATCATGCCGATGATCATTTCCGGCAGTTCGCCGAAGGGATAGTGGAAACCTTTCCAGAAGCCGGTCCGCAGGAACTGCTTCTGGGAGACGTGCCGCCCTTCATGGATGGCCAGCAGTTTCGCCCAGGGAATCGGGGTCAGGCCGAATACGTCCGGAAGGGTGAAGATGTCCACCCGCCTGGGCGCCCAGGCGACCAGGCCGTTCGACATGCCGGTATAGGGATGCAGGATGACCGGCATCGGCCGGAGGAACTTCTCGTTCGGCCGGAAGCCGGTGGAGGCCGAAAGCGGGACGCTGTACTGCTGGAACAGCGTCCCGTAAACGGTGGCAAGCGAGTCGAGCCCGCGCGGATAAATCAACTGATAGTCTCCCGTCCTGAAGGAGAACCAGCGGAGGCGTCCCGGGTCGTTACCCGTGGGGGAGAACAACTGTGCTTGCGCACACAGGGGTAGGAGGACGGCCGCGAGGGCCGCCAGGACGCGGTGCCGCATCGGCTTACAGTTTGCGGGCGCCGTCGCTGATGACGACGTTGTAGATCTTCGGGGCGTGGCCGAACTTCAGGGTGAACTGGCCGACAGCCTCGTTCACGAACGGGTCGTAGAGTTCGTCCTTCACCAGGTTGATGGTGCAGCCGCCGAAACCGCCGCCCATCACGCGGGAACCCGTGACGTCCATCTTGCGGGCCAACTTGTTCAGGAAGTCCAGTTCCTCGCAGGATACCTCGTACAGGCGGCTCATGCCGAAGTGCGTCTGGTACATCATCTCGCCCACGGTCTCGTAGTCGCCGCGCTCCAGGGCATCGCACACGTCCAGGACGCGCTGCACCTCGCCGATCACGTATTCGGCGCGGAGGAAATCCTCCTCGGGAATCTCGGTACGGACCTCATCCAGCCATACGCGTTTCGCGTCGGAGAGGAATTCCACCTCGGGATGGTTCTTGCGGATGGCGGCCGCGGCGTTCTCGCAGGACGCGCGGCGTTTGTTGTACGCGCTGGAGGCCAGTTCGTGCTTCACGCAGGAATCGATCAGGACCAGGCGATAGCCGTCCGGATGGAACGGGAAGTACTTGTATTCCATCGTCTTGCAGTTCAGGCGGATGAGGGACCCCTCCTTGCCGAACAGGGAGGCGAACTGGTCCATGATGCCGCACTTGACGCCGCAGTAGTTGTGCTCGGTCATCTGGCCGATCCGGGCCAGTTCGAACTTGTCGATGCCGTTGCCGAAAATCTCGTTCAGGGCAAAGGCGTAGGTGCTCTCGAGGGCCGCGCTGGAACTGAGGCCGGCGCCCAGGGGGACGTCTCCGGCAAACACGGTATTGAAGCCTTCCACCTTTCCGCCCCGCTTGATCATCTCGCGGCAAACGCCGAAGATATAGCGGGCCCAGGACTGTTCGGGCTTGTCCTCCTCGTTCAGGCCGAACTCCACGAACTCGTCCTTGTCCAGGGCGAAGGCCTTCACCTTCGCGGTCCCATTGACCTTGATGGCGGCCATGATGCCGCAGTCGATGGCGCCGGGGAAGACATATCCCCCGTTGTAGTCCGTGTGTTCGCCGATGAGGTTGATCCGGCCGGCGGAAGCGTACAGATTGCCTTCTTCGCCGAAGAGAATCTGGAATTTCTGCTGGATTCTTTCTTTCATATGGATATTCCGTTTAGTGTCGATTTACAAAGATACGCAATTTTTACCGGCTCCGAATGCCCCAGACGGAGAAATCATAGCGGGATTCCGTGTCGTCCTCGATGTCGTCCGGAAGGGCCGGATAGAAGTCGATGCCGATGCGCTGTTCGAGCGCATCGATGGTGAGCGCGCAGTCCTGCAGCCAGTAACGCTCGGCGTCGTTGCCCATCACAAAAGCGATGGACTGGTACCGTTTGCCGTCATGGACCATCACCGCCTTGTAGAAGGCATCCGGCACGACCACATGGTCCTTGCCGATGGTTCCGTAGATGTTATCGCCGACGATGGGCCCGGAAACGACCCAGACTTTCCCGTACTTGCGGGCCCAGGCACGAACCTGCTTCTCCAGATATTGCCAGTCCTTGTTGTTCAGTTCCTCCCGCTGCGGGCAGATGTTCATGAAGTAGAACGTCTCCGACATCGCCTCGTCGTCCCACATGAAATCCCCTGCCGGGGCCATGTGCCCGCGGGTCCAGCCGCTGCCCCAGTAATCCTCGCGCATCGCCTGCTTCCCGCGGTAGTTCATGTCCATGGAGAAGCCCTTGTCCTCACGCGTCGCATCGCCGTAGGTCTCATCCGCGGTGAGTTCGTAGGCGACCCAGTCGGGAATCAATGTCTCTGGATTATAAGAACTTACGTAGCCCTTGTAGGTCATGATCCGGTCGCCCGCACGGCTGGCTGGGAGTTCCAGTTGGTCGTCCGAGAGTTCCACCAGGGGCGTAGCGGCCCCGCCACCGAGCAGGCCCGTGCGCTGCATGATCAGCCACGCGGCAAAGATCACGACCAGCAACAGGGCGGAAAGGATGGATTTATCGCTCTTTTTCATCTTCGCAACATTTGTGCGAAGATACGAAATATTTACGGCTCTTGCATGCATTTCCCTGCCCGGATTTTCCGCAGGTTGTCCGCGGCGAACTCATAGCCCCGGGGGCCAGGGCGGCAGCCTATTGGGACTTGGACGAAGCCGGAAAAAAGTCCCGGCCGCATCCTTTCCCCTCTTTTGCCGCCAGTTATTGTCCCCTCGCCCATGTACAAGTCTCGTTTGTACACCGTTCTGCTCCTCTCGCTGCGTTTTTATGTACAAGTCTCGGCGATAAGGATTGCTTTCGGTATTTTTCCGAAAGACTTGTACAGAATATCATGACTGTAGGGCCGTGCTGTTGTTCAAGCGAGACTTGTACATAACGGCCTGACGAAGGGGCCAAACCACGCAGATAAACACACGCGGAACCTTTCCCCAAGCCCTCGAGAATCACAGGACGAGGCACCGGCGAATCTGTGCCTCACCCGCCAGGCGACAGCGATAGAGTTCGCTGGCGATATTGTTTTTCTCGCGGGCGGACAGTTGATAGACCGACCGCGCCCGATATTGAGGAACATATTGATTGTCAATCAACTCACATAGTTTCAAGTCATTGAATCCCGGCGGGGTGCCGCGGTTCTTCTCGTTGCGGAGCATCTCGGAAATGGTCTTTTCGCGGGAGGCTGCGCGCTGTAAAACCAGTTCCTCAAAACTTTCCAGGGTGATGGGCGGACGGCCGTTGTTATCGGCCTCCTGCTCCTGGCTCCAATCTTCGCCACTCTGGCGGGTGATCAGGTAGTTGAACGCTTTCGGCGTGGCATAAAGATTCTCAACAACCTCCGTCTCAACGACCGACTCCCGCAGAAACACCCCTTCCACCCCCATCTGCCATTTGGGGTTGTATTTCGCCCGGCGAGGCAAGGCCGCCTTGATCTGGGCGGGTGTCAACAGCAAATCCGGCACATACAGTTTTCCAAGTTCTTTCCGAAAATAGGCATTGGCCGAACAGAACGGCCACTCGAACGGAGTCGATGTGATTCCGTGATGGACGGAATTCCTGACAGTATAGGAAATGGCGGTCAACTTATGCTGCAAGCCATCCAGTTCCATCTCAAAGTAACCCGGTTCGCCCAACGGCCCCTTCCGGCCATACTTCTCGTTGAAATAGCAGGTATAAGCCTGGCGCTTGATCCGAATCAAAAGGTCCGGACAATCCGTTTCATAGCAACCGTGATGGTGGTTGGGAATGTCGCTCTCGGCCAGACACCGGCTGCCCGTCTTCTTCAGTGCCGAGCATAAACAATTGAAGGAACGGTTCATATCTTCAACGTTCCGATACATGACTTCCTGGTGGGATGTATAACAAAGGTGATATGTCTTAAGCATGGTGATTCTCTTATTGGCATTGTACAAGTCTCGCTTGTACACAGTTTTTATTGTGGATTGCTGCTTTTGTGTCCAAATCTCGGCGGAAAAGCCAGAAAACAAGATATTTCGCGAAGACTTGTACACGAGACCCAGCACTCTTGGCCGTTTCGGTGTACAAGCGAGACTTGTACATGAGGACGGAAGGACGGCTCCCTGTCAAGGCGGGAATGGCACCTCCAGCAGGACCGGCAGATGGTCGGAGACGCCGCCGGTGTGGCGGGGGCCGGTGTAGGTACGGAGGGGTTTCTCGCCGGAATGGACGGTGTCCCGCGTGAGCAGGAAGGGGATCCGCAGGATCTGCATCCGGGTCCGTGCCGATGGCTCTTCTCCAACCTTGTTCCTCTGCCGCTCGGAATTCCCCGGCGAGGAACGCTCCGACAAAGAGGACACCGAAACCGCGGCCAGGGCCGGGGACACATAGAAATGGTCGATGAGGTCCCACTTGCCATCGTACTTGATCGTCCCGAAACCGCGGCGATACAGGTCCAGATGCAGGGGGCGCAGGGTGGGTTCCAGGAGGTGGAAGACGGGATTCGCGGGCGTGTCATTAAAGTCTCCGCAGGCGATGATCCGGTCGATGCCCGCCGCCGAGAGCGAATCCGCCAGGAACCGCAGCCGCTCCACCGCGATGCGCCGCCGGGGTTCTGACTCGGACGCGCCCCCGTACTTTGAGGGGTGGTGGTTCACCAGTACGGCGAAGACCCCGTCGCGACCCTCAGGGAGATTCCCGGTCAAGCCGGGAATGACAGTGGGGGTGCCGGGAACGGCAGTTGGAGTGCCGCGAATGACACTGGGGGTACCGGGAACGGCAGTTAGAGTGCCGGGAACGGCAGAATGGGTGTCGGAAATGACCGAAGACGTACCAGGAAAGACAGAAGGGGGGACGGGAACGATCCTTCGGAATACGCACAACAGGATGTCCCGCGTTGTGAGCAGCGAATCCGCCTCATAGAGATGGCAGGGCTTAGAGTCAAGAAGTTCCAGCCGGGAGGAGCGGTAGAGCAGGGCGACATCGATGCCCCGCCGGTCCGGAGAATCGTAGTGGACATACCGGTAGTCCAACTTCCGGAGCGCGGTCTTCTGCAGCACCTGCCGGAGGACGAACGCATTCTCGACCTCGGCCAGGCCTACGACATCGGGCAGTCGTCCCGTCTCCCCTTCCACCCACAGCAGCGCCTTCGCAAACGCATTCGCCTTCGCCTGGAACCGCTTCCAGGTCCAGTGCCGCTCCCCCGCCGCCGAAAACTCCTGGTCCGACACCGTCGTGGAATCATTCCGCCAGTCGAAGAAATTCTCCACGTTCCAGAACATCAAGGTCAGTTCCTTATCTCCCATCTCCTCCTCATTGTGTACAAGCGCGACTTGTACACACGGGGAGGTTACTGCAGCGAGGGCCGGAAAGGCTCCAACCAGCAAGTAAAAGGAAACAATAAGGCCCTGTAACAATGGGACGGCTATCATCTGCGTTCTCATGCGCACAAGTTAGGGAGCGGCGACAGAACCCAGGGCAAGAAACGTAAAAATGTGGTGAATTGTTTTCTGTTGTTTCAAAAAAACAATAAAAAACGCCCCCCGTGCGAAGCGCAAGGGGAGCGTGGATAAAGGTTTAGGTTGAGTACTTACACGTTGAACAGGAAATGCATGATGTCTCCGTCCTGGACGACGTAATCCTTACCTTCGATGCCCATCTTGCCGGCGGCGCGGACGGCCGCTTCGGTCTTGTAGTGCACGAAGTCCTCGTACTTGATGACCTCGGCGCGGATGAAGCCGCGCTCGAAGTCGGTGTGGATGACGCCGGCGGCCTTGGGGGCCTTGTCGCCCACGCGGATGGTCCAGGCGCGGCACTCGTCGGCGCCGGCCGTGAAGAAGGTCTGGAGGCCCAGGAGGCGGTAGGCACCCTGGATCAGGCGGACAACGCCGGACTCTTCCAGGCCCATTTCCTCGAGGAACATCTGCCGGTCCTCGTACTCCTCGATCTCGGCGATTTCGGCTTCGGTACGGGCGGCGATGACCAGGATCTCGGCATTCTCTCCGGCGACAGCGGCGCGGACCGCATCGACATAGGCGTTACCTGTTGCGGCGGAAGCCTCATCCACGTTGCAGACGTACATGACCGGCTTGTTCGTGAGCAGATACAAGTCGCGGGCCATCTGCTCTTCCTCGGCGTTCTCGGGAACGACCGTACGGCAGGACTTGCCCTGCAACAGGACCTCGCGATAGCGCTGCAGCAGTGAGAGAAGTTTCTTCGCCTCCTTGTCACCGCCCGTCGTGGCCTGCTTCTCGACCTTCTTGATGCGGTTCTCGACCGTCTCCAGGTCCTTGATCTGCAGTTCCATGTCCACGACTTCCTTGTCACGGACCGGATCCACGGAACCATCGACATGGACGATGTTGCCGTCGTCGAAGCAGCGGAGGACATGCAGGATGGCGTCGGTCTCGCGGATGTTCGCGAGGAACTGGTTGCCGAGTCCCTCACCCTTGGAGGCGCCCTTCACCAGACCGGCGATGTCCACGATTTCCACCGTGGCGGGAATGGTGCGCTTGGGCTGGCAGATTTCCGTCAGCACTTCCAGGCGCTTGTCCGGCACGTTGGTGGAGCCCACGTTGGGATCGATGGTGCAGAACGGGAAATTCGCGCTCTGGGCCTTGCCCGAACTCACGCAGTTAAACAAAGTGGACTTCCCAACATTGGGAAGTCCCACTATTCCACATTTCAAAGCCATAGACTAGAAGAATCTGGCACGGTTGTCCTTGACGCCGGCATCCTGCATCATCGCGGGGACGATCATCTGGGCGGCGTAATTCTGGATCTGGTCGTGGGCGAGTTTGGCGTCGCTCTCGGTGTAGAAGGCACCGGTCTCGCGACCCTTCACCTCGAACACATACACACCGATGGAACCGGCGACCGGGCCGCAGACCTTTCCTTCCGGAGCGGCGGCGATGGCGCCGACGAACTTCGGATCCAGGTTGCGGGCGGCCATCGAAGCGAAGGCGACGTCGCTCTGGGTGTTGACGGACGTTCCGAGTTTCTCGGCGATGGCCTCGAGATCGGTCAGGCCGGCGATCTGCTCGGCGACTTCAGCGCGGCGCTTCTCGGCGTACTTCTCGCTGTAGAGTTGGTTCTTGATCTGCGGAGCCACCTCGGAGACCGGAGCGATACCTTCCTTATGGGCACCGGTGACGGCGACCACGAAGAAGTAGTTGTTGTCCACGGTGATGATGTTGGACACCTTGCCCGGCTTGTTGTCGAAGGCCCAGCGGGTAACTTCCTTGGCATGGCCGATGGAACCGTAGGTATCGGTGCTCTCGGTGATGTTCATGCTGTGGGAGTACGTGCCGAGGGAGTCGCAGGCAGCGCGGTAGTTCGCATACTTGCCGCCGGCGAGGGTGGCGACGCGATTCGCATCGTTGTAGTACTTGTTGAAGGTCTCCTTGCTGGAGAGGATCTCCTTCTCGAACAGGGCAACCTGCTTGAAGAGCGCCGGGGCACCCGCCTCGGTCACCTCCACGATGTGGGTGGCGATGTTGGACTGGAGGATGAACGGCTGGCCCACCTTGGCGGTGAAGATGGCGTTGAAGCCGGTCGGCAGGTAGGAGATGGTCGCCTGGGAGATCTCGCCGATCTTGCCGAACTCACCGTCCGCGTTGGAACCGCGGTCCAGGGAGTGTTCCTCGGCCAGGGCGGTGAAGTTGCCACCCTTGCGGAGAACCTCCAGGAGGCTGTCGGCCAGGTGCTGGCCGTCCTCGTTGGACTGGAACATCATGTGACGGACCGTCACGGTCTCAGGCATCGTCGAAGTGGCCATGATACGGCCGGCATAGAGGGTATTCCCGTCCTTGATCACCGGGGTAACGCCCTCGTTGTGCTCGGAGACGAAGGTGTCCAGTTCCGCATTCACGGAACGGAGGTCGCCCTCCTTGTACCAGCGCTCATCCCACTGGGTATCGGAGTTGCGCTGCAGGAAGGCGCGCATGTTCTCGGTGGTGGTGAACTCGTCGTACAGTCTCACGAACTCGCTGTTCGCGGCGGCGATGTCCTCGGCGGACGGAATCACCTGGAAGACGACATATTCGATGTCGCGGGTAGCCTGCTGCTCGAAGAACTTCTTGTGGTTGTTGTAGAAATCGTTGATTTCCTTGTCGGTCACGACAACGGTGGTGTCGGTGGCATAGGAGAAGGGAATCATCACGAAGTCCACGTCGGCCGTGGTGTTGTTGTCTGCGATGGCCTTGTTCACCTGCAGGGCGTTTTCCACGTTGGAGTTCAGGAACAGGGAGTTGTACTTGGTGTAGTACTGGTTCCGAAGGACGGACTCCTGGAGGTACTGCCAGATAGCCCGGGCATTCTCGTCACCGTCCTCCACCGTCTGGACGAAGTCCACCAGGCGGGCGCTGGAGAAATTGCCGTTCTCATCCGTGAAAAGGGAGGCAATCACCGGGGAAATGTTCTCACCGTTGGTCAGGTCCACCATCTCGGCCTTGCCCACGGAAATGCCGGCAGCCTGCGCATTCTTGATGAACAGGTTCTCGTCCACGAGTTTCTGCCAGACCGCGTTGCGGATCTGGATCTGCTGCTGCTCGCTGGAGGAAGCATTGCCGGACAACAGTTCGTTGATGCGGGACATGTGGTCCACCTCCGCCTGGAAATCGGTATAACTGACGGACTTGCCGCCAATCTTACCCACGTCATACTTGGAGGAGACGGACTGGACCGTCTGGATGATCTGGCTCGGATCGATGATAAAGAGGAGGAGCGGGAGGGCAACCAGGATGGAAAGCACGATGCCCCAACCGCGAAGTTTCTCTAAAACTGCCATTTCTATGTTACTTTTTTAAAATTTTCGTCAATTTTCAGTCAAGGGCGCAAATTTAGTCATTTTCTTTCAAATTACCACTATTTTTTCGCATATCAGGTCGTTTTGCGCCTTTCTGAAGGGGAAATGGCCCGATAAAGTTGACTGAATCCAGGACGACTTTGGTGGAATCCTGCTCCACGACTCCGTAACTGTTGAACGGACGCTGGATGATGGCGTTACGGGCCATGTCGTCCGACCGCATCCCGAACCCCTGCATGAAACCGGCCGGGGAAGACATCTTGATATAGCAGTCCGTCCAGATTTCCTTGGCCTTCTGGTCCCAATAGATGGTATCCGTCTCCATCGTCTCCTGATTCACGATGTTCCGGATGACCACGCTGCCGAAGGCCGACCATTTATCCTCCCCCGCATTCTTCTTCGTGTCGTGCCGGGCCTTCTGCGACCGGATGGTGGTTTCCAGGGAACCGTCCTCCGCATACCCATACACGGAGAGGCCTTTCGGGAACAGTTCGAAGGAAACGCTGTCGTGGTCGTAAACCTCCATCACGGGCGCCTCCACGCGCATTTTCAGTTTTCCGTTCTCCGTCTGGACGAAGAACATGCTGTCCACGATCTGGAGCGGCGTCTGGGAGAGGTCCAGTTTCTCGGCCTCGGACAGGTTTCCCTTGCATGAAAATACGACGAAAGCAACCGCCAATGCGGTTGCCATCGTCGTAAATATGCGGTTTTCTTTCACAGAATCTTATCTGGTGCGGACCGTGGTGGTGGTGGTCATGCCACCGCAGGAGACCGTGTAGATCTGACCCTTGGCCAGGTCATACATGAAGATCTCGCTGGCTTCCGGATAGTAGATGCTCACCTTGCCGATGGCGGAACGGGCGTCGTCCGCGAGGCTGGCGTCGGCAGCCTGGGCCTTCTGGTAGTAGTCCGTGGCGGCCCAGTAGCGGGCGTACTTGTCCACGTCGCCACCGCAACCGGCGGAAGCCCAGAGGTTACCCATGATCATGTAGGCCTTACCGGCATAGCCGTTGTCCAGACGGACCGCCTTGCCGGCGGCGTCGAAGGCGCGGCCGCGCATGTTGTTCGCATAGCAGAAGCGGGCGAGTTCGTACAGGTACTGGGCGTCGACGACATCGTCGGATTCCTCGGAATCGATGGCTTCCTCGATGTAGCGGCAGGCATCAGCCACGTTGCCGCGGGCGGCGTTCAGTTTGAACAGGCCGTAGGCGCTGCGGTAGGACGGATCCAGTTTGTGAAGGGCGGTGACGGCCTTGAAGTAGAGGTCGTTGTTGGAGCAGTCCTCGGCGCTGTTCATCAGTTTCACGATGTTGGTGACCACGGCGGCGTTCGTCGGATCGGCATCGAAACGCGGGGTGAAGATGGCGATGAGGTTGTCGCAGGAAGCGACCTTGCTGTCAGCGAACACGCTCTCGATGGTGGCCTTGGTCTTGAGGTTGTCCTCCGCCTCGGCATCGCTCTTCGCGGTGGCGCCGGCGATGGCCTCGGAGACCTTGTCGTACATGTTGATCACGTCATCGGCCTGGAGTTTGCCCTCGCGGTAGAGGTTGATGGCTGCCTGGAGGTTGTTCACCAGGAGGCCGCCCTTGGTCTCGCTGCCGAGGTCGTTGATGATGGCGGTCAGATTGTCGTACAGATACTTGGAATCCTCGCTCCGGAAGTTGATCATGTACTGGCCCTTGTTGTTCAGGATGGTGGCCTTCTGGTCCACGCCCTTGGCGGTACGCGGATAGAACTCAAGCCGCTGGTCCTGCAGGACGAGGAGGCTGTCCACCTGCGCCTGGAAGAGCGTCGGGTTCTTGCGGTTCTTGTTGATCTCGCGGTTCAGCAGGGTGGAACCGTGGACAAACAGGTTCTGGGACGCGGTAGCCGGGCAGATGGCATAGGCTTTCCGCCAGTTCGGCAGGGCGGAATCATAATTCTTCTGTTTGTAGTACTCCTGATAATAGGAAAGGTACTTGATGCATTCTGCGCTGTCCGCACCATACTTACCCTGGGCAGACGCTTTCTGGCCCATGAAGGCTGCCATGACGGCCAGGAGGATGAAGGTCAATCTTTTCATATCGCGTTAGAATTTGTTTTGTCAAACTTTCCTTACTGGTACTGCGGTTTCCGGAACCAGATGTCGAAGATGTTGAATCCGACGTGGAAGCCGATGTACTTTTCCTTGACGAACGTGCTTCCGAAACCCCTTTGACCGAGATCAATCGCAAAAGTGATGCCATTGTAGCCCTGGAACACCGGAAGAGTCATGCCGAGGGTGATGCCGGCGGCCGTCAGATTGCGTCCGTCCACCTGGTAGTAGGACTGGTCCATATAGGCTCCGAGCCGGTAGGTGCAGCGCCGCAGGAAGTAGCGGATGTCGTTCCGGTTCGGGGTGATTTCGAACCCGGCCTTGAAGGACTGCATCCTGGATGTCGTGAACTTATAGACACCGTTGTTGCGGAAGCCGCGGACCGCGTCGAAGTTGCTGCCCGTCCAGTCGCCCGTGAGATAGTCGAATTCCATGGACCAGCGGTCCCCCCGCGCGTAGGACACGCCCACGCCGATTTCGTCGCCGAGGCTGATGTTGTCCTTCTGCAGGTCGTGGCGGCCCAGGTCCAGTTCCGAGATGTTGCTGTATTCGATGGCATGGCCCGTCACCTTGGCTTTCAGGCGGTAGGTGGCGCCGATGACCATCCGGCCGGTGCCGATGGGCTGCTCGTACTGGAGGCCGAACTTGGCGGTATGGGCCCGCACCTGCAGGGTGTCTCCCAGGGTCTGTCCGCGGTAACTCGCATCGCCGAACTGGCTGGCGGAATACTTGCTGATGGTGCCGAAGTACAGGTTGTACTGGGCGCCGACGGACAGGCGGTTCCACAGGGTGGCCGACGCACCTGCGAAGAAATTGTTGAGCCCGCCGTCACCGTAGGCACCGTAGGCGCGGGTGCCGGTATAGCCGATGCTCTGCTCGCCGGAGGTGATCTTGTCCGAGTAGGCCATCGAGAAACCCGTGTCGCTGAAAGGCTGGATGCCCACCATGAACGCGGTATGGCGCCACATCGGGAAGGAAATCACGAAATCGTTCAGGTTGAACAGCGTCTTCGTGCTCTTCAAGTCTTCCTGGGAGAAAACGGAGAACTTGCCGGAAAGGCCGAAGTCCGCCATGAAGGAAAGGGAGTCCCGGGCGGTGGCGGAAGCAGGGTTCATCGTGTTGACGAACCGTTTGTTGCGCGTAGCGATGCCTACGCCGCCCATGGAAGCGTTGAAAGCGGTCCCGGCGGCATGAAGGTCTCCGACACCATATACGGAATAGGGAGAAAAGCCGCTGTACGTGCCGTTCTGCGCAGAGAGCGGCAACGCTGCCACGACCAGCGCGGCAACGGCGATCCAGATCCTATCGATCATTCTTGTCGACATATTCGTCAGCCATTAAAGCCAACCCCATCAAAACGAGGTTACAAATTACAAAGATGGAACTTTTCATCCGTTTTGCAAAATAATTCGCATCGCCGCCGGTAAACACGACGATATTCCCCGGATGAAGGGCCAGGTATCCTTCTATTTCAAATTGTATGCCCGAAACGACCCCGCTCTCGATGGAAGCCGTTTCCGACTGGCCCAGTACGGCGCAGGTTTCGGGGGTGTTCACCAGCGGCAGCGCCCGGGAATACCGGTTGAGCGCCTTGAACCGCGTGCGGCAGCCCAGGGAGATGTTTCCACCCGTGTACAGGCCGTCCTTGTCGATGAAATCGACCGTCAAAGTGGTCCCGAAATCCACCAGGGTGCAGCCCATGCCGCGGAAGAGGTAGCGGGCGGCGAGGACGGAGGCTGCCCGGTCATAGGAAAGGTAGGCCGGAAGTCCGTGACTCAGAAGTTGTTCCTTATGGTCCTTGTCCAGGAGCATCAGATGGCCGCACTCACCCGCAAGGACCTTCCAGTCCTCCTCGGAGAGGGCATTGACCGACGCGACGACCATCACGGCAGGCTTCTCCCGGTGGGTGAGCGAAAGGAGGAAGTCCATCCACTTCTCGCCCTGGTACCGGAATGTCTTTCCGAGGGTCATCCCATCGGACCAGGCCGCCTTCAGGGCGGTGTTTCCTATTTCCACGAGCAGATTGGCCATAGACTGCAAATTTAATCATTTTCGGCGTCTATTGCAACCGCTGGAGCACTTTGAGGGCCGTTTCCAGGGTTGTGACGCCCCTGGAGACAGTCCGGAGTTTCCCCTTGTCCTGGTTGACCTTGAAAATGGCCGGATAGTCATTCACCTTGCCGATCACGCGCTCGAACTGCCGGGACTGGTAGTAGCCCGACATCGGGTTGGAAACGAAGAACATGATCTGCATCCCGTTCTTGATGATGATCTTCTCGAACCCGGTCCGGGCGCCTGAATTCCTGATTTTCACGACGGTCAGCAGATTCTTCACTTCCTGCGGCATCGGCCCGAAACGGTCCTCCAACTGGCGGCCCAGGCGGTCGATGTCACGGTCGTCCATGAGGCCGTCCAATTGCTTGTAAATCCGGATCTTCTCCGCGGTAACGTCGATGTAATCGTCAGGGATGAGGGCGGGCTGGTCGGTTTCCACCGTACAGTCTTCCACGAAGGTTTCGCGGGACTGTTTCGTGGTGATGCCGGTTTCCACGCCCAGTTCCTCCATCGCCTCGGCCAGGATTTTCTGGTAAGTCTCGAAGCCCATGTCGGAAATGAAACCGCTCTGTTCCGCACCCAGCAGGTTGCCGGCGCCGCGGATGTCCAGGTCCTGCATCGCAATGTTGAAGCCGCTGCCCAGGTCGGAGAATTCCTCGATGGCCTTCAGGCGCCTGCGGGCGTCTTCCGTGATGGAAATGAGCGGAGGGACGATCAGATAGCAGAACGCCTTCCGGTTGGAGCGTCCCACCCGGCCCCGCAACTGGTGCAGGTCGGACAGGCCGATGTTCTGCGCCTGGTTGATGATGATCGTGTTGGCGTTCGGAATGTCCAGGCCGTTCTCGATGATGGTCGTGCAGAGGAGCATGTCGTAGTCGCCCCGGATGAAATCCAGCATCTTGTTTTCCAGTTCCTTCGATTCCATCTGCCCGTGCGCCACGCAGATTTTCATGTCGGGAACCAGCCGCTGCAGGATGTCGTGGATGGCCGGCAGTTCCTCCACCTTGTTGTGCAGGAAGAAAATCTGGCCGCCCCGGTTGAGTTCGTAACTGATGATGCCCTTGATTTCCTGCTCGTCGAACAGGATGATCTCCGTCTGGATGGGAATCCGGTTCGGCGGCGGGGTATTGATGATGGAAAGGTCGCGCGCGCCCAGGAGCGAGAACTGCAGGGTTCTCGGAATCGGGGTGGCCGTCAGGGTGAGGGTATCGACCGATGCCTTCAGATGACGGAGTTTCTCCTTCGCCGCGACGCCGAATTTCTGTTCCTCGTCGATGACCAGGAGTCCCAGGTCCCTGAACTCGAAACCGGCGCCCAGCACCTTGTGCGTCCCGATCAGGATGTCAATCTTCCCTTCTTTCAGGCGTTTCTTAATGTCCGTCAATTCCTTCGCCGTCCTCAGACGGCTCACGTAATCGACCGTGCAGGGAAGTCCTTTCAGGCGGGCCTTGAACGTTTCGAAATGCTGGAGCGCCAGGATGGTGGTAGGTACCAGGACCGCCACCTGCTTGGAGTCGCAGACGGCCTTGAAAGCCGCCCGGATGGCGACTTCCGTCTTTCCGAAGCCCACGTCGCCGCAAACCAGCCGGTCCATCGGGCAGTTGTCCTCCATATCCTCCTTGACCGCCATGGTGGCCCGCTCCTGGTCGGGCGTATCCTCGTACATGAAGGACGATTCCAGTTCTTCCTGGAGATAGTTGTCGGGCGAGAAGGCGAAGCCCTTCGAAGCCCGGCGCTTGGCGTAGAGTTGGATGAGTTCCTTGGCGATGTCCTTGACCCGGGACTTGGCCGACGACTTCATCGTCGCCCACATCTTGGAACCGAGTTTGTTGATGCGCGGCATCTCCCCTTCCTTGGACCGGAAACGGGAAATCTTGTGCAGGGAATGGACCGATACGAACACGACGTCGTTGTCCCGGTACATCAGTTTCACGACCTCATGGACACGGCCCTTGTCGTCGGTCATCTTCACGAGACCGCCGAAGATACCAACGCCATGGTCGATATGGACGATGTAGTCGCCCAGGTTGAAGGAACTCAGGTCATTGAGCGTGAGTTGTTCCGACTTTTCCACCGTCCGGCGGATGCGGACGCGGTGGAAACGGTCGAAGATCTCGTGGTCGGAATAGCAGCAGATCCGGTCCTCGTTGTCGATGAATCCCGCATGGATGTTCCTGCCCTTGACAAACTCGGGGAGCAGCGCATGCTCGTCCTGCAGCATGATGGAACGGAGGCGCTCCAACTGGGATTCCTTTTCACCGTAGATATAGACCTTATAATTGTTTTCCAGCCGGGTGCGGATGTCCGAAAGGAGCAGTTCGAAGTTCTTGTTGAACACCGGCTGCGGCGAAATCGAGAAAGCGACGCTGTCCGTTCCCTGGTTCTGGAGCGGAATATCCAGGAAAACATGCCGGAAAGCCGTCAGTTCCGGGAAGAACTCCCGGTCCCTGTACATATCGGACGAATCCAGCCAGACCACCGCATCCTCCTTCACGAGCGTCAGGATGCTTACGCCGCCCTCTCCCTGACCGCCTGCAACGATATCCGGATAGATTTCGGCCTTATCGACCTTGTCGATGGACAACTGCGTATTGCAGTCGAAGGTATGGATCTTCTCGATTTCGTTCCCGAAGAAAGTGAACCGGTAAGGATGGTCCAGGGAATAGGAGAAAATGTCGATGACGGCACCCCGGATGGCATACTGGCCGGGAGCCGATACGAAATCGGCCCGCTCGAAGCCTTGCCGGACCAGCATGTCGCGCAGGGAATCATAGGAAATCTCCTGCCCGACGCTGAGGGAAAGGAGCGCACCGGTTATCTTTTCCTGGTCCGGAACCGGTTCCTCCAGGGCGGAAGGATACGTTACGATGAATAAGGGTCCGCTGCCGGGATCCATCAACTTGCCGATGGCGGCGGTCCGCTGGACACCCAGGGAAGATTTGTAATTGCTCCGTTCCACGGCGCCTCCGCTGTCAGGAAGGAAGAACACGCAGTCCCCTTCCACCAGGTTATACAGGTCCGCACTGCAATATTCGGCCGCTTCCCGGGTGGGAAGGACCAGCAGATGAACCCCTTTATCAGCGATCTGGGAAACGACGAACCAGCGGGCGGACAGAAACAGCCCGCTGCAGAATGTTTCCCGGGAGGAATCCATCCTGCGGCGGAGCAAGGCTGTCGATGCTTGACTTATCAACATTCTGCTCTGAAAGGCTGTTGAAAAGGTGTTGATAACCGGTTGATGGAACTGTGGAAAACCCGAGGCGGGAATTCCGCGTGAGTTCCCAACAAGTTTTCCACGGGGAAAAACCCCGGTTATCCACAACTTTCAAAGCACTCAATTAAATGATATACAATGTGTTCCGAATAGTTATCAACAAATTGACAGGAACACTAACATCATTTAAATTCAATAATAAAATACTATATTTGTACCTGTAACAGACCCGAACGCCCATGAGCGAATTCGACCCGCGCAGCACAACCGACCGCAAAGATAGTGAATTGGACGGAATTATCCGCCCGCAACAGTTGGATGATTTCACCGGACAGAAGGAAATCGTCTCGAACCTGGAAATCTATATCAAGGCCGCCAAGATGCGCGGCGAGGCCCTGGACCACACCCTCTTCCACGGTCCTCCCGGTCTGGGAAAGACCACCCTCGCACACATCATCGCGAACGAGATGGGCGTCAACATAAAGGTCACTTCGGGTCCGGTCCTGGACAAGCCCGGCGACCTGGCGGGGCTCCTCACTTCCCTGGAAAAGGGCGACGTGCTCTTCATCGACGAAATCCACCGGCTCTCCCCCGAGGTGGAGGAATACCTGTACTCGGCGATGGAGGACTATGTCATCGACATCATGATCGACAAGGGACCCGGCGCCCGGAGCGTCCGCATTTCCCTGAATCCTTTCACGCTGGTGGGCGCGACCACCCGGAGCGGTCTCCTGACGGCCCCGCTGCGGGACCGGTTCGGCATCAACTGCGCGCTGGAATACTATGATACGGAGGACCTTCGGAAGATCGTCATCCGGAGCGCGACCATCCTGGGCATCGAGGTGGACAATGACGCGGCGCTGGAAATCGCCTTGCGCAGCCGGGGTACCGCCCGTATCGCCAATGCGCTCCTGAAGCGCGTCCGCGACTTCGCGCAGGTGCTCGGCGACGGCCGCGTGGATGTGGACATCGCCCGCTTCGCCCTGAACAAACTCAAGATCGACAAGCGCGGCCTCGATTCCATCGACCACAAGATCCTCCGCACCCTCATCACCACTTTCAAGGGCGGTCCCGTGGGCGTGGGGACGCTCGCGACCTCCATTTCCGAGGACGCCGGCACGCTGGAAGAGGTCTATGAACCCTTCCTGATCAAGGAAGGCTTCCTCATCCGCACCCAGCGCGGCCGCGTCGCCACCGAACTCGCCTACCACCACCTGGGCATGGACGCCTGTCTCCCCCAGCGGAAATACAACCCCGACGATAACGGAACCCTCTTTTGATATGAAAAAAATACTGTTTACCCTTCTTCTGGCGCTGGCGGCCGTGCCGGCGCTGGCGTGCACGTCGGTGATCATCAGCGGAAAGGTGCGGGCCGATGGGAAGCCGGTGATGTACAAGCACCGGGATACGGACCATCTGACGAATGATATCCGGTGGTTCCAGGGAGAGAAGTACAGTTTCATCGGCCTGGTCAATACCGACGTTCCGCTGCAGAAGGAGGTATGGGCCGGGACGAACAGTGCCGGGTTCAGCATCATGAATACGGCGACGTACGACCTCAAGGAGGATGACGTGCCGGCCGATCGGATGGACCGGGAAGGTTTCCTGATGTACCGGGCGCTCGAGATCTGCGCGACGGTCGAGGATTTCGAGCATTTCATCGACACGCTTTCCAAGCCGATGGGGGTGGAAGCCAATTTCGGCGTGATCGACGCCCAGGGCGGTGCCGTCTATTATGAGATGGACAACTGGAAGATCCGCGCGAAGCACGACGTGAACGAGGAACCTTCCGGATACCGGGTCGTCACGAACTTCACCTGGGAAGGCCGGGAGGCGGACCGCAAGGGCGTGGACCGTTATGAAAAGGCTTGCTCGCTGCTGGCCGAAACCTGCATTCCCATCGCCGAATGGGACCATGATTTCCTCATCAACAAGATTTCCCGCAGCGGCGCTCCCATCCTTCGTTCCATCACCTCCGCCGCCATCGTCTTCGAGGACGGAATCATGTGGGCTTCCCTGGGACAGCCGGACAAGAATCCGTACAGGGCCTACAGCGTGCATAATTTTCCGCATTAGTCCTATTTTAGTTTGTAAAAGTCCCATAATTAGCGTAAATTGCAGGACCATTTCGAATCATCAACAATAATCCAACACTTATATGGCTGATTCTAAACTGATTTCCAAGATTCCGGAAGGACCGCTCGCCGAGAAATGGTCGAAGCGCAAGGCCGAAATCCGGATCGTCTCTCCGAACAACAAGCGGAAACTCGAGGTCATCGTCGTGGGTACGGGCCTCGGCGGTGCTTCCGCCGCTGCTTCGCTGGGCGAACTCGGGTACAACGTGAAAATCTTCTGCATTTCCGATTCCCCGCGCCGGGCGCACTCCATCGCCGCGCAGGGCGGTATCAATGCCGCGAAGAACTACCAGAACGACAACGACTCCGTCTATCGTCTGTTCTACGACACCATCAAGGGCGGTGACTACCGTTCCCGGGAGGCCAATGTGTACCGCCTTGCCGAGGTGAGCGCGGCCATCATCGACCAGTGCGTCGCCCAGGGCGTCCCGTTCGCCCGGGAATACGGCGGTTATCTCGCGAACCGTTCCTTCGGCGGCGTGCAGGTCAGCCGTACGTTCTATGCCCGCGGTCAAACCGGCCAGCAACTGCTCCTCGGTGCCTATGCGGCCCTGAACAAGGAAATCGCCGCCGGCTCCGTGAAGAGTTATCCGCGTCACGAGATGCTGGACCTCGTCATCATCAACGGCGAAGCGAAGGGTATTATCGCCCGTAACCTCGTGACCGGCGAAATCGAGCGCTTCGGCGCCCACGCCGTGGTCCTCGCCACCGGTGGTTATGGAAATGCCTATTTCCTGTCCACCAACGCCATGAATTCCAACGGCTCCGCCGCGATGCAGGCCTACCGCAAGGGCGCTTTCTTCGCGAACCCCTGCTTCGCGCAGATCCACCCCACCTGCATTCCGGTCCATGGCGACCAGCAGTGCAAACTCACCCTGATGTCCGAGTCCCTGCGTAACGACGGCCGCATCTGGGTGCCGAACAACATGGAGGATGTCATCAAACTCCGCAAGCACGAGATCAAGCCTTCCCAGATTCCGGAAGAGCGCCGCGACTACTACCTGGAGCGTCGTTATCCGGCCTTCGGCAACCTGGTTCCGCGTGACGTCGCTTCCCGCGCCGCCAAGGAGCGCTGCGACGCCGGCTACGGCGTGAACGAGACCGGCCTGGCCGTGTTCCTCGACTTTGCCGATGCCATCAAGCGTCTCGGCCACCAGCGGGTGGAGGAACGCTACGGCAACCTCTTCCAGATGTACGAGAAGATCACCTCTTCTTCCCCTTGGGAGGAGCCGATGATGATCTATCCGGCCATCCACTATACGATGGGCGGTCTCTGGGTGGACTACGACCTCCAGACCACCATCCCGGGCCTGTACGCCATCGGCGAAGCGAACTTCTCCGACCACGGCGGCAACCGTCTCGGCGCCTCGGCCCTCATGCAGGGTCTGGCCGACGGTTACTTCATCCTCCCCTACACCATCGGTGACTATCTCTCCCACAAGTTTGCGGAGCCCAAGACCGACATCAACGCCCCTGAATTCGCCGAGGCCGAAAAGAACGTCATCGACCGGATCCAGAAGATCCTGGCGGTCAAGGGTACCGAGACCGTGGACAGCATCCATAAGAAACTCGGCCACATCATGTGGGAATATGTGGGCATGGCCCGCAACGAGGAAGGCCTGAAGAAGGGCATCGCGGAAATCAAGGAACTCCGCAAGGAATTCTGGAAGACGGTCCGCGTCCCCGGCACGAACGAGGAATTCAACCAGGAACTGGAGAAAGCCCTCCGGCTGGTGGATTTCTTCGACATCGGCGAACTGATGGCCCGCGACGCCCTGAACCGCAGGGAATCCTGCGGCGGCCATTTCCGCGATGAAATGCAGACGGAGGAAGGCGAGACCAAGCGCGACGACGAGAACTTCATGTACGTGGGTGCCTGGGAGTACAAGGGCGAAGGTGTCGAACCCGAACTCCACAAGGAGCCGCTCAAGTATGAGAACATCAAGATAGCGACCCGTAACTATAAAGACTAACGACGATTATGGAATATAACGTGAAAGTATGGCGTCAGAAGAACGCCAAAGCGAAGGGTCACTTCGAGACCTATCATGTCACCGACGTGGAGGAGGATGCCTCCTTCCTGGAGATGCTGGACATCCTGAATGACCAACTCATCCGAAAGGGCGTGGAACCCATCGCCTTCGACCACGACTGCCGCGAGGGTATCTGCGGTGCCTGCTCCCTGTATGTGGACGGCCGCGCCCATGGTCCGGACGACCAGGTGACCACCTGCCAGTTGTTCATGCGTCATTTCAAGCCCGGCGCCACCATCACCGTGGAGCCTTGGCGGAGCGCCGCCTTCCCGGTGATCAAGGACCTGGTCGTGGACCGTCAGGCCTTCGACAAGATCCTCCAGGCCGGCGGATTCATCTCCGTCCGCACCGGCGCCGCCCAGGATGCGAACACCATCCTCATCCCGCACGACGATGCGGAACTGTCGATGGACGCCGCCGCCTGCGTCGGTTGCGGTGCCTGCGTAGCCACCTGTAAGAACGGTTCTGCGATGCTCTTCGTCGCTGCGCGCGTCAGTTCCCTCGCCCTGCTCCCGCAGGGTAAGCCGGAAGCCGCCCGCCGCGCCCGCGCCATGGTTGCCAAGATGGACGAACTCGGTTTCGGCAACTGCACGAACACCCGCGCCTGCGAGATGGAGTGCCCGAAACATGTCACCATCGACCATATCGCGCGGCTGAACCGCGAATATCTGAAGGCTCGTTTCAGCGAGTAGGGAGATTCCGTATCGTCATTCTGAACGAAGCGAAAGAATCTAAAAAATCGGGCGACCCGGATGGGCCGCCCGAATTCATTTCATAGTCTGAAGTTTAGAGTGCGGGAGGAACGCACTTGTCGGCAGGAATGACACCTTCCGTGTTGGGATTGACATCCCACCAGACGCGGCTGTTCACGTTGTCACCTTCACCACGGAGATCCTTGAGGGCCGCAGTGTAGTTCTCGGTGTTCAACTCGGGATCGTGACCGCTGTAGAAAGCGAGACGATACGGGAAGTGCTTGTTGCCCTGCGTAACGGCCTCGGGACCGACAAACATCTTCGGGATATCCAGGCGGCGCCAGTCGGACCAGGCCTCGATACCGTCGGAGAGGTAACCGGCGACCCAGCGCTGGATGGCAATCTGCTCAAGACCCTTGGAAGCATTGTAGGCGACTTCCGGGCTGGCGATGTAAGCGTCGGCGCCTTCAGCACCCCACTGCTCGAAGGAGGACTTGATACCGGCCTCGTAGAGGGTCTTCGCGTCGGCGGAGATCCAGCCGCGGACAGCGGCCTCGGCCTCGGTGAAGAGGACACGGGCGGTGGTGATCACAGGCAGGGTGGCGTCCATGGCGATCATGTTGCTGTTGATGGAGCAGCAGACAGTCGTCCAGGCATTCACGGCCGTATTGCTTTCCAGGCCGAACGGAACACCATAGAAGGACTCGTAAGAATCACGCGGGAACTTCTCCGGATCGCGGGGACCCTTGTATCCTTCGATGTCGAAATACTTGAACATGCGGGGATCCTTGAAAGCCTTCATCTGATCCACGATGTACATGTTCGGAGCCATGCCGAAACCGGCACCGGCATAATCCGGGTTGCACCAGTAGTACATCATATTCCAGTTCAGGTCGTCGTGCTTGTGGAAGAGGCCGTCTTCCGTGGCGGTCATGCCACCCTGGGAATAAGCCTTGGCGAAGCGGGCCTTACCGGTGGCGGCGTCCACGTCACAGAGTTTGATGGCCGCGAGCATGCGGAGGGAGGCGTTGAACTTCTTCCACTTGGCGATGTCGCCGCCGAAACTGGCGTCGGCCGTGCCGTCCAGGGAACCGCTTTCGTCGAACTGGCCGTAGGCTTCGCTCAGGGATTCGTCGATGAACTTGTAAACCTCCTGCTGGGAGTCGTACTTCGGATACCAGTTATCCTCGGAAGAACCCTTGAAAGCCTCGCTGACAACGATCGGTCCATAGATATCGGACAGCGTCATGAAGTAGAAACCCATGAGGGTCTTCGCGGCCGCGATCTGGTTGGCGGACGTGCCGAGCACGGCAACGTTCGGAAGGTCCTTCTGCTCGGGATCCTCGTTCATCTCGATGATGTAGTGGAGGTTCTTGAGCGGCTGCAGGTACATCGTATTGCCACCGCTGTAGTTCGTCGTGGTGCCCAGCGGGCCGTACTGGTTGTTCTTGCACTCGGCAAGATAACCGTTCCACTGCTGCTGCCAGGGGTCGTACGCATTGGTGGCGTTACCCGTGATGAAGTAGTAGAAATATCTCTGCGACTGGGTGAACATGTAGTTCGTGTACGGCGTAGACGGAGAGTTCGGGCTCTTGTTGATGTCACCGAAATCGTGGATCTTGGCGCAGCCGACCAGCAGGACGGCGACCATGGCAGAGGTCAAAAGGGCATATATCTTTTTCATATACATTCTCCTGATTTAAATTGACCATGAATTAGCGACGGGAACGTTCGCCGAAGGAAGCCTTCAGCGTGATACCAAAGGTGCGGGTGGAGATAGCCTGACCGCCTTCGAGGAAGTTGTAGGAGGCACCGCCGAGTTCGGAAGGATCCAGGTTCGGGGCGGCGGAGTAGATCAGCCAGGGGTTCGTGGCGACGAAGGCCACGCTGACGTTGCGGAGACCGATGTTGAGTCTGTCAACGAGGGTCTGAGGGACGTCATACCGCACGGAGAGTTCGCGCATCTTCAGGTAGGAACGGTCGTACAGCCAGCAGTCGTTGCCGAAACGGTACTTGTAATAGAAGTAGTAGTAAGCATCCATGTAACCGGAAACTTCCTTGCCGTCAGCATCGACACCTTCCAGATAGACACCACCGCCGGTCTGGACAGGCTCACGGATGTTGTTGCCCTTCGGGTTGATCGCGGCAGACTCTGCGAGCAGACCGGAACCCTGGCCCCACATGTTCGTCCAGGAGATGAACTGACCGCCGATGACGAAGTCGAACGCAGCGCTCAGGGTGACGTTCTTGAAGCGGATGTCGGTATTGAAACCGCCCGTGAAGTCGGGCTGGACGTTACCGATTTCCTTCTTCTGATTGACCTCGTAGGTAGGACGGACCTCACCGATGGCCTGGCCGGCAGCGGAGTCGGGATTCAGTTTCTGAAGAACCAGTTTGCCGTCCTCGTTGGTGATCCAACGGGCGTCGGTCTGGATGATACCGACCGGCTGGCCCACGCGGGACTTGATGGTGTAGTTGTAATAGAAGCGGTTGGAGTACCAGGTATATTCGTCATCCGGCTTGCCGAAGAGTTCGACGAGGGTATTGATGTTCTTGGAGATGTTACCGCTCAGGTTCCACTCCCAATCCTTGGTGCGGACCGGGGTGCCGCCGAGGAGGATCTCGATACCCTTGTTCTGGACCAGACCGGCATTCATCGTGCGGGTGCTGTAACCGGAGGAACCGATGACACCGGCGTTGATGATGTCGTCCTTGGTGTTCTTGACATAGAGGTTGACGTCACCGTAGAAGCGGTTGTTGAACATCTTGAACTCGGTACCGACCTCGAAGGAGGTGGAGATGGTCGGACGGATGTTCTGGTTCACCTGGGTGGAAGGCTCGGACATCGTCGGCTGGCCGTGGAACTTGGAGTTGACCGAGTAAACGGGGGTCACGGCATAGGCGCCGAGGGTGGAACCCACCTGGGCGAGGGAACCGCGGAGTTTCCAGAAGTTGAGCCAGGGGGCGTTGATGAGTTTGCTGACCATGAAGGACAGGGAGGCACCGCCGTAGAGGTAACCGTTGTTCTGGACAGGCAGACGGGAGTCGAGGTCGTAACGGATGGAACCGTCCACATAGACGAGGTCATCCCAGCCGATGGTGGCGTTGCCGAAGAACGAACGGGTCTTGTAATGGGTCTCGCTGTTGTTCGTGGAGTAGGTGCTCACGGAAGCGCCGAGGTTGAAGAAACCGGGAACCGTCAGGCCACCGTTGGTGGAACTGTTCAGATAGTAATAATTGTAGGAACGGGACTCGGCGAAGGCCGCAGCCTCGACGGAGAGACGGTTCTCGAAGAACTGGTTGTTCCAAGTCACATAACCCTGGGCCGTGAAATCGTTGGTGTTGGTCTGATAGGTCCGGAAGTACGGGTCGAAGTTGACGGAACCTTCGCTGTTGCGCTCGTTGTACAGGGCATTGGACATGATCTCGTTGATACGGGCGCCGATGCGGAAGTTGTACGGGAGGGTGGCGTAGATGTCACCGGAGATGAGGTGGTTCTGGTTCGTGCTGGAGTAGGTGTACTTCTCCATCACGGCGAACGGGTTGTCGTGGAAATTGGCCGTGATGTTGGTCGGGCTCACGATGTTCCAGTTGCGCCAGGAACCGTCCGGACGCTGCCAGTCCTTTAACTGGGAGTAGTCCACGTTGGTATGACCCCACTGGACCAGGTCGCAGACGTAGTTACCGTTGGCGGAATAACCTTCCTGCTCCGCGTTCTGGTTGTTGCGGTAGCGGTAGCGGTAACTGATGTCGGCATTGAGCCAGGAGTTGGGCTTGATCTGGGAGGAGATGCTGAAGGAACGGCGGACAGCCTTGGAGTTGTAGAAGATACCGGGACGGTCCACGTTGCTGAAGGAAACGCGGGTGTTCATGCCCTTGGTGGCCTTCGTGAAAGCGACGTTGGTGTTGTTCGTCCAGGCGACACGCGTGAGGTCGCGGAGGTTCAGGCGATAACTCCAGGTGTCGGTCTTTCCATAGTACTTGGAAGTCGGATCCCAGGAGAGGGCGGTGCGGTAGAGGGTCTTGTCGTCGAAGCGCGGGCCCCAGGATACATCCTCACCATAGTCATAGATAAAGGTGCCGTCAGGGAGTTTCAGGTCGTTGTTGGTGAAGCACCAGGTGGCGTCGTTGACGTCGGCACCCGGATTGTCGGAATACTGGGCGGTAGCCTGGGCGGCCATCGCACCACCACCGTAGAGTTTCTGGAAGTTGAGGTGGTTGTAGAAGACCTCAGCCGCCGTGGTCTGGGTGAATTCAACGTGGGACTGGCCTTCCTGGGCGCGCTTGGTGGTGATGATGACGGCACCGTTCGCACCGCGGGAACCGTACAGGGCGGTAGCCGCAGGTCCCTTCAGGACGTTGATGCTCTCCACATCGTCCATGTTCACCGAACTGGCACCGGTGATGGCGCCGTCGATGACATAGATAGGCTCACTACCCTCCTGGGAGTTGTAGGAGGTCGGACCACGGAGAATGATACGACCCTCGTTGAAGGTGGAACCGGCGGATCCCCAGAACTGGGCACCGGCGACCTTACCGGCCAGGGCATTGCCGAGGGCGGGAGCGTGGGTGATGTTCAGTTTCTCGTCGTTGATGACCTGGGCGGAATAGCCGATGGCCTTCTGCTTACGGGTCAGACCCTGGGCAGTGACGACGACCTCATCGAGGTACTCGGCGTCCGGCTCGAGCGCAATGTTCACAACGGTCATGCCGTTGACCTCGACAGACTGGGTCTTGTAACCCATGTTACTGACGACGAGGACACCATTTCTAGGAGCCGTGATGGAGAAAGCACCCTGCACGTCCGTCAGTGCATAGGCAGTGGTGCTTCCCTGCACGACGACGGCAGCGCCCGTGATGGGCTCACCGTTGGAACTGTCGGTCACAGTACCTTTCACGGTGATGTTCTGTGCGTACAGAGCCGTCGAGACGACGGTCAGCAGGCACGCCAGGAACAGTTTTACTTTTTTCATAAGCATGAAAAGGTTAGTTAAACATAATAGTAGGTTGAAAACTTGTTTTTCTTACCAAAATGTATTAAAATACGGTCGTTTAAATGTTCAATCTGAACGACACTTTGCGTGCAAAGTTTGGAAACAATTTTCAATTATGCAAATTTACACATATTATACAAAAATACAATAGTGTAAGTTTCCGGATTTTGAAAAAATAATCCGTGGTTTATTTGCGGGTTATTTAATTAAATTTTTACGAAATTACCTTAAAAATAGTTTTAAATCATAATTTTTTAAAAAATTAAATTTTTAGGGCTTTTCGTTTTGTTCCCCCTCTTTTGTGGCTTTCAAGTACCTGTACAGGGTGTTTCTGTGAATCCCCGCCTTTTCCGCTAACAGTTTGAAAGATGCCCCTTCCGCCCTCGCCTTCCTGAGTTCCGGAAGCATCTGCTCGAAGTCCCTCTGCTGCTTTGACTTCCCCTTCGGCCGGCCCAGTTGTACGCCGGCTTCCTTCTTGGCCGCCAGCGCCTCCCGGGTGCGCTGGGAAATCAGGTTCCTTTCTATTTCTGCGGCAAGGGAAAACGAAAAAGCAATGATTTTCGAGTTGATGCTGTCGGACAGTTCGAAATGGTCCTTGATGGAATAGACGGAGATTCCCCGCTGGGAACACTGGTTCAGGATGGACATGACCATCATCATGTTCCGGCCGAGCCTGGACAGTTCCGTGCAGATGAGGACGTCCCCTTTGCGCATCCTCCGGAGGGTTTTCCCCAGCGTACGCTTGTTCAGTCCGGACAGTCCGGATATCTTTTCTTCCACCCAGCGGTCCACGTGCAGGTTCCTGCGCCTGCACCATTTTTCTATTTCATACCGCTGACCTTCGCTCGTCTGCACCTGCGTGCTGACACGGATGTACGCAAACGTCATAGTTTCCTTACAGTTTTTCAACATAGTTTACACTCTCAGTTAGGTTGTATTATTAAATGACCATTTTGGAGTGTATTCGATACAAAAATACGCAATTCATTTTGTATCACAATATTATGTTTAACCAAAGTTCTTGCTTATGAAAAAAGTAAAACTGTTCCTGGCGTGCCTGCTGGCCGTTGCTTCTACGGCGCTGTACGCTCAGAACATCACCGTCAGGGGTACCGTCTCCGACGCCTCCAACGGTGAGCCCATCACGGGCGCTGCCGTCGTCGTGCAGGGAAGTGCCACTTCCTACGCGCTCACGGACGTGCAGGGTGCTTACTCGCTTTCTGCTCCGAGAAACGGTGTCCTCGTCGTCAGCAACATGGGTTACAAGACCCAGTCTGTCGAGGTGAACGGCATGACCGTTGTGAACATCGCCCTCGAGCCGGATGCCGAGTACCTCGATGAGGTCGTCGTCACTGCGCAGGGTCTGACCCGTAAGCAGAAGGCCATCGGTTACTCCGCCCAGGTCCTCAGCGACGAGAAACTCACCATCACCCACAGCCCCGCCGTGGGTAACGCCCTGGCCGGTAAGGTTGCCGGTGCCCAGTTCTGGGGATCCGGCGGTTCCACCTTCAACGAGGGCCGTATCGTCCTCCGTGGTCCGACTTCCTACAGTTCCCAGGAAGGCTCCCAGCCGATCTATGTCGTGGACGGCGCCATCTATGGCAATGCGAACGCCGTGAACATGGACGATGTGGAGAGTATGAACATCCTGAAAGGCCCTGCCGCTACCGCCCTGTACGGTTCCCGCGGCGCCAACGGTGCCGTGATCATCACCACCAAGAAGGCCCAGGAAGGTGCTTCCTTCGTGGAGTTCACCCAGACCACTTCCGCCGAGATTTTCTACAACCACCTCAACTTCCAGAAACTCTTCGGTGGTGGTTCCATGGCCTCCCAGGCTACTGCCCAGTATGACGGTACGGGCGATGTCAACGATGCCGCTTTCTGCTTCACCGCGAACGGCCTGAAACTCGCCGACGGAACCTATGTGTATGACTACGGTGAGGACGTGTCCTGGGGTCCGCGCTTCGATGACAAGACCCTCTACCGCACCGCCCTCTCCTGGGATCCGACTTCCGAGTACTTCGGCAAGACCGACACCTGGAGTTATCGTCTGGATCTCCGCGACCTGACCCGCGTCGCCTGGACGAACAATACCAACGTTTCCTTCACGAAGGCCACCAAGGGCATGAACACCCGCGTTTCCTTCAGCAACGTGGACCGTCCCGGTATCTTCTACAACTCCAAGGCTATCCGCCGTTCCTTCAGTCTCTCCTCGCAGATCAAGCCCACCAACTGGCTCACTGCCGACATCAGTTACCGCTTCCGGATGCGTCGCAACCAGAACGCCTCCACGGAAGGTTATTCCGCCAACGGTAACTACATCTGCGACTTCACCCAGTGGGGCCACACCAACGTGGACATCTCCACCATGAAGGATTATCTGCGTCCGGACGGTTCCTGGCGTACCTGGAATATCGTCGGTGCCACCACCGCCGCCCGTTACGACGCCGGCAACTACAACATCGCCGCCAACTTCCATGACAACCCGTTCGCCGTGATGGACACCTACAACCGTGTCGGTGTTTCCAATTACCACACCATCACCGGTGACATCTACGCCACCCTCCCGTACAACTTCCGCCTGGGTGCCCGTATCACCGAGATGATGAATACCGGTAAGGACGAGTATAAGTACGGTTCCGGATCCATCAACTATGAGCCGTACTTCCGTACGAATCAGAGCCAGACCAACGACATGACCACCCAGGCTTACCTGACCTGGAGCGGCCAGTTCGCCGAGAACCGTCTCGCTGTCGAGGCCGCAGCCTTCGCTGAGGCCCGCCGATATGACTACTACTATCTGAATGCCAGCACCAACAGCGGTCTGAGCGTGGACGAGTTCTATAACCTGGCCGCTTCCAACAGCACCTACAGCGCCAGCAACAGCGAGACCCACTACAAGACCCGCTCGTTCTTCGGCAACGCCACCATCGGCTGGGATGACCTCATCTATCTGGACGGTTCCCTCCGTTACGACCTCGACTCCCGTCTGCCGGTCGCGAACAACGGTTACCTCTACGGCGGTGCCTCCCTGTCCTTCATGGCCAGCAAACTCATCAACGCCCCCTGGCTGAACTTCTGGAAGATCCGCGGCTCCCTCGCCCAGGTCGGTTCCACCCTCGGAGCCTACTCCGTGACCCCGGTGTACTCGGTCAACTCCAAGTTCCACGGCCAGCCGACGATGTCAGAGCCTACCACCCAGGTGAACGAGAACATCCGTCCTACCATCTCCACTTCCTATGAGGTCGGTACCGAATTCAAGATGTTCAACAACCGTTTCTACGGGGACATCAACCTCTATCTGAAGAACACCAAGGACGATATCATCAATTCCGGCGTTATCGCCTATTCCGGTTATTCCAACCGCACGATGAATGCCGGTCTGGTGCAGAACAAGGGTATCGAGATCCTCCTCGGCGGTACTCCCGTCAAGACCCGGGATTGGGAATGGAACATCACCGGTAACATCTCCAAGAACGTCAATACGCTCGTCGAACTCTTCGGCAACCCGGATGATGAGCGCGTCCTGTACTCCAACAGGTTCTATTACAACTACTCCCTCAAGTCCCGCGTCGGCGAGCCTATCGGTATCATCCAGACTGACGCCCGTTGGAAGACCGACGAGGAAGGCCGGCTCATCCTCCGGAAACTTTCCGGAAACAACGCCGCCGCGATCGGTGAGGTCGCTCCCGTCTGGGAGACCAACGTGTTGAAGGAAATCGGTAACATCCAGCCCGACTTCACGGGCGGCTTCAGCACCGATGTCACTTTCAAGAATGTCACGATCGGTGCCAACTTCGACTTCGTGGTCGGCGGTCAACTCATCTCCTGGACGAACATGTGGGGTGAGGGTTCCGGTCTGCTCGAGGCTTCCGCGGCCATCAACCCGAAGGGCAACAACATCCGTGAGCCTGTCCAGGTGGGCGGTGGTGTCTATATGGAAGGTGTCGATGCCGACGGCAACGAACTCTCCGGTTACATGGATGCCTGGTACCACTACTACTACAAGTACCGCTATGGCAACGACTGCTGGCTGTATGACCGTTCCTACCTGAAGATGCGCGAACTCTCCGTCCGCTATGCCATCCCTCAGCGTCTCATCGACAAACTCGGTATCGGCATGCGCAACGTGAGCGTCGCCTTCGTCGCCACGAACCCCTGGCTGATCTACTCCGCCGTCCCGAACCTGGATCCTTCCGAACTCGGCGGTGCCTCCTACAACTTCCTCGAAGGCGGTCAGGCCATCTCCACCCGCACCTTCGGTATCACGCTGAAGGCCACCTTCGGCGAAGCCCGTTCCCGTCGCTAGACTATGGTTTAACTGATTATTTAGGAGAATGTATATGAAAAAGATATATGCCCTTTTAACCGCAGTCGTCGTCGCCGGCCTGTTTGTCAGTTGCGAGAAGATCCGGGATTTCGGTGACATCAACAAGAGCCCGAACTCTCCTTCGACCGCGTTCACGAGTTATATGTTCACACAGGCGGAGCGTTATCTGTACTACAATGTCACCGGTACCGCTACTAACGGTTATGACCCTTGGCAGCAGTTTTGGAACGGTTATCTTGCCGAGTGCAAGAACAACCAGTACGGCCCGCTCGGTACGACCTCTACGTACAGCATCAGCACGATGTACCTGTATCCGCTCAAGAACCTTCAGTACATCATCGAATGGAACGAGGATCCCGAGCAGAAAGACCTTCCGAATGTGACTTCCCTCGGTTCGTCGAACAACCAGATCGCGGCCGCGAAGACCCTCCAGGCCTTCTACTACATGAACCTCACCGACATCCTCGGCCCGATTGTCATCTCCGAGGCCTTCAAAGGTTCTTCCGACGATATCTGGAAGCCTAAGTATGACACCCAGAAGGAAGTGTATGACTACCTGGACAAGTCCCTGAACGAGGCTTACGCCCAGTTCGACACGAACGGCACCCTGAATGCCGACGCCGACGTCAGTTTCGGCGGCGACATCGCCAAGTGGAAGAAGTTCAACGCCTCCCTCCGCATGATCGCGGCCATCAAACTCAGCGACGTGGATGCCGCTACCGGTAAGTCCCGTTTCGCCAAGGCGTACGGCGACGGCGGTATGACCGCGGCCTCCGACGGCCTGTTCCACACGCATGACGACCTGAATATGGGTATGATGTACTACTGGAACAACCCGACCTATTCCGGCGCCAGTTTCTGCAACGCTCCGAACTACTTTATCGTCAACGAGATGAAGCAACTCCAGGATCCCCGCATGTTCAAGTACTTCGATATCGAAGGTTACCTGGGCTCCCGCGATCCCGAGGTGTTCCCGCGTGATTCCTACGACTCCTTCTATGGGATTCCGCTTGGCCTCGAGCAGAACTCCGAAGTTACTGCATGGGTGCCGTATATTTGCTCCATCAACATGAAGATGCTGGCCTTTGACGCTACGCTTCCGGTGATCACGGCCGCCCGCGTTCTCCTCACCGAGGCTGAGGCCGCTAACCGCGGCTGGATCTCCGCCGATGCGAAGACCCTCTACGAGGCGGGCATCAAGGCTTCCTTCGACCAGTGGGGCGCTGATGGCGCTGCTGACTACATTGCCAGCGCAGCCGTCGCCTACAAGGGTGGAAACGATGGTCTCGAGCAGATCGCCCTCCAGCGCTGGATCGCCGGTTATCTCTCCGACGGTGTCCAGGCTTGGGCTGACTGGCGTCGTATGGACGTCCCGAAGATGTATGTCGGTCCCGCCGCCGTCAAGCAGGCTGGCCTTACCCACTATCCGTATCGTCTCGCCTACTCCACCAGCGCGGATCCCGACCTGAACGCTGAGCAGTATCAGGAGGCCCTCAAGGATCTCCGTGGTAGCGCGGACGACGTGAACAGCCGCCTCTGGTGGGATGTCAACCCCAACGAGGAAGGTGTTCTCACCGCCGAGCAGGTCACTCCTCCTGACCTCTAGCAGACGGACAACCCTGAATGATTCGGGCGACCCTCACGGGCCGCCCGATTTTCATTGTCATTCAGAGGAGGTCGGAGACCGACGAAGGAATCTATTCCACATCGAAGGTAAACTCCTGATAGACAGGCGTCCCGTCCTCCGTGAACCCTTCGGCGACGGCCTTGAAACGGCCGGCGTAACCGGGGGTGGTGAATTCCAGGCGGTAGTCGGAACCGGCGTCCAGGTTCAGGATGGGGTGCCAGTAGAGGAGTTGGCGGAGGTCCTGCCCCTCCCCTTCCGGAACGGCGCCGTTGTAGGCGACCGGATAGGCGATGCCCTGGAAGTCCACGACACGGACGTTGGCCGGGAAATGGAGGGCGGTGACATAATTCTTCTTGGAGATGAAGTTCACCAGCCCATGGAAGGGAACCTTGCCGCAGACGAAGGTCTGCATGTAGATGTCCACGTCTTCGAGCAGCATCGCGTCAAAATCCAGCAGGAGATCCAGGTCGCTCAGGATCACGCCGTCCATCATCACGAGGATGTTGTCGGTCTTCTCGAACCGGGACTGGACGGCATCGGAGATGACGAGTTGCATCATCCATTTGTCCCGGACCCGCTTCAGGCTCAGTTCCGGGATGAATTCCACCAGGATTTCCCGGACCGAAGGGAAGCGGGTGTAGTCATCCAGATGGTAGCGGCGGCGCTCGACGGACTCCAGGAGGAGGTCCTTCCGGTGCGTCATGAAGGTGGTGAGGGTGTCGATGCGGAGTGCCTTTTCCGCCCGCAGGGCGGCTTTCCGGGACACGAGGTCCTGCCGCTGGGACGGGCTCAGGAGGAGTTTGGGCAGTTCCCCGGCATCGGCCTGGATAAAGGGACTCTCGAAGTCGATATAGCCTCCTTCCCTGTCCAGTTTGGAGACTTCGCATACGATTTCCCGGTTGCCGTAGATGTTGGACGTGTAGTACCGGATGAGGTCGGTCCCTTCGGCCCGGCCCACATACAGGCTGGAGGGGTCTCCGGCGGTGGAAAGGGTGGCTTCCGCATAACTGTCCACGTCCTCCATCAGGGCGCCCTTGATGCGCGCCGTCACGATTTCCCCGTCGAACTCGTTCACGGGATTCGCCCCCGGCTTGATCCGGATATCGGAGGGAAGCGCTTTCAGGAAACTCGCCGGGGTGTTCTCCCGGGCAGCGGGTACGAGGTCGTCCTCGTGCCGCACCGACAGGCTTACCGAGGCCTTATGACCGGCATTGCTGAGCACAAGGGCGGTTTTCGTACCCTTGGGCAGCCGTGTCCGGGTGGAGAGTTGCAGCGCTCCTTCCGGAGCAATTACGGGCCGTTTCAGGGCCTCATAGGCCGGTTCATCGACGAGTTCCACCCCGTTCGGAACACGGGCGGTGGAGGTGGTGTTGTAAACGGTCAGGAGACGGGAGCCCGCCATCCAGGGCGTTCCTTCCTCGCCGGCATTGACAGCCGTGTAGGCGACGAGCCGGTAGATGCCGGTGGGCGTGGTGACAGGAATCCGGAAAGAGCCCGCTCCCCTGCCTTCCAACAGGCCGATCTTGGCTGTACAGGCCGTTCCGGAGGCGGAGACGAGTTCCAGGTAGGAAACGGCGCTTTCGTTCGAATAACGGCCGTTTCCGTCCAGGCTGGTCAGGGAGCACCAGACGGCGTCGCCGGCGATATACACGTCCCGGTCGGTGGATACAAAGATGCGTTCCACGGGAACGGCGGCCCCGGCCAGGATGCCGGACGCAAGGGCCCATAGGGTGATCATCAACTTTTTCATCATCATTCCTCCCAGAAATCAGGTGCCGTCAGCGTTCCGCCCGCGGCGACGCAGTCATAGCAACTGGCCCAGCCCCAGCCGTACGGGCCCATCTGGACACCATCCGAAGGCGGCAGGTTGTTCTCGATCAGCGGCATGTATCCCATATCGTAGAAATCCCGCCAGTAGGGCGCTCCGGACACCCTCGGCCACTGGTCGGGGTAAGCCAGGTCATAGGGGCTGGGTTGCCGTGAAAGCAGGAACTGGCTGCCGTTGTAAGCCCGCATGCTCGTGGTGACGGCGACGGTGACATATCCCATCACCATCCGGTCCGGGTCTGTCTCGCAGCGCAGGTTTCCGGGGACTTCTCCCGGATTCGGGGTGAACAGGTTGTCCCCCGACTCCGTGCTTTCCTCCAGGTGGCTGAGGAACTTGTACGTCTCCCGGTCGATGGTGCGCGCCTTCACGCGGATGCTGTACCGCGAGTGGTTCCGGTTGTCATACCGGGAAAACTTGAGCAGCGGGTAGTCCTTCACGCCGGAACCGGCCATCTGGGTGTAATCCAGCGGAATCTGCGTGTGCGGATCGACAGTCTTCCAGCACCAGTATCGGTCCCAGGGATGCGTGCGCAGCGAAACGGAATTGGAGGCGTAGTCGTACTCGTAGTTCGGATAATAGTCGGTATGGAAACGCCAGGTCTCGTCATAGGAAAGGAGGATGTAACCCGTCGCATCGGGGCCGCCTTCCAGGGACACCTGGACGGTGACGTCCTGGTTGTTGAGCGTGTTAGACGCCTTGAAGGTGATTCGCTTGAAGAGGGGCGGAGCCAACGGCTTGATCCAGTCGCTGGAATACTGTTCTCCGTCCATCCGGACGCAGACGCGGTATTTCCGGTCGGCCGGGGCGTTTTCCATCGGCAGGGTATAGGGAATCATCGGGCTGTACCAACCGGTCTCGGAAACCTTTCCTTCATAGACGCCGCCGGCATCGTCTTCGGCCCAGACGCGGATTGCGTCGTCTAAACGTCCGGCAGAGTACCAGTAGCCATCGGATGGGGTGCCGGGATCCGTCTTGCCGGGCCACAGGGAGGACATCAGGCCGATCTGGACCGTGGAAGGTTCCCCGATCATCAGATTCCCGTCCACGACGAGGACTCCTTGCGGAGCATCCTCAAGATCCGGCTGATAAGGATAGATGCAGGCCGTCGCCAGGGCGAGGACGGCGAAGAGGGTCAGAATCTTTTTCATCAGAACAGGATATTGAGGTTGACGTACGGAATCTGGGTGGCGAAGACCGACAGCATATAGCCCTCGGTCATGCCGCCGTTGTTCTTGAAGAAGACCGAATACGGGTTCTTGCGGCCGGTGACGTTATAGACGCCTACGGTGATGGTCGTATGGAACGCCGCTTTCAGGTAGTGGCCCGGGTCGATGTTGAAGGCGACGTCGGTCCGGAAGTAGTCCGGAATCCGGTGGGCGTTGCGCTCGGCATAGGCCATCCGCCATTTTCCGCCGTAATAGTACGTACCGATGGGAACCGTAACAGGCCGTCCGGTGGAATAGTCCACGTTCACGGAGAAACTGTAGCGGTGCGTGAGGGCGATGTTCGTCACGAGTTTGAACTCGTGCGGCTTGTCGTAAGGCGCGTTGTACCAACGGCCTCCGGCGATGGTCTCGTTGCCGCGGTCCTGCATTTCACGCAGGTGCGCGCGGGAATACGTGTAGGAGGCCCAGCCGGTGATCTTTCCGGTGGTCTTCTTGGCCATCAGTTCCACGCCGTAGGACCGGCCGTACACCGGAATCAGGTCGTCGGCCAGGTCGGGATTCATCGTCAACTGGGCGCCGGCCTTGTAGTCCAGGGCGTTGCGGGTGTTCTTGTAGTAGAGTTCCGCCGAGAAGTCGATGCCGGTGTTCAGTTCCGTCCAGTACACGCCGCCGGCGCCCTGCCAGCCCCAGGTGGGCTTGATGGCGGCGTCGGTGAGTTTCCAGGTGTCCATCGGCGAGACGGCCGACGTGTTGGAAATCAGGTGGATATACTGGGTGAGCGTGTTCACGCCTGCCTTGAAGGAGAGGTTCTCAGCCGGCGAATACTTGGCCGCCAGCCGGAGGTCGGGAATGCCGAAATAGGCCGCCGCGTCCTTGAGGGCGAAGAAGGCGGACAGGCGGACGCCTCCTTCCAGGGAGAACACGTCCGACGGTTTCCAGGTGTCGGAGAGGTAGAAGGCCGGCTCCTCGCCGTTCTCGCGGGCCAGGGTGCGTGCCTTGACGTCGGATTCGGGGCCGAACGGCATCAGGATGCCGGGATCCAGCATATAGTGCGTCATGTGGATACCCCAGGCGAGTTCGTGGCGGAGTCCCAGGTCGCGCTTGTGGTCCATCCGGAAGAAGGCCTGGCGGATGTAGGTATCCATGTCGTAGGCTCCCCCCTCCCACTCATGGGCGGAAATCCGGTTCGTGTAGCGGTCGTAACCGCCGCTCACCTGCGTGCGTCCGATCTTGGACCGGTGTTTCCAGACGACGGAGGCGTTCACGTTGTTGTACCGGAAGGTCGTGTCGCCGCCGAAGGAGAACCGGTCATTGGCATAATAACCGTAAACGTGGAGGGAATTGTTCGCGTCGAACCGGTGGGTGATGCCCAGGTTCGCGTCCGCGAAACCCGCCGAACCGCCGGCGTAGGCACTGTTCTTGGGCAGCCGCTTCATGATCCAGTCGGAGTAGGTGATGCGGCCGCCGGCATTGACGGAGGTCTTTCCCTTGACGATCGGACCCTCGAACTGCAGCCGGCTCGTCAGGACGCCGATGCCCGCGGAGCCCTTCCACTTCTGCATGTCGCCGTCCTTGGAATCGACCCGGAGGACGGAGGAGACGCGCCCGCCGTATTCGGCCGGGATGGAACTCTTGTACAGTTCCACGGAGGAGACGATGTCGGGGTTGAAGGCCGAGAAGATGCCGAACAGGTGCGTAGGGTTGTAGATGGTGCTTCCGTTGAACAGGATGAGGTTCTGGTCGGCGCTGCCGCCGCGGACGTTGAATCCGCCGGAGGCCTCGCCCACGCTCTTGACGCCCGGGAGGGTGAGGACCGCCTTGATTACGTCCCCTTCCCCGAAGGCCGACGGGATCTTGTTCATCGTCTTCACGCTCACCTTCTCCACGCCCATTTCCGTGTTCCGGTGCTGGGCCATGCTCTCGGCCGACACGACGGCCTCCTTGAGCATCGTCACTTTCTCGGTCATCATCACGTTCAGGCCGCCGTCGGAGTGGACGATGACGCGCAGCGACTGGTCCTCCTTGCCGTCGGCGCTGAAATTCAGGACGTTCTCGCCGCCGGGAAGGTTGATGGAATAGTGGCCGCGCCGGTCCGTGCGGGTGTAACTCTTCGTCACATCGTCAAAGACGACCACGCCGTACATCGGCTCGCCGGTCTCGGCTTCCGTGACGACGCCCTGCACCCTTTTCGTCGCCGTTCCCTTGTCCATGGCCGGGTCGCCGATGGTGTAAACCTTGTTCCGGTAGGTCGCGAGCAGCGCGGTTTCCACATACTGGACCGTGAGCGTATCTTTCTGTTTTTCCGTGAAGTAGGACTCCGGCAGGCCGGTGCCGGTTCCCGGCAGGTCGGCCGCCGCGACGGTGCCGAAGACGGGACTGTCGGAAACGGCGCGCCAGGTCACGGCGTCAATGGGCAGTGTGGGCTCGCCGGCGGGTTCGCGGAGCAGTTTCTTCAGCGCGCGCTTCCTGACCTTGCGCAGTGCGCCGTTCTCCAGCACGTAGTAGGTTTCTTCCGGCTGGAAGTAACTGGGCGTTGTGAAACTGAAGTCTTCCGTCTCCTCGCCAACGTTGAGGTGTCCAGCGTTGGTCGCGTCGAACCGGAGCGATTTCTTCACCTGCCGCAGGATGGGTTTTTTCCCGTCCCGGACGACTTCGTAGAATCCTTCCGGCGCCTCGGGCCAGCCCAGGTAGCGGAGGTTCACGAAGCGGGTCTCCCCCATCGTGAACCAGGCGACCTGGTCGCGGTACACGACGACGGCGCTCGCGTTTTCCAGGGGGCGGACCTGCAGTTCGTTCGTGTAGGCATCGACGTTCAGGGAGATGTCGTCGTACTGCTTGCCGTTGTACCAGACGGAGCCCTTCTGGAAGGCCTTCCGGCTCCAGAAATAGGTCCCGTTGTACTTGAACGGGTAGGTGGCCGGCAGTTTTCCGCGGAAGATCCCTGCATAGACAGCCGCCTCGTCCTCACTTTGGGCTGCGGCCGTTCCGGCCAGGGAGAGCAGCGCCAAAGTAATGAGAATCAGTCGTTTCACCATAAGAAATTATTGAAGGGGTAGCGTCCTGCATGGATTTCCGCCACCATTTTGTACAGGTCGTTCCGGAGTTTGTCGATGCCGATCCTCTCCTTGGCGGAGATGAAGATGCAAGGGGTCTTCTCCTGCGCGATCCAACTGTTCTTGAGTTCGTCCAGGGTGCGGTTCTTCGCTTCCTTGGGCGTGAGCGAGAACTCGTCGTAAGGTTCGTAGGTGTAGGCATCGACCTTGTTGAACACGACGAAGACGGGCTTGTTAGCCGCGCCGATGTCCCGGAGTGTCTGTTCCACCACCTGCATCTGTTCCTCGAAATCGGGGTGGGAGATGTCCACCACGTGCACGAGGATATCGGCCTCCCGGACCTCGTCCAGGGTGCTCTTGAAGGCTTCCACCAGTTGAGTGGGCAGTTTCCGGATGAAGCCGACGGTATCCGACAGCAGGAACGGGCAGTTCTCGATGACCACTTTCCGGACGGTCGTGTCCAGGGTGGCGAAGAGTTTGTTCTCCGCGAACACATCGGACTTCGCCAGCAGGTTCATGAGGGTGCTCTTGCCCACATTGGTATAGCCGACGAGGGCCAGGCGCACGAGACTCCCCCGGTTGCTGCGCTGGGTCGCCATCTGCCGGTCCACTTTCTTCAGGTCCTCCTTGAGTTTGGAAATGCGCTGCTTGACGATCCGGCGGTCCACCTCGATCTGGGTTTCACCCATACCGCCGCGGGTGCCCATGCCGCCCCGCTGGCGCTCCAGGTGCGTCCACATACCCGCGAGCCGCGGCAGCATGTAGTTGTAATGGGCCAACTCCACCTGCATCTTCGCATAGGACGTCTTCGCCCGTTGCGCGAAGATTTCCAGGATGAGGCTGGTCCGGTCGATGACATCGGAACATTCGATGAGTTTCTCGATGTTGCGCTGCTGGGTGCCGGTCAGTTCGTCGTCGAAAATGACGTACTGGATCTCGTTCTCCTCGCAGTACTCCTTGATTTCCTGGAGTTTTCCCGTGCCGATGTAGGTGGCCTTGTCGGGCCGGTCCATCCGCTGCATGAACATCTTGTCGCCGATGGCGCCGGCGGTCTCCGCCAGGAACTGGAGTTCGTCCAGATACTCCTGGACCTTGCGCTCGCCTCCCTTTTCGAGGACGACACCTACGAATACTGCTTTCTCTGTCTTGTACTGACTCATTCTATCTTATAACGATCTTCTTTTCCGAATACTGCTTGCAAACTTACAAAAATAGCCATTTTCTTCGTAGATTTGCACAAATTCTCCGCTATGGTAACCTATTTTGCAGAAGATACTTCCTTCGTTTTCAAGGAGAAACGCCTCACCAACCGCTGGCTCAAATTCGTGGCCGAAAGCGAGACCAAGCGCCTGGGGGATATCTCGATTATATTTTGTTCCGATAATTTTATTTTGGATATCAATATAAAATATCTGCAACACGATTATTATACTGACATCATCACCTTCGATTACTGCGAGGGCAACCGCCTTTCCGGCGACCTGTTCATCTCCATCGACTCGGTCCGTGAGAACGCCGCTTTCTATGGCGTGGAGTTCGCCGACGAACTGAACCGGGTCATCGTGCATGGCCTGCTCCATCTGATCGGCTATGACGACCATACGGAGGAGGACATCGCCGTGATGCGTGCCAAGGAGAATTACTACCTTTCCCAGCGTCCGCTCGTATGACCTCGTCCTTCGACATCATCGTCATCGGCGGCGGGCATGCCGGCTGCGAGGCGGCGATGGCCGCCGCGTCGCTAGGCTCCTCCGTCCTCCTGCTCTCCCCCGACCTGAACGGCTTCGCCAAGATGTCGTGCAACCCGGCGGTGGGCGGAATCGCCAAAGGACAGATTGTCCGGGAGATCGATGCGATGGGAGGATGGACCGGCGTCGTCACGGATGCCGCCACGCTGCAGTTCCGGATGCTCAACCGCTCCAAGGGCCCGGCGATGTGGAGTCCGCGCGCACAGTGCGACAAACTCGCCTTTTCGCTGAAATGGCGCGAAGTCTTGCTAAGTTGCTCTAACTTAAAGATTTACGCGGATTTTGCCGAAAATCTTCTCTTTGAGAATGGCGTTTTGGCGGGCGTCCGTACGATTACCGGGGCAATTTTCAAATCTCAGGCGGTTGTTTTGACCGCCGGAACGTTCCTGAACGGCAAGATGTTCATCGGCCCGCACTCCTTCGAGGGTGGCCGCATCGGTGAGCCCGCGGCCTATCACGTGTCCGACCAACTCTCCTCCCTCGGCATTCCGACCGCCCGGATGAAGACCGGCACTCCCCCGCGCATCGATGTCCGCTCGGTCGATCTCTCCCGCCTCCCCGTCCAAGTCGGCGACGACTCCCCCGCCCGATTCTCCTTCCTGGACATCCCTTCCGCGATACAGTCAGGATCCCCCCAGATGGAGTGCTACATCCTCCATACGAACGAGAAGGTCCACGACATTCTCCGCTCCGGTTTCGACCGCTCTCCCCTTTTCACGGGCCTGATCCATGGTCGCGGTCCCCGGTACTGCCCGAGCATCGAGGACAAACTCCGCACCTTCGCCGACAAGGATTCCCACCAACTTTTCCTGGAACCGGAAGGTCGGAACAACCGTGAGTACTATCTCCAGGGCTTCTCTTCTTCGCTTCCGCTGGATGTCCAGTTGGGTGCCCTTCATGCGATTCCCGGTCTCGAGAACGGCGTCGTCTTCAAGCCCGCCTACGCCGTCGAATACGACTACTTCGACCCGCAGTACCTGAACTATTCCCTTGAATCCCGCGTCGTCCCCGGCCTCTTCCTGGCCGGTCAGGTCAATGGAACGACAGGTTACGAGGAAGCCGCTGCGCAGGGCTTGATGGCCGGTATCAATGCGCACCGGAAACTGGTTGGAGAAGATCCGCTCATCCTTCGGCGAGACCAGGCCTACATCGGCGTGCTTATCGATGACCTTATTAATAAAGGTATCGATGAACCTTACCGGATGTTTACCTCTCGCGCCGAATACCGCATTCTCCTGCGCCAGGACAATGCCGACTTCCGTCTTACCGAATTGTCGCACGCCATTGGTTTGGCCTCTGAAGATCGGTATGCTGCTGTTTGCCGCAAGAAGGAGCAGGTCTCGGATCTCCAGGCTTTCTGCGAAGAAAAGAAGGTTCGGGCCGATGTTGTTAATGATTATCTCGCTTCCGTTGGCTCCGCTACCCTATCCGATTCCAGGCGTTTGGACGAACTTGTGGCGCGTCCGGAACTATCTTTGGCAGACCTCCTCGAAATTGTTCCACATGGAACATTCTCCCCAGATGTCATCGAATCCGTCGAGATTGGGATCAAGTATGCTGGCTATATCGAACGCGAACGCCAGCAAGCCGAGAAGAACAATCGGCTGGAATACATCAAAATCCCCGCCGACTTTGACTTCAATCAAGTCCAGTCTCTCTCGATCGAATGTCGTCAAAAACTGATCCGCTACCGCCCCGCCACCATCGCCCAAGCCTCCCGCATCTCTGGTGTCTCCCCCGCTGACATCTCGGTCCTCCTCGTCTATTTCGGCCGATAATTGTTCCACGTAGAACAACGTCTTCGGCAGAGGGTATTTTTTCGAAAACCGTCTCCGCTTCGCTCCGACCCCTCCCAAACCCGGCTTGCGCCGTGTTCGGGCCCCTCCCTCTTATATGGCCGAGGGTGGCCATAGGTTTTCGAATAAACACCCTCTGCCTCCGTTTGAGGCCAAAGTTGCAAATTATTCAAAAAGGGAAAGATAACTTCTCTCTTCTGTGCTCTGTACACGTTAGCCCACAACATTGGAGCGAGGGTACTTATTCCCGAAGGCGTGTCCACCCCCGGACACGGGTAGGGGGAGGGGCCCGACGGATACAAGTTCCCGCACCGCGGGGACGCAGGAGACGTTGGGAGGGGCCGGAGAGAGGCGCAACGCGCCGAACGGAGTCCTTCGGGAATAAGTACCCTT